>ERZ1049444.639-NODE-639-length-31344-cov-7.106619_pt1 | contig 31344 bp, 26 predicted proteins | sample MGYA00383101_ERZ1049444 | MGnify/ENA primary metagenome ERZ1049444 (study PRJEB29581, sample SAMEA5548371) | metagenome | biome: marine; feature: coastal; material: water | depth 50 m | study: Short-term variability in the microbial, nano- and picoplankton...
GGAGGGAGTAGGAGGATCGCTGACAGAGTTCGACTCTGAGGAAAGTCCCCTCTCCACAGTGCAGACGGCTTACAGAAGTAAGAGAACAGAAATGGTCAGGTCAATGCAGCAGAAACGAACGATGCAAGGTGTGTACAATGATGTTGAAAGACGGAGATTGCCTTGTGGTCGATGAGACGAGCAACCCCGTTGGAGCAAGTCCAAACAGTCCCGTCGAAGCGGCACGCCGAGGGACAGGTAGGATGCTAAGTTGAATGCGGTCACCGAAAGGGAACAGAAAGGGGCTTACTCCCTACTCCCTCCACTTTTTCGGTCCGTCTGACTGTTGTTCACTCTTCAAGCACTGCGTCAAGTGGCTTCATTGAGATTGCTGACGCCAGCGCAATGCCTTCACCGTAATCTCTCCAACCTTCACTGCCTGACAGTTTTGCCCTCACCGTATGTTCGAGTGTGATCACTGCTGGGAGCAGGAACGCACTGGTGATGAAGGCGAAGAAAATCAGCATGCACATAATCATGAAGAAGTTTTCAAGGCCTGGGAACGCCGCAAGGAATCCGGCAGCAATACCTGAAATCGTGGTGATGGTCGTTTCAAAAATAGTTTGACCCGTTTCTTCAATGGCATTTGCAATGCCCTTCGGCGTCTCACCTTCTTCCTGGATTCGATGCATGACGTGAATCGAGTCATCCACGCCAATGCCAAACACGATGGTTCCGATCATCGCGGTGAAGATGTTCACGTTGACATCGCCGCTTTGCATCAGCAATGGCTGCCATAAGATGACGACTGCAACTGGAATCATGGTGTAAATCCCCAAGCGAGCCGAACGGAACACAACTGCAAGCACCAGCGTTAGCAACAGCAAGGTGACAATGGTCGTGGTGCTTTGTGTGTCGTGGATGCCGTCGTTGATGTCAAGCGAGACCGGCAAGCCGCCTGTGAGCAGCGACATGCTTGTCTTGGGCACCACCGGTTCTTCGGAGAGTATTCCATCTATTTCATCACGTAACTCGCCAGCAACGTTGAGGTTCATGTAAGGCTGCGTCACATAGACGATGGCCTTGGTGTTGGCTTCGTTGAGAAGCATGGAGCGAACTTCCTCAGTGAGGGTGTCGAACACCACGTTCACCATGTCCTTTCGAAGGCCTTTGCGACCCTCTGGTCCCGTCAATTCCAAGCCGAGCCAAACATTGCACTGAATTGGGTCATTGCTTTCCCAACACGGGTCGTGAAGCAAATCCCACAGACTTCCCTCGTAGAGGGTGACGCCATCGGTGAGGGTGATGGTGGCTGGAATGGTCCGAAGGAACGTAATGATGCTCGTTGTATTGGTTTCATCGACCATGTCAATCTGCGTCTCAATTGCATCGATTGCATCAAGAACCGGGAGGTCACGTATGTTATCCGTGTTATTTTCCATCGCTTCAGCCGTTCGTTCTTCGGCATTGAAGATGAACAGCGAAGTCTGTCCACCGCTAAATTCTCTCGAATACTTGGCGAGAGAATTCAATGAGTCGATTCCATCCGGAGCTTCTGAGGAACCCGTGATTGGCTCATCCATCTTGTCGAGGTTCGCCACACCGTACGCCGTAACGCTGCCCGATACCAACAGGATGGCAAGGAACCACTTCACTGGCCATGTACCGATGTTCTTCCACATCGAGGGGTTGCTGCGTTTGTTGAATTTGAGCAACCATGCAAGGGTTGGGACGAGGATGATGCTGAACACCAAGGTCGAAAGAATACCAATGACAAGGGTGATTCCGACGGAGCGAATCGGTGAGATTGGAACAATCATCGGGGCGATGAGGACAGAGAACCCGATCACAGTGGTCATTGCAGAAAGGAACACGGCGACCCCAGTCGAGCGTGTCATCTCCAACACGCAGTCACGATAGAAATTGATGTCCCACAAATCGGGAACGGGTTCCAACGCTTCGCCTTTCCGTCGCCTTCTGGCGTTCTCATCGTTTGCTTTGTCGATTTCCTTCCGCCGTACTTCCTCAATACGATTGACCATGTGCAGCGCATAGTCGACACCTAAACCGATCAGAATCGGGAAGGTTGCTACAATCATTGGTGTGAGTGTGATGTCGAGAATGACCGAACTTCCGAACGTAACTGCCAACGCCATCACAATTGGTGTGCCTGTAATCAACACGACCTTCACTGAGCGGTGGAGGACGGTGATCACGAGGATTGTGAACAACACAGACCAAGGCAAGATCATTAGAAGGTCTTCATAAATCTCATCCGAAATGTCTTCGAGCACCTTGGTGAGGCCTGTGACGGTCATTTCGGTGTTGGTGTATTCATTGGGTCGGTCATCGATCACATTTTGGAAATGGTCGAGCAGGGCGGTGAAATCTTCGTAATCCTTGGTTTCTGAGAGGTCGCTTTGCATGCCAACCAAAATGGCAGCTGTGTCCCAGATGCCATCGCCATCAATGTCGTTGGTGTAATTTCCATCGTTGTCGCTGTCTTCGAAGGGATTCATGTCGTTGGTGTCCTTGAATAAAGCATCAAAGCCACCCTCGGATTCTTCGATAATTTGGTCGATGCGTTGCTGGTCAGGGATCGCATAGCGGCCACCGCCCGGCAAATCACAATCCACATCAACTGGAATCCGTGTGTTGACGCCGTGAACACAGAGAGAGTTGTTGAAGCGGCCATCGGCTGAGTTGACTTCCTTGATGACCTGTGCTGGTGAGATGATCCACAGCACACCGTCCTTTCGTCCATGGTCGTCCTTGTCCGGGTCGATGCCACGCCCCGTTTGGCCTCCGTCGTTGATGTTGTCATCATCACCTTCGACCCAACTCATCTCTTTGAGGAACTGTTCATCCGTAATGTTGGTTGTAAAACTCGGATCCCATGCATTGGGTGTTTGAATGTAGATGACGGCAATATCTGTTGACCATTCTTCCCTCACCTCGAGCAACAAATCAGTAGAAGGTGCCCCATCTGGTAGGAATATTTCGACATCGTCATCTATTTGTTCTTGAAAAACCAAGCCTTGACTTCCGAAGCCTCCAGCGATTAAAACGAGTAAAATAACAACCATCATTGGTGATGCAAGGATTGTATCATACATCGACTCAATGCGCTTCATAGCCCCTGCGCCGGCTCGATTTTGAACGTCTGACAATGTCGTCAGCAGGCCGGCGAGTCCTCCGCCGCCTCCGCCCGTTGCGCTTGCCATGGAGGATGCATGCTGAGCAGGGTCTTGAAGGATACTCATTCAAAGGTTGAAAATGAGCCGGAATCAGCGTGCTCAATCCAAACCAAATTCACGCACGAGCAAATGTCGCAGGAAGCCTCGTGCGCTTTGTAAAACGAGCCCTGTAGCCATCAGTGAGAGCCCCAACACGCCAATCCAAACCGCAGACAATCCTGGGCCAACAATGCTGTCAAGTTGAGTGGTCACGCCCTGTGCTGCATTCATTCCCATGGCTGCTCCAGTGGCGAGCAAACCCATGCCGGGGAGGCCGAGCACAAGCAACGGCTTCTTTTGTGAGAGAGAAAGCAAGGCCCATGTGAGAACGGTGAATCCGTGAGACACTGCAGTAAAGTTGGAACCCTTTGGAACATCATACCGAATAACGGTTGGTACTTCGATGATTGAGAGTTGTTTTTCCCGGGCATCTTCAAGCATTTCGAGGGACAGTTCCATTCCTTCGGAGTCAAAACGAAGTCGGTCCAATGCTCGGCTTGAGAAGGCTCGGAAACCAGATTGAGTGTCCTTGATGCCTAAATCGCTGGAGAGGTTGCTTGCAGCGGTGATGACCTTGATCCCCAATCGTCGGTATGCAGGCATGTCCGTGCCGCCGCCGCCGTTGATGAAACGAGAGCCGATTGCAAAGTCGGCCTCTCCCGAAAGAATAGGCTTCAGCAATTTTGGAATGTCTGCTGCTTCGTGCTGGCCATCACTGTCGAGGACAACCAATGCAGTTGCGTCCATCTCACGTGCCTTGATGAACAGCGTCTTGAGCGCAGCACCGTAGCCTCTGTTGGATCGGTGGCGATAGACGATCGCGCCGCATGCTTCTGCAATTCGAGCGCTTGAATCAGATGAGCCATCGTCAATGCAAATGACGGCATCGACATGACGGAGCGCCGTGGTCACAACGGTGCCAATGGTCTCCTCTTCGTTGTACATGGGCATGCCAGCAACAACAAAGGATGGAAGCACGGGCTCCTGTTCCGACATGGTTTTCACCATTTATCCGCCAGCATGGACCTATTTAGTCGTATACTCTCGGATTTAGGGTGGTTTGTTCGTTTGATGGGCACGGGGTGGGCCCACCAATCGGCCGAAGCCAAATGGGGGGCGGCTCCTGCTTGGTGCAGGCGGTCATCAGCGATGAGGTGGTGCGAGAGAGTGGGTCAAGTCGACTCAATCTTGCAGTTGGCTGAGCGTGGTGACAGCTCGTTCGCCGTTGAGCACTTTGCTCAAGGCGTTCAACGAGATGACAAGCGGCACGTAGGCCTGTCCATCGCTGGTGACGTAGGTGGCACAGTCACCGAACGCACTGGTGTTGATCGACACTTTGAGTGCCCCACCGGCGTTGCTCTTTCGGACATAGCCGACCAATAAATTGGTGTTCATGTCATTGCTTTCTTCAGTTTGTTTTGCGTTTTTCTTGCTCATGTTTTCACATCCGCTCACCTCGGGAGGTGGGCAAACTGGACGATGAACCTCTATGGCCATAAGAGACATGGTCTTGACAACGAAACCGAAGCCTCATATGCAAGCCTCCAGTCTTTGAACCATGCGAGCACTGGTTACAGGTGGAGCGGGGTTCATCGGTTCACACCTAATTGATCGTCTGATTGGAAGGGGTGACGAAGTCGTTGTTCTTGACAACCTCTCGTCCGGTAATCTCGAGTTTATTCAGGCTCACCTGGACAGTGGGAAAGCAACCCTTGTGGAGGGGGACATCACTCGCTTTGAAGACGTGGAACCAGCCATGAAGGGCATTGATTGTGTGTTTCATCTTGCCGCCAATCCAGACATTCGCCTCGGAACAAGGGTCACTGACACCGATCTTCAACAAGGTACGATTGCCACGTACAACATCGTCGAATCGATGCGTCTCCATGATGTGAAGACGATTGCTTTTGCTTCTTCATCGGTCGTCTACGGTGAAGATGCACCACTTCCCACCCCCGAAAACCACGGGCCATGCCTGCCGATTTCATTGTACGGTGCCAGCAAGCAAGCTGGAGAAGGTTTGATCAGCAGTTTCGTTGGAACGTTTGGAATTCAAGCCTACATTTTCCGGTTTGCTAACATCATTGGCACGCGTGGCACTCATGGCGTCATTTTTGATTTCATTCACAAATTGAAGAAGGACCCCTCTCGCCTCGAAGTGCTCGGGAACGGTCGACAAGAAAAATCATACATGGAAGTCGGCGATTGTGTGGATGCCATTTTGCACGTCATGTCAATCTCCGATGCACCACTGAATCTGTACAATCTCGGGAGCCATGACACTGCTTCAGTGCGACGCATTGCGGAAATCGTTGTGGAAACAACAGGATGTCATGACGCCTCGATTGAGTACACTGGCGGCGACCGTGGTTGGGCAGGGGACATTCCTCGTGCCATGTTAGGGATAGAGAAGATGCTTTCAACAGGGTTTGATGTGCGCTATAACAGCGAAGAGGCCATTCGGCACACCGCCCTTGCCTTGATCGAAGAGATTGGCCTGCATGAGGAGATGAACACATGAAACACACATACGACGACGAAGCGAGCACATTGGGCGATGCATTCTTGAAAATTTCCGCTCTCTTTTTCGTGGGGATCTTGATTCTTGCTTTCACGACAGATCCAATCGCAACCGGTACCAAAGAGGGCGAGCGTGCACCTCTTATCGACGGGTCTGCATACGCTGGCAACGGCTGGTCATCCTTCGATTTCTCTGAACAATTCGACTCAACCTGGGATGGAAACACCTCAAGTGATTGGGTCATGATTGAATTCATGGACACCGATTGCCCATACTGCGTTCAATCAGCCGACCTGTTCGGCGAAGCATCGGAAATCTTCCGAGAGGGCAACGATCAATGGAACGGTGCACAAGTCAACTTCTTTGCAAGCGCCACTCAACTTGACATCAAGGGCCACGACACAAACCGGTCCGAGATCGCTGCGTTTAGAGACAAGTCAACTGGCTTCGAGTGTGCAGGTCAAGACTGTGCAAACCGTGGTGGCTCGGCCCATCAGTTCGTGACCTACATCGATGACATCGATCAGGATAACATGGACGAGTGGGACATTCAAGGCACTCCGACTTATTTCCTGATTCAACCTGATGGAATCATCGCATGGGTCTCGAACGGAGGGACCAACGTGGGCGACGTCAATGGCGACGGTGATTCAAACACCTTCATCGATGCCATCGTTCTGCTTGTGACTCAAGACGATGCAACGGGTGGTGCTTGATATGAGCACCAATTGGCTTCTTCTTGTCTATGGCCTACCAATTGTCATCGGTCTTTTGCTTATTCTTCCATGGACAAGCGCCATTTTCCTCCCACTCAGCGAACGCTTTGCTTCGCTTGGAACAAAGCGAGGACGCTTGTTGAGCGGGCTCAACCTGACCCTTCTCGGAGGACTTGCTGTCTCGGTCCAAACTCATTGGATTCATGCGAAGGTCAGTGAGGGGGCAAACTTCTGTGCCTCGGACACCATCTTTTCGTGCGACGATGTAATTGGAAATTCCCAGTACAACACAATGCCTCTCTTGGACCTCCCTTGGGGCATGGTTGGCTTCGTGACCTTCACTGCTTTGCTGTTTCTTTCGTATTCCATTTCGAAGGAACCTGGTGCGACATGGGCCAAGAATTTCCTCGATATTGGTACGCTCGTGACCTTTGCAGGTTTGGGTGTCATTGCGCTGCTTGTTTCCTACGAGATCGAAATGGAAAAGCTCTGTCAATTTTGCACCACCGCTCACATTGCGAACATTGTAGCACTTGCTGGATTCTGGCAACTTCGCTCCATGCACGGCGAGAAAACTTGGCAAGAGTAGGGTGAGTGACCATGGTACGTGACCGCCTCTTGTGGACCATCATCACCGTTACTGCCTTTGTTGGACTGATGCTTCTGCTCGCTCAAGAACAATCGATTGAAGAACCATCCAACTCGATGTGGTCCAGTTCTGATGAGCCTGATCCATTGGCTTTCGAGTGCCTCGACCACTCTGGCTTGGCTCGTCACGACCACGTGGCATTGAAAATCTTCATCGAGGGAGAGCAAGAGACAATTCCTGGCGAGATCGGTATCAACAGCGGCGTCTGCAACCAACAGGGCGGAAACATGCACACGGTCCATACGCACAACGACCAAGGAACACTCCATATCGAGTTGAACGAGGCTGGCGATGTACCTCTTGGTGTCTTCTTCGACATTTGGGGTGTCCATTTCGATGAAACTGGAATCTTCGACCACCGTGTCAATGAGACGCATGAGATGAGAATGCATGTCTTTGCTTCTGGTGAGGTGGCCTCAGAGGAGAATCGGGTGACGACCTTCGATGAATACCTCTTGCAGAACGGCGAAACAATTGAAGTGCATTACCACGCCATTTAATCAGGGTGTAAAGCAACCTTCGAAGAATTGTGCGTCGACTTCCATCACTATTTCTTCCATTCGAAGGACTGTGACATCAATCCGCTCGCTTCCGCTGTAGGTTCGTTTCAATTCTGCGAGCAAATGCTGCTGAACTGTTTCGTGGTCTTCTCCCCAGAGCACGCTGAGGTGGTGGTGCTGATCTCCGTTGATGGTGACAAGGTATTCCACTGACCATTCTTTCAATGGTTCATTGTCTTCCCATGCAACGTCTTCCCATGTTTTTGCCATGGTATTATTTTGTTCTTGCTACCTTATCAATGCTATGGGCTTATGAGTCGTGTTTCTTCCGGTTTCCGGCATATATTTTCCGTCACGGTAAAGATTCATCATCTTTCTCTGTTTTTGTAGATGTCTTTTGGAACACAAGGAGACCAATGATGGCGGTGCCAGCGAGCACCAACCATGCTGGGCTCCAAGATTCTGAGGCGCCTCGATCTCGGTAGGCGAATTCAATGGCCCCGTAAGTGCCAAGGTCGTCACTTGACTCAAGAACATCTTCAGTATTTTCGTGCACCAGCACCACGCTGAACGAGTCCATTGCTGCAAACTTGATTTCAAAATCACTGGTGCAGCCTGTGTTCGAACGAGCGTCTAATACGCCAATTTCAGTCGTCACCGTTCCGTTTCCAATGCTGCATTCTGCAGTCCCAACGACAACCCGGTCCCGGTAGGCTTTGCCGGGGTTAATGGCCCCTTCAGGCACACTCTTGCCATGCTCGAGCACGAGGAAGGTGAGTTGCGATGCGTTCAGAGAGCGACCCTCAAATGTGACCAATGAGGCCGTAATGACATCGCCTTCTCGTTGAACATTGAGTTGTAATTTCGTATGGTCTTGGCGCAGCACTTCCTCGTCGAGGATATCACCTTGAACATCACCCCAAGCATCTGTTCCAGTTCGATACGCGCCCCCTTCCACGATGAATGTCGGCGTACCTGGTAGGTTTGGGTTGACGGCTCGTAATCGTTCAATTCGATGTTGGGCTGCTTCAGGTGCGAACGCATCCTCGCCGTCATTTGGATGATAGGCAACCATTGCGATACGGGATCCGTGCGCATCGGCCACTCCCACGAGGTAGGGGTCGATTTCAGCGCATGATGTGCACCATGTGGCCGTCAATTCCTCAATCAGCAGACTTTGACCACGAAGGTTCGTCTCGATTCCAGATTCAAGGGATGTGGATGGGTCTACAACCAGCGCTTGAGCCAAGACCGGTGCCTGCAACAATGCAACAGCCAACAACAGCACCCAAAGCCCGCCTTGAGGGGTTGGTTGCTTTCGCTGCTCTGACATGGCTCGGCGAGGCGGGCGTCCTCCTTCATCCCTTTGTTCTCCCGAGTTTTGAGGCGAGGTTTCTTGAACAGGTCGAAAGCAACCGGGTTTAGGGAGGGTGCAACATGGCTGACCACTGGATCGAAAATCACAAGCGAGATTCATGGCGGAGGCAAGCCAAGGCCAGCGGCTATCGCTCCCGTTCTGCCTTCAAATTGAAGCAGATTCAAGAACGCTTCAATCTCATCCGTGAAGGCGATGTAATCCTTGACGTTGGCTGTCACCCGGGAGGTTGGGCTCAAGTTGGTATGGAACTGGTCGGAGAATCAGGCTTCGTACTCGGTGTCGATCTTGAACCGTGCCAGCCAGTCGAAGGTGCGCTTCTGCTCACTGGGGACATCACCGATCCTCACACACAAGAACGGATGTTGACTGAACTCAAAGGTCGCCCCCTCAACGCAATTGTTTCAGACATCTCCCCCAACATCACCGGGAAGTGGGATATGGATCAAGCAGTGGCGATGACCCTTGTCGCCCAAGTGTTCGATTTCGCATTGCCGTTGTTGTGCAAGGGTGGCTCCTTTACCACCAAACTGTTTCAGGGCGTTGGCGTGGAAGAATTGATCGATGCCGTGAAACCATTCTTTTCTGATGTGCGCCGATACGCACCCCATGCCTCACGAAACGCCTCTTCTGAAGTCTACTTGGTGTGTCGCAATTTCATGCCTTGGAAGGCCAAGACGTTCAGTGTTCGTGACACCTATGAAACAGCATTGAACCTCAAGCTTGGCGGGGATGATGTTGACGAAGGACCTGAAATCATCAAGTCCTCCTTTTCCGTACGCCGCAAAAAAGCGGAATAGATTGAAGCCCCTTGAGGTCAAACCCTCGTGGCATGAATCCTCATTCAGATGCAGCCAGCCCTACACACGAACACCCACGCTCCGCACGTCAGCGCTGTGCAGATTTACGCCATAATGCGCCTGTGCACCGCATTGAATTGGTGGTGCTACGGATGTATCCAGTCAGAAGAATTGCTTCGAAGCGATTCACGGGGCCAGTGGCAGCAGCATGTGGGCGCGATGAATCCGGAATCATCGGCTTGGTGCTCTGGGGCGAACAAACCGAACGAATTCAAGTTGGTGACATCATTTCTCTGACAAATGGCTGGTGCCGCCGTAGGAATGGCGAATTGGTCATCAGCACAGGAATGGACGGCACATTGGTGGTTCTTGATCGATGAAACAGAGTACAGTGTCCCGTTTGAAGGTTCACGGGACCGATTCAAAGGACGCTATGTCTGAGGTGATGGAGCACGCAACCATAAAGAAGGGGAGGGCGTGGGCGAAATGTTCCTGAGGGTCATTATGAGTGAGAGAGCAAAGAACTGTACCGCATCCGGCGTTCCATTGGAAGAAACCGGTTCCACCACTTTCCCATGCCCAGGGTGCGCTGCACCTATTGGCCGCAGCCCACGCTGCCGAAACCAAGGCGTTCTTTACGTCTGTCCAGCTTGTCAATACCAGGGACCCTGAGGTGAGATCATGGGCATGGTAGTGATGACTTACAAAATCAACCCTGACTCTGATGTCGACAACGTTGACTCAGATGCAATCGCAACCACCATCTCTGGCATGGGCGATGAAGTGTACAACATTCAATCCGTTGAAGTCAAGCCTCTTGCGTTTGGCCTCAAATTCGTGCAAGTCCATGTTGTCATGGATGACGGCGAAGGACTTGCAGATGCCTTGGAAGGTCGCATGAGCGAAATCCACGGTGTTGGCGAAATCGAAGTGCTCTCAATGGGCCTTCTTTGATTTCAAACGCCAAACTTTGCAGAACGTACATTCCCATTGATGGAATGTGCTGTAACTCGGAGAATGTCATTTCGGGTAGCTAATGTGATGGCTCGGCCGAATACAGCCGATTCTGTGGCTTCAAAATAGTGTACTCACAACGAAAAACAGCGACACGAGTGTGGCCGCCACACAGAATAAGCATTGGCCGTCCAATCAACACAAAATCGCTCTCGAAGAGTGATTCTTCACAACTGGCTGAGCGGTCCTTGGATGAATTCTCGCAACAGCGTCGTTGCATAACTGCCGCTTGACAGCACAAATCGGAATCGGATACAGGCACCTTCAGGGTGCCACCGGCTGTTGTCACCAGGTCCCGCCTTCCATCGCTCGCCCATGGACTCATCATTAGCGATTGGAACGGTGTCAATGACCAGTTCATTGAATTCTGTGACAAGCGCTCTGCGGGTTCCTCGAGTTGACAGGCGTGGAATCGCTTCGACGTTCCAATCTGCGGTGTCCAAGTTCATGCTCTTGATGACCGCTGCTTCAATTTGACCAGATTCGCCTTCGCATGTGTTGATCTCACTGCCTGGCAATGGGCCGGTGGTGACCAGACGTCCCATCTCACAGTTTCTCGAAATACGGGGAAGGGTCCGCTCTTCGACATTGACGCAACTTGAGGCATCCAACTGCCCCTTCTCATCAATCCGTCCAACCAAGTCGCCAGCGATCGGTCGGCTGATTGGCAAGCCAGCATCGATTCGTGCATGCAATGACTTGTTGAACACAACGGATTGCAATGCGTGAACCGTCATCAATTGTAAGTTGCCTGGGAGTTTCTTGAACGCACCAACGAAGTCATCTTCTCGCTTGAGCAAGTGTTCGACCATGCGGCGCTCAAATCCTAACCATTGTGGGGCAAGGGCCAAGCCTTCCTCAGTCGGCCCGTTTGCTCGGACATGCGCTCTGAAGGCGTGGACATCGTCGTTTTCAGAGGCGCCTTCCATGGCGATGTAGGTCATGACGGCCTTTTCCCAATCCTCAGCGATGACATGCTTGCCAACCTCTGCAGTGACCGGCCGGCCTGAACCGAACCGTTGTGGGCCAATCCAGTTGGGGAATGTGTTCTCGCCGAGCTTCTCTGCCATTTCGGCTTGAATGCGTTCAACCTCTTGAAGCGCATCTTCGCTGGACATAGGGGTGCCATCATCATGGGCACAGCCGCGAACAACGATGGTAAATCGGTTGCCTCGGTGGTTTCCAAAACCAATTTTTTGATGGGTTCTTCCAAGAACTTCAATCTCGACATCCGGCATCTCGACTTCCGCAACTTTACGTTGGGGCGCATCGATGACAAACAACTGTTGAGTCACAGCTCGCTTGTCTTTGGTTCCAGCAAAGAAAATTCGGTTGCGTGGAATTTTCAAGGCCTTGGCGAGGTTGTTGCAGAACCTATTGGTTTCCCAATTGGTCAAGGTGATCTTGGCAACGGTGAATCGACCTTTGTTGTCCATGTGTATGGAGGTTGAAATTTCTTCAACACGGAAGTCGGTAACGCGTGCTTTGAGCACACCGCCAACACCGTCGGTCTTTGTGGCGTATCCGTCCAAGCCAATGGCTTCAGCCAATGAATCGGTCCAAGCGCTCAATTCAAGCACCCCGTTCACAGGGTGATCTTTTCAAATTCATCGGCAAGACCAGCGACGAGATCTCGGAGGACTTTGTCGGAGGCACTCTTGCCAGTGGTTCGAATGTAGAATTCAGGGTCATCCAATTCTGGGTGGCCTGGGAAGTAGTTTGCGTACTCGACGTTCTTGTGGTTGTTGAGTCGCTCACGGAGCATCTGCAAAGCGGTATGGCTTTCGCCGATAATGCGGAGGCGCAGTTCGTTCTTTTCTCGAAGGAGCAGTTTCACAGGCATGATGACCAGTTCGCCCACTGGCCTACTTGTTTTGAACCTTCTCCCAAAAGCACCATCTCATTTCATCAGAAAAAGGCTCATTGATGAGGCCTGTCATCGGTTTTGATTACCGCTTGAGACATTTGGTAAAGGCGTGTGTTTGATGCCAAGCAACCCCCTTCCTTTTGTAGTGCTTTGCGCTGGAGAAGTCCATGGATACTTCCGCTCTCGAGGCCAAGATGGCCAAAAGCGCTGGAACCTTCCAACGCTTGGCTCTGGCCATCCTCATCATAAGCGGCTTCCTCACCGTTGGTCTGATGGCGCATCTGGCGACATCACCCCCTGACTTCAACACAGATCTTGCAGACTTTGCCCCTGAGTCCGATGCCAATGACGCCCACGAGCGCGTTCACCAACATTTCCCAAATGAAACCCGCCCGCTGTTCGTCGAAGTTACAGCCGATAATGGTTCAAGTGTTCTTTCTATAGAACATCTCCATCTCATGGCTGAGCACCTTGCCATCATCAAGGAGGCTTCTGAAGAGCGGAGCAACGTGATCACTGTGTGGACCACAGCGCCAGGTATTGTCCAGCTAAGTTTGGACGAAGAAGCCGATGGGATGCCACTTGCGAACGTGACCTCTTGGGAACACATGCTGGAACTTATTTTTGAGGAAAACACCACCTGCACGCTGACCAGCGATGATCAACTCCTGTCGGCAGCCACGTATGCATCATCTGCGTTGCTCAACAAAGATTTGAGCATCGATTCAACATGTGCGTACTTGGAAAATGGCAACGGGAGTGCAGCCCCTACCGCTTCTTCCACCCTGTGGGTCTTGGAAGTCGACCCGAACATGGAGGAGAAGACTCGGAAGGTTTTGCAAGATCAGTTACGCAAGGAGTTCTCGACTCTTTCCGATGACTCCTCGCTCGACTATGGCGTTGTATCCCTCGACTTGATTTCTTACGACATTGACGAAGGCACCTTCGAAAACCTCGCCTTGTTGGTTGTGATTGCTCTGCTCGTGGTCGTGGTTCTTCTGGCCATTGCATTCCGTTCGATTCCCGATGTATTGTTCCCGCTCGTCGGTTTGTCTTCCGCCCTCATCTGGACGTATGGTGTGATGAACCTCCTTGGCGCTCAATTCACAGCACTCGAAGTGGCAGTGGCGCCTCTTGTTCTCGGGTTAGGCATCGATTATGCCATTCACCTCCAACGAGCCTATGCGGCGATTCGCAAGGAACATGAAGATCCGGCAGAAGCATGGCTGCGTTCCTGTGCTCGGCTTTCTGTGCCGCTCTTGCTCGCCGTGGTCACAACCGTGGCGGCCTTCCTTGCAAACATCATTTCCCCATTGCCGCCTTTGGCCACCTTCGGGTATGCCCTTGCTTTCGGCGTCGTATGCGCCTTTGTTTCTGCTACGGTCATTGTCGGTTCCTTGCACGTCGTCGTGCGGGGGTTCACTGTCAAGTTGGAATCACAAGCCATTACCATGCCAAAAATTGTTGATGGAATCGTCGCTCTTCAACAGAAGCAACAAGTTGCTGTGTTGCTTGTGGCCATCTTTATCTCCGCTGCATCGGTCTTTGGTGCCGCCTCGTTGGAAACTGATTTCGATTTGGGAGATTTTGTCGACCCAGACATGGAAATCATGGATGTGCGGGAAGACTTGAACACCAATTACGACAGCGCTGGCTGGAAACTTCTCTACATTCTTTTCGAGCCTGTTGACGGAGCGACCACGATTCCGGGCGATTCCGTTCTTCTCGAACAGCTACAGGGATTGCATCAAGACCTGACTTCAAACCACGATGTGGTCGGTACGGATGAACGGATTCCTTCTCCTGCCTACGAAGGACCATATGTTGTGCTTCGGGACGCTATTCTCAGAAACACATCGTTCGGTGAAGCACACAACCTCGAAGTGTTCGACGGTGATGGCGATGTCTATGTCATCGATCAGGACCTCGGTTGCAACCTTGTCGACGTGTTTGCATACCTCGCACAAAACGAAACCGTCGCCGATGCAATCAGCGGCGAGACATGGTCACAACGAGTCGCACAAACGGTGGCGATGGATGAGTCGGGAATCACTTACTTGCGCAATGAAGTTCGAGTGGAAGCCTCGACCTCCACCCAAGCAGAGCGCGTCATCACTCAGGTCGAACGTGAACTCGGCTCAAGTGAGGAGCGTGGCACATTGCGAGAGAATCTGGTCGACCATGCTGAGTTGCATGTAACTGGAGATCTGGTCGTTCTCCAAACGGTCTTGGATGGATTGAGCGTTTCACAAGTGAAGACCACCGTCATCTCGCTTGTCGTTTCGAGCGTCGTCCTTCTGCTTCTGACCCGTCGGGTGTTGCCGGCCATTGTGGTCCTGTTCCCAGTGGCGCTTGCTTCGCTTTGGGTTGCTGGTTCCATGATGGCATTGGGTCTCAAGTGGAACGTACTGACGGTGATGGTGACGGCGCTAACACTCGGGATTGGTATTGATTACTCCATCCACATGTGGCGACGTTTCGAAGTGGAATTGGCTCGTAGGGACACCCATTGGGAGGCGTTGCGTGCAGCCCTTTCCACAACCGGTGTCGCTTTGATTATGAGCGCTTTAACCACTGGCTTCGGGTTCATGGTGCTGCTGTTCTCCCCAATGCCTGTGATCCAAGATTTCGGTCTCATCACCGCTGTCACAGTCTTCTTCTCGCTCATTTTGTCGCTCATACTCTTGCCAGTGTTGGTGGAACTGTCAGCTCGTAACAAAGAGCAAGTGCTCGAAGTGAGCGACGGAACCATCATCGAAGGCTGAGGTCAATAAACCGAAAGGGCAGCTGCTATGTCGTCCATCACAAGGCCTTGCTCACGTGCAACGAGTGCAAGGCAGACCCAATGGCTTGCATAGGTGAGTGCCTTTGCTTTTCGTTGTGCCCTGCGTTCGACTTCTTGGACTTCCAATTGTGATTGCTTGGCGATGAACTTGGTGAGCCTTGGTGTGAGTTTTGCTCGAGGGTCATCGATGTTCTGGGGACTCGCAACAGTGGTTGGCGTTGGTGCCCGAGAGGTGGAGGGAAGGGGTGCAGTGCGGACCTCCGCTGGTATTTCTTCAGTCGATGTTGCGTCCATTTGATCGACACTAATCGGGTTGAGCAACCTTGCTGGGCGTGGGTGCCAGCCAAGTGGCGATGTGATGCCTTCCAAGGGCACAGTTGCTTGCAATGCATCCTCTGGCCCAGATAACCATCCGGCTTTGATCAGTGCCTGAACAGCAGTTTCTGCCTCGTCGGGGGAAATCCATTCCATGTCAAAGGACATGATCCGCTCGAGTTCGAGCGCATCGAGGGCTTGCCCTTCACGGAAACAAATGGCCAGTACCCGGACAACATCCTCGATGTCTTCCTTGGCCATGTTGGGATGAAGCGCTTACCGTTCAAGAAGGTAAGCCATGAATTGCTTTCACTCAATTCGAGTGAAGGTTTTGTCCTCATTCATGCGCCATGTACCACATTCTTCGCCTTTGTACACAGTTTGGTCCAGAGCGTAATCGTAGTCGCCACCTGGTGGCAATTCTGACCATTCATTGACCACAGTTCCCACCGAATGATCCTGTGTAGCCTCTGCGCTAGCAGGCACCAAGGCGTCCAAAGCAGCAGCGCCATCAATGGCAGGTGTTGCCTCGCTTGCTGGTTTCGATCGTGGAGGTGGCCCCTTCAATCCAGCAGGTTTTGCCTTTGTTGCGGACGTGCGTGGTGGTGGGCCAGTCATTCCTGCTGGCTTTGGCTTGAGAGCAGGGGTGGTTTCGGCCTCCTGTGGCGCTTCTTCAGACGAGGGCTCATCGGATTGCTTTCTTCGCAACAGCACAACTGCGCCAGCGAGCACTGCAACACCAAGACCACCACCCAACAGCATCACGCTGGTACTCATGCCGTCTGTCTGTGGCCCAAAGGAACGGTTCCATGCGTTATTTGTCTCATCGACTTCCCACATCACCTGTTCTGCATCTGCTTCCACCAGAAGGGTCCAAGCACCGCTTGGTACCGTGATTGAACTGCGGAGCGTTGTGGCTGTGTTCATGCCGATGCTGGCAACGACTTCTCGACCGACCAAGGTCCGCTCACCGTTGGATTCTGCGTAGATTGAGACATTGAATTGTTCATCGATTGCCTCTCCTAGGCTGACAAGTTTGACACCAATTCGCATGGTGCCGCCTGCCTCCGTACTGCCTGTTACATCGACGCCTGTGATGGCCACATCGGGGCCAACGCTGTTCAAAGGGAGAATCAGCCACGGATCTAATTCCGAATTGCCCGTCGATGCTTGGAGCGTGAAGCCAGCATCGTCTTGACCCTCTGCCCAACACGCTATGTTGGCTTGTGTGGAGAGTTCAGATGGGTCGCCAAGTGCACTGAAATCGAAGACAAAGGAAAACATTGTCTTGCCGTCGTAAACCGTTGATGAGGCTCTGCTCAAGGTGAGGGCAGGCCATTCGTTTTCAAGCGAGCGTACCTGGCATGTCATCGAAAGATTGGACGACCAACGGTTTGCTTCTTCGATGTTGGCGCCGATTTCCACTTCGCTGAGGTGGAACCTCGATGTTCCCTCGCCGAGGGTTGAATCAAGCAAGTAGGGTGCTGCTCCATCGACCCGCAATGTTGGCAGTTCCAACTTGAGGAGTTCTTGCGTGGCGTAAGGGTCCCAGACGGTGAGTTCCATCTCAAACAACAAACCAGCACCGAGTGGTGCTTGGAATTCAACAGAGAGGTGGCCATCAGTCACAACGCCTGAAGTGCCTCCCGACCAGCGGTCGTTCTGAAGTTTCCCGTTGTAGTAAACCGAAACAGGGCCAGAGTAGCCTGTGTCACTCAGCAAATGGTAGACTGATGCATTGAGTTGAATTGTTTCACCGGATGCAATGCTCCACCCCTCAACGATTTCACCCTGCACGGGTCCTTCTGTATCGAGCAGCGAAAGGAAGGTGACGTTCATTTCTGGTTCATAGGTCCACTCATTTTCGTAGAGAATCGAGGCAGTGCCGTCATAATCCTCGATAATAATCTCAATCCGGCCATCATTGGTTGAAGGTGTTACGAAGGTCCAATCAACAGTGCCCGCAAATTGGATGGCTAGCGTCTCCCCTGTTGTTGCCATGCATTGGGGCGAGACTTGGATGCGAGCATCAAGTGCTTCACATGTACCAAGGTTCGTGTTGTAACGGAGGCCCAACGTCGGGTCATTGCCAAGCATGAGGCTCACGCGTGTAATGTCTGTGAGCCGATTGGTGTCGGCGACTTCAACCGCCCATGCAAAGGATTTGGTCGGTTCGAGGCGGATCACTTCACTGGTTGAATCAACGCCATCGAAGCTAATCAATTGCCCATTTTCAGGCGTTCGACTTTCCCACCATAAGGTGCCGTTCTCAGCGTTTGAATGCTCGATAGCGTACCCTGCATAATCGGTCCCTTGCAACCACACTCGAACGGTTTGATGGTCATCGTTCATTGAGTCATTGACGAGCATTGTAATGGTCCATTCATTGCCGGAGTTGGAGAAGGCAATCGGAGATGGTTGGTATTCATTCCAATCAGAGATGCCGTCTTCTGATCCGTCATGAAGCGCCTCAATCCAGAGATACCCTTGGACCGTGTCGTTTGAAAATCCGCCCACATCGTTGAAGGTGAACGCCACGATTCGCTCTTCATTCCTGTTTGAATAAGCGGCGTAGGCGGGCGAGGTGCTTGTCAACACAGGTCCCTCGTTGTTGAGAATAATACTTCGGTTGAAGGCAAACACTTGCAATTCGAAATCATCAGTTGTCCGTGCTTCCAACCACACCCGTGCTTCTCCAGAAGTGCCGTTTGGGAGGGCAAATTCGATGGTGGTCGTTGAACCGGTCGTCAGTGTTGTCCACACGCCGAGGTTGCTGTACACCCCTCCGCCAAGTTCGGGTGTTGCTTCGACATCAACGTTGATCCGAGCTTCAATCAAGCCGTTCAGCAACCTTGCATCCGAGTTGCTGAATGCGTGATCAACAACGGCTGTCACCGGCGCCTCGCCAGGGAACGTTTCCATCGTTTCGACCGATGCATCACCAACGCTGCTGAATGAAGATGTCATCGAGAGCACTTCCACTGAGAGTTCCTTGTCAATCGTTGTAATGGTTGGAACTGTATAGGAAGTGAGCACGGTGCTGTTGGTTGCCACGCTCAGTTCCAAGTAAGGCGTCGCAATTCCATCATTAATGGCAAACTTCCAATCGACGGTGTCGCCTCCCTCCCCTGTGCTGTGAGATGCAACCAAATCCACAGAACGGAGCACTTGATCAGGGTCGTCGATTTCCAATGTCGTTGTCTCAGGCGAGTATGTTAACACGGCAGGATCAAGTCCAATGATGGGGAATCCATCGTAGGTAGATGGCTGAACTTGGAACATATAGGATGCGGTTGACCCGGAAGCAGAATGGAATGTTTGGATTGTCGAAAGAGCAGCGTTCGGATTGAGGCTTGATGGAGGGGCTGTTACAAACCGTGCTTCCTCCGAGCCAACGATGATGCTGTCGAGGGTTGGTGTGACCCATTCGTTGAGTTCCTGTGTTGTGAATTCAATTTGGTATTGAATGAATGAGTCGCCAGGTGCTACATCGGTGAATGTGTGGTTTCCAAGTTCAAGGAATTCGGAACTCTGGTTCACACCCAATGGACGCCAAAGGCCACTGCTGAGGCTCGCCGCACTGGTTCCCGTTCGGTATTGCATTCTCAGGCCAGTGTCGGTTGGTGCAGAGCCTGCGAAGTCAAGCCACAATGGTGTAGCGCTTCCTTGGCTCCCTGTGCGAACGTCGAACAAGTCAGAAAGCAGTGTCCCTCGTTGTTGAGCAGGGTTATGGTGTGTTGCTGACACATCAGAATAGGCATTCCCCCATGTGCTGAACCGCCACGAAGAAGTGTCGCCACCGGCATAAAGCAATGTTCCGTCGATGTTGATCATATCGAAATCATACATGGAGGTGTGGAGCACACCTCTGGCTTGATGCGTGTCAGTGAGTGGGTTGTAACCTCGAATTTCATCATATCTTCCACCGTTGTAGATTCCCCCAGCGAGTACAATTTCATCATTATGGACCACTGCGGAGTGGGCTGCGATTTTGAATGGTAAATCAGAACCATTGGTCCATGTGTTGGTTGCGGGGTCGTAGATTTCCGTATGGTTGGCTGGCGCCACTGTGGTTTGGTTGAGTTGTGCGTCAAACAGGCGAACATACCCACCGATTGCGTAGAGTTTACCGTGGAAGGCCACCAATTCAAAGGAATGGCGAGGTGCGCTCATGTTCGCCATTGAATCCCACACATCGGTGGCTGGATTGTACCGCAGTGTTCGATTGGATAAATCTGATCGATCCCATCGACCCACGCCACCTGCGACGTAAATGAACCCATCAAGTGCGTCCATGCCAGCAAGCCCAACACCCAGAGTTGCTGGCATCTCTGTACCGCTGCTCCAATTGTTTGTGGCTGGGTCATAGATGTGGACGATGCCATCCGCTCGAACGCCAGGGCTCGTGAAAGGGTGGTGGTCACCGATGGAGTAAATTTTCCCTTGGACGGAGACGCACTCATGGTAGCCTTGTGTCTGAGGAATCGTTTGAGTACTAGGCGACCATGTTTCATTGGCCAGATCAAATATTTCGATCAAGTTTGTCAGGTCTTCATCGCCACTTTGGCTTGGGTTCGGATCGTATCGACCACCAATCAGCATTGCTTCGTCGGTCTGGCTATTGTGTTCCAAGCACGCGCCACTCCGCCTGAACATCATTGCTGGTGGTGGAATGGTTTGTGGTGAAATATCAGGTCGATCGAGCAACGGTGTTCCGTTACCGCTTTGCACGGTGATATTGGATGGTGTGTAGCCATCGCTGGCGTTGAATCCGGTTGATGCTTGGATGATTTCACGTGATGGTGTTTGACCTTCCAAAGAAACATCCTGCGGGCCTTCAATGACCCCGATATATGGCATCGATACCATGGCTAGAACAGTCCAAAGGACAAAGGCGAGATGCTTCACTCGGATGCTGGTCATGTCACTGGACTCTTGGTACGACTCAAGAGCATTGCGCGCCCTCGTCTGCCGGTCGTTTACCAGCATTCTTCATATTCTCTCGTTGTCGAAGTAAAATGCGTCGTCCATAGGTTCATTGGTCACGAACCACTGCGCCGCACAGGAGGGGCCACTATGACACGGGAATACATCGCAAGAGACCCTCGCACAGGTCTTCCGCTCAACGTTGGTAGAAGCAAGAAAGTCGACAAGAAAATTGTCAGTGAAGTGGGTCCATGGGTCAGCATCCCCGATGCTGATGTACTTCCCCTCGCCCTTGGCGAAATCGACCAAGTCCAATCTCGTTATCTCGACCAGACCCACACCCACGACCGTGCTGCTGGTGTTCGTGCTCTCGGGCGATTCAGCGGTCGTTCAATCCATGATGCCCACGCAGCATTGATGCTGGCACTCGAACACGATGAGGGCGATGTCCGTGTTGCTGCGTTAAATGTGCTTCCTGAAATTGCAGTGCGTAAATCAAACGAATTGTTTGATTGGTTGTCGGTGTTGCTGGATGACGACGATGCCAGTGTGCGTGTAGCAGCCAGCCGTTGCCTCGCAGTCACCGCTCCAGTGTTCCCATCAGCCGTGGAAACAATCCTTGGAAACGAACTCCGTTCGACCTCCCGTCAACGCTCCGATGCAGCTTGGAAAGGCCTCAATGCGTTGTGTGAAACATGGCCGGAAGTGGTGGTGATCCACATCGATACAATGCTGCTCGAGGAAGATCCAAAGCTCCGCAAAAAGGCAGCAGGCTTGCTTCGACGTGTGCTGCAACGTGGTGGTTCATCAGTTTGGGATTTGATTTCGTGGTCGCTCAACGACGAGGATGTCGAAGTGCGAAGGGTTGCAGCACGAACCTTGCCAAGTTTGGCCAAGCGTGAATCAAGAATTGCAACAGTCTTTGCAGAACGCGCCATGGTGGACATTGATTCAAAGGTCCGTCTGAGCGGCATCAAGGCACTCCAATCCGTTGATACTGACCATGGGCGGGCGCGTGAACTTGTCGTTAAAGGAACAACTTCCAAGGACTTGCAAGTCCGCAAGGCTTGCGTCGAGTTATTGCCGCGCTTGTTTGGCGAGGATGTGCTGCGGGCCATGGCCATCGATTTGCTGAAAACGGAAACAAATCCAACAATCATTGACTCACTGAAGGAAATGACCTTTGATGCCTCCATCGATGGAACAGAAGCGCAAAAGAACGCTCAATTGGCGCCAGCCCCGGCTGTCCCTGCCATCGACCGAGAAATCGCAGAAGCGCATGGCAAGCAAGTTGGCTTCCAACCGGTTCGCCCAGACGGATCCCCTGTACCAGAACAGCCGGCACCCAAAGAAGCCGAGCAACCATCGCCGGCGCCTCAACCCGCTGCTGGTGCTTACAGGGCGGTTTCACAGGACGAGGTGATGGGCTATACGGACGAATTCATCGATGAAGAGCCTGATGACGACGAAGAATATTTCTGATTTCCACCACTCTGTGCTTGTTTTTTCACACAAATCATGTCGGCATGGTTAAGAAGGGAGCGCTGGTGGGCGGAATGCTTAGAGGTGCTTTCGATGAGTTCAGGTGCATTCAACGACAAAGAAGAACAGTTCGACCGATTGTGGGATGGAATTACCCCAAAGGGTGTCAACCGTAACAAGTCGCTCAAGTTCCGACAGTACATTCTCGAACACGTTCGACAAACCAAGCGACCCCTCACCCGTGAGAACGCTCGCAAGTATTGGATGGGCATCCTTCAGCAAGAAATCGCAGAACGCGACAACTACTGATTCCACTCGAATGGGTTGCCACCGTCTCGGCGACCCACTCGCATAACCGAGACGGAGATGATACCATGTTCACCAAAACCCGCTTCGACTCATGGGACTTACCTGCTTCCCTCCTAGACGGCCTTGCCTCCCTTGAATGGACGCACGCAACCCAAGTCCAGAAAGACACCATCCCTCTTGCACGCAGTGGCCTCGACGTTATCGGCCAAGCACGCACTGGATCAGGAAAAACAGCAGCCTTCGGGTTGCCAATCCTCGAAAAGTGTGAGCCAACCGGCACCCTTCAAGCACTCATCCTTGCTCCGACCCGTGAACTTGCAAACCAAGTGGCACAGGAATTACAGACTCTGCAAGGCGCAACAGGTCTGTCTGTTCAAACAGTCTATGGCGGAACCGACCTTGAGAAACAAGCTCGCTCCTTGGGCGATGGCGTTGACATCATCGTCGGAACGCCAGGCCGAGTCATGGACATGAGCGAACGTGGCCACATCGACTTGTCTTCACCTTCTATTTTCTGCCTTGACGAAGCCGACCGCATGCTGGACATGGGCTTCTTCCCAGACATTATGTGGGTCATGGAGCGAATGACGGGCCGTACGCAGACCCTTCTTTTCTCAGCTACCTTCCCTCAAGAAATCATTGACACCGCAAATGAATTCATGAACGAACCTGAATTCGTTCTCACCAACACCGAGGAACTTGACATTCCGCCAATTGACATGTACAGTGTTCGCATTGGCCGAGCCAACAAACTCTGGGTTCTTGGGCGTCTTCTTGCTCGAATGAACGATGAAGATCAAACCATCATATTCTGCAACACCAAGCGAATGGTGGACTTGGCAGTTCAACGACTCACCAAGCACGGCTTCTCCGTGGAAGGCTTGCACGGCGATCTCAGCCAAAACCAGCGTGAGAAAATCCTCAAGCGATACAAGGCAGAGGAAATCAAGACCATTGTAGCAACCGATGTTGCAGCACGTGGTATCGACGTTGACGGCATCACACTCGTGGTCAACTATGACCTGCCAGTGGATTTGGATTCCTTTGTTCACCGAGTCGGACGCACAGGCCGAATCGGTCGAAAGGGAGAGGCATGGAGCCTTGTCTCTCGAGACGATGCACCGCAACTCTCCAAGATCATGGCCACGTACGGTCTTGACATCATCGATTCGGAAACGCCTGAACTTCCAGAAGGCATGGACCGTGACCCTGTCAAGCGACAAGATGACTTTGGTGAAACGGCCGATGTGTTTGGCTTTGTCCAACTCCACCTCAACATTGAACCGACTGCAGCAGGCTCTTCGCTGGCTGTGGCCCGTTGGTTCACTGAAGCCCTCCGCTGCAATGAGATGGCGATTGGTGACGTTCACTTTGCTGACGGTTCCACCTACATCAGCATCCACACGAGTAAAGTCGGTCTTGCAATCAAGGCCCTCGAAAAGCGTGAGATGGCAGGTCAGCGAGTTGCCGCCACCATCGTCGAGTGATGAATCACTCTTCCTCATTGGTCCGTGACTTCCACGAGCCCTTGCGATTGTTCGCATGGCGTGAAGTCGGCTTTTTGTTCTCGGTAGTGAGTGGCTCTTCGTTCTTTGATTTTGATGGCCAGCTCCCATCTTCATCGGGCCGTTGCAATTCAACGCCCCCGATAACGCCTGCGAGCAAACCAATAGCTGCAAGGGACCAAGCGGAACCAATGGCCTTGTCCCAATCTTTCTGAGCCTGTGTACATTCAGAAGTTGCCAAATCGAGGAATTGACAGGTGTCAAGGGTTGACTTTGCCTCACTCGCCTCTTCATTGGTCGTGACATTGTAAGCACCACCGAACACCAGCACAAGAGCGACAACAATGAGGGCGACGTGTTGAGTCGACCATTGTGTCCTCATTCGAAGGCGCCATGCTTCGGGAGGTGCAGACGATGCATCGAGCGTTCGAGCAGGCCCTCCGACCCTCCAAAACCACACGAGCCACATACCAACTAAGACGGCTAAGAAGCCCCACTCATAGACGGCTGTGTGCCATTCCCACATTGGCACGAGGCAGGATGCATCGTTCGGTAATGCCGTACACTCCTGCACCGCAATTGGGTAAAAAACAAGCAAGCGAACGATGTTGAGTACATAGATGATCGAACACATCACGAGGATTGATCGCACTTTGAGCTTCTGCGGTACACCCTCGGTCATAGCCACAAGGGTTGAGAGGAAAATCATCTCATGCACGCCCGCACATTCATCGGAGACATAGAGGGCGACGTGGTTGAAACTTCCTGGGAAATCCACGTGGTTTAATTCAATCCTTGTCATCCATCCGTTATGGGTGGACAGCGTCGATGCGCCTTCCCCGAATATGAGGTTCGTTAATTCATTCCAAAGCCATGCTTCGGACACTTGAATCGGACCGAGCGTGTCTGAGGGCATGGTGATGAACCAGTAAAAAGCCTCGACGCACAACAGCGCAAGCGGTATTCGAGCGTAGCGAAGGCCCAGTTGTGCGACTTCCGACCACTCCATATCGTCGGGGTTTCGCGACGATGTGGCTGTGGACACCATGCTGAGCGCTGTGCGTCCCTCCTCATCAAGTTGCGGGCATGCTCCACTCTTGTGCACCCATCACAAAGAAATTGCAACGAATGCGAATGGTGATGTTGATACCGAAGGACAGACAGGATTGATTGTGGTCGAGGTGGTTCACTCAAAGGCAGCCGCTCCGGTTCAGGCCACCCATCGGCTCAATGTCATCGGGTTTTTCTGCCCCGTGCCGGTTGCCGAAGCCAAGCGAGCGTTTGCTACCATGGCGACCGGACAGGTGCTCGAACTGCTCGCAGACGATCCTGAAGTTATGCATGATTTGCCGATGCTTATCGACCGCGCTGGGCACCGACTAATTTCTATAGAGCAGTCTGCTGGCGAGTATTGTTTTCTTGTGGAGGTGGCCTGATGACGCCACCCATTGTTGAGCGGGGTGCTGTTCCAAGTGAGGCGCATTTACCGACAGTCCACGGTGAGTTCAACATCAGAGTCTTCCATGAAGCAGCCACGGGCTACGATCACGTTGCGTTGACGCTTGGTGACATGGATGGCCCGGATCCAGTCTTAGTCCGCTTGCATTCCGAATGCCTAACTGGTGACGCTTTCGGAAGCACACGGTGTGATTGTGGTCCACAACTCAAAGCGGCCATGGACGCAGTTGTCGAGCGAGGTTATGGTTGCGTTCTTTACCTGCGACAAGAAGGTCGAGGCATTGGTTTGCATGCGAAAATCCAAGCTTACCACCTCCAAGATCGAGGCGCTGACACCCTCGATGCAAACTTGATGCTTGGGCTTCCCGGTGATAGACGTGATTACAAAATTGCTGCTTCGATGCTTGAGGCATTGGGCATTCCATCAATTGAGTTGCTCTCGAACAACCCCGACAAGGCACAACAACTTGTTTCCTATGGAATCGAAGTAAGTTCACGTACGCCCCTCGTAGTGGGGGTAAGCGACACAAACCGATTTTACCTCGAAACAAAAGTGGAACGGATGGGCCATACCATCGATGAAGACGCCCTTGAGCGTTGACAGGCTTGACAGGTTGAGTGAAGAGGGCCGTGACCGAGAATCGAACTCGGGCTGGCAGAACCACAATCTGCCGTGCTAACCCCTACACCATCACAGCCATGAGAGGTACTTCGCCGTCAAGCGCGTGGTATTTCAATAATCCGTAGAGGACAACAGACATGAGGCGGCGCATACGCCCGCTCATCGAACCCTTGCATTCAAGTGCATTCGGTCATTAACACATACCATGCGAACCACAATGCGGCAGAACTTCGTCCCATTTGCCCTGCTCGTTTTGCTTGTCTTGGCACCTCTCTCGGGTGTTTCCGCTCGATCGGTTCATGAAACCACCTCAGTGGATTTGCTGCCTCAGGGCGAATTCAATAATGCCGGATCTTGGACGCTTGACGCCTACACATCATTCTCCGAGGAATCTGCGCTCTACACTGAATCGATGGTCGCCGATTCGAGGCTCACCATGGTCCACGAACGACCGGTCAACTTGGATCAGATGATTTTCTGGGCGCAATCTACGCCAACTGATTCCAACAACTCATTGTACGCCCCGGATGGGGCTTACTCATGGTCATCCGGGCCAGAGATGGAACTGACAAACTTCAACGCCGCAGGTTCGACACAGTACGATATTGTGGAGGTCAACCTCGTCTTTGTCTTCGCTGTGCCTCACGTCCTTTCGCAAGACTCGGTGCGATTGTCAGTTGAATACGAAGGTACGTTCGAATCATTGGCCACCATTTCTCACACTCAAAACCCACTTGATTACATGTCTGGCAACTACTGGAGAGAGAACATTTCAGGCCTCACTGATTGGACATGGGCCTCGCTTCAGAACATTGTCGTCACCGCTAATTACGAATCGGTTGGTGGCACCGATGACTCCCAACTCAACCTCGATGCAATTGGTGTCGAAGTCACCATGCAAACACCTTGGTACGGTGGCGAAGTCGCCGCTGCTTCGACCGTGTTCGATGCACATGAAACGCCGTTGATCAATCTTGATTTGACGGCAGGTGATTCCCAGAACATGGGCTACGCCGCTTGTGGGTTGCAATCAAGCACCGAGGGAACAACCGGCGTGTGGACGAGTGAGGTTCTTTCGACGCCTCCAAACCAACGCATCGGGCGAGTCCACTATGTGCTGCAAAATGAATCGCTTGATGACGTGCAACTGGAGTACGCCTCCTCTTCTGATGGTGACTCGTTCACCTCTTTCGAAGCGATGGACGAGCACATGTTGTTGCCTGACCACCCGTTCACAAAGGTCCGGGTCTCAACCATCAATGCGTGCATCAGCGAAATCACTGTTGATGTGAACGATCCAACATTGACACTCAATGGACGTATCTTTGGGGATTTAGATGGCCTCGATGCCACCTACTCTCGCTGGTTGTTGTTCGTGAATGACGAATTGGTCACCAACCAGCCGGTCACTCTCAACCCAAGCATTTCGCTGAACTTCCCTATTGGCGCTCATCTTCACGATGCCACTGCACCGCTGAAGGTTGAACTCAAGACATGGTTCACATGGGATTCCCTCGGTCAGGCAAGCACCACGGCATTGGAAATTACCTCAATGGATGTCACCGGTGGGTACAGCATCGCATGGGACGAAGATCCGACCTGCGTTGCAGTTGGTGATCAAACATTGATCGAAGATGGCGGCGGGCGCATCCTTCCGTTCTTGCATCGATGCACAGATGACCGCACGGTGAATGAAAACCTCCTCGTGACCTTTTCCAACACCAACCCAGACCTCGTTGAAATCGATTTAACAGAAGGCGATGTTCGAGTTCGCCTCATGCCAGAGGTTTCCGGTTTTGCTACGGTGACCACTACCGTGGCGGATGAAGCAGGCAACACATGGGTGGAGGTGTTCATGGTCACTGTCTCGGCAGTTGATGACGCCCCGGTTTTGACAGAGTTCCAATCCGTCATTCCAGTCCAGCTTGCCGTGCCAACCGAACTTTCGTTCACATATGCTGACATTGATTCAGACACCCTCTCTGCAAGCACCAATCGGAGTTGGGCAAGCGTTGACCTGGTCACCCGCATCATCACTGTCAACGCACCCACGCCTGGCTTCCATGCTGTCTTGGTTTCATTGTGCGATCAAACATCGTGCACGGATCGAATCATGGATTTGGAAGTCATGGCACTACCAGATTTGGTGATTGAAAGCATCGATAAGGGGAATTCAGAAATGACGGCTGGCGGCATTGGTGCCTTCCGTGTCCTCGTTCGAAACAACGGACAAGCAGACGCTTCGATGATTTCAGTTCGTTGCGAGATGAACACTGAACTGATTGCCATAGCAACCATCCCTCTTCTCGAACCAGGTGAACTTGGTGAAGTGACCTGTGATTGGGCCATACCCGAAGAAGCAGGAACGGTTCAAATCCGGGCTATGGTCGACCGTGGTTTGGAAATTGACGAAGGTGACGAAACGAACAATGAAGCAGTGCTTGCTGTCGAGATCTCAGCAAAACAATTGGCCGGGGATTCCAGTTCGTCTGGAATTGAGATTGGTGATGGCGCCTTCTATGGACTGACAGTGCTCAGTCTGGTTGCCATTGTCGGTGCCTTCGTGATGCTCGCACCTGCGAAAATCAAGAAGTTGGAGTGAACCAACGGATTGTGGTTCACGCTTATCCACGCCCTTGGCGATACGCGTGTGATTTACTCACTGGTGATGGCGAAGTTCATTCCCAATGTGGCTCCGATTCCCTTCAATTGAACAGGTCCCTCTCAATGGTTCCTTTTTGGGTCAAAACGAAACATCCGATGTCGGATAACGCAAAAAAGACCCTCAAACTTCATAATGGGACTGTCTCACAAAAATTTGCTTTGAGGTCGTGGGGACCGTTCAACTTCGGTTGACAGAGTGGATGTGGGAACCATGTCAGTATTGAAAATAAGAATAGAAACCGAGGAATACATTTACGAAGAATACATCGAAGCGTGATCCATTCACGCACGTTTGGTATCACTCAGGTGATTTCCAACGTCGAGGGTAGACATCGCCGTCCAGGAGCACCATGCTCGGACGTGCCACTTCACCTTCGCTCATCGATGCTATGTCATCAGTGTTCGCCGTAAGGGTGACCACGCCGACTGCTTCATTCTTCATGGTCTGAACATAGATCTCTTTGCCAGATGAAACGCCTGAAGCAATGCTTACGATGCCGGGTCGGAGCAGTGGTGCCCCGTGGGCCAACGCAGCGGCTGCGCTGTCTTTAACCGTCGCCGATGGGAGGTCGAGCAGCAACTTTTCGATTGGGTGAATGATTCGCAAGAGTGCCTCTGGCTTGTCGCATTCCTTCCACAACCACACAGCGTCTGCGAGTTCTTGCAAGGTGACGCAATCATCAAGGGTGAACACACCAGAGGTGTCACGTCGCAATTCCTTCAGTTGTACTTTCATGTTGAGTAGCAATCCGAGATCCCGTGCCATGGTTCGAATGTAGGTTCCAGCTTCACAATGGACGCGAGCGATCATGTCGTTGCCTGAGCGGTCCATTTCTTCGAAGACGAAAATTTTCCTGGTTCGGACTTGCACCTTCACAGCAGAAACTTCCGGTGGAACGTTGTAGACACGGCCAGTGAGTTGGCGCATGGCTCCCTTGAGTGCCTTTTCATCCACTTCGCTTGCAAAGCGGAACACGCAAATGTAGGATTTCTTGTGGTTGAGAATTTTCTTGGTCACCTTCATCGCCTTACCAGCCATGAGCGGAAGCACGCCAGTGGCGAAAGGATCGAGTGTTCCACCGTGGCCGAGGCGCTCCAGTCCAAACAGGTCACGAGCCCACGCCGCAACTTGGTGAGAAGTTGGTCCGGCTGGTTTGTCCAGAAGAATGAAACCGCCAGCAAGACGCTGTTCAATGGTGCGGTCATCGGGTGCAGTACCAACAGATGGATTGGTTGTGGATGTTGTGTCAAGTGCGTGGTGTGTCATGCTGTGTCCTCCAAGTGTTCAATCACGGCGGCAAGGACTTCATCCCTGCTCAGATGTGTTCCATCGAGTACTATGGTATAGGGTTCGCGCTGCTCCGGTAAAAGGCCATACAGTTCAGTGAATCGTTCTGCATCAACCGAGGTGCGCTTGGCATTGGCTTCCAGCGCCTCCTCAATGGTGCCGCCTTCCCTTGCTACGACTCGACGCGCTCGCTCTTCATCATCGACATCGACCCAGAGCCGTACGCAATCGAGGTTGAGTCTGTAGGCCCACCACCCAGAAAGCCGAGATTCAACAATCTCTTCTGCTCCGGTTGCGGACATTCGCTGTTGAAGCAAGGCATCCAATTGGCGATCTATTTCCAAATCAGTGGTGCACAAGGTCCCGAAGTCAGCCAATGACATGCCACGACGCATTGCTTCTCCACGGAAGACGTCGCCACCGTTGAGCGAAGACCAGCCGTAGTGGTCCATCAGGCCGCTCACAAGCGTGCTTGTGCCGCTGCCAGGATGGCCTGATACCGTGATGCGAACCATGCTTACACCCATTCGTGCCTGCAAACATCGCACCGCTTTGTCCGAGGCCCAAGGGTTGAAATCATGTCCAATCCACATTCAGGGCACTCATCCGTTGACGATTCGGATGCCTTCTTTTCTTCTCCATCCCAAACAGATGAAGTTGATTTGACCTTGCTTGTTTTACGGTTTGGGGATTGGCGTTGACTGCGTTGTTGACGTCGATGTGCATCAGCACTCTTTGCCTTGTTTTGGCCGGCGATTAGGTGCAGCAATGGCTCCTTAATCGTCTCACCAGACCGAACCATTGGGTTGTTTCGATAGCGCAAGAGTTTGATGTGGCGGTCGACGATTCGGCCAAGGGGTGCACTCATGCAGATGTAGGTGCAGATCCATGCTGGGAAGAAGAGGAATTTGTCACCCAAGAGGTTCCATTCTGTATGCCACGGGAGGGACACATAGTCGACTCGGAAATTTTCCACTGTGCTGGTAAGCCATGCAAAGATGGCGATAATGAACACCATTGTGAACATCATCGGCTTCATAGCGCCCATTTGGACTTTCAATTGCTCAGGCATCATTTGTTGCTGAAGCGTTGTTGCTTTCTCTTGGAGGATTGGATCCCTGCTCATCCGTGCATCGTTCATCATCATGCGCACTTGGCGTTGGCGGTGGCCGATGTGGGCTTGTGCCATTGGGTCGGTGAAAAGGTTACGAAGCACTGTGTTCATCGTCATGGAAAACGTACCAAGGATCAACACGGTGAAGACGAAGTAGGATTCCTCTGGGAGGATTGGTGAGAGGATTGGGTCGGCAACCGAGCCGAGGGTTCCTCGAAT
>ERZ1049444.640-NODE-640-length-31287-cov-6.031794_pt1 | contig 31287 bp, 23 predicted proteins | sample MGYA00383101_ERZ1049444 | MGnify/ENA primary metagenome ERZ1049444 (study PRJEB29581, sample SAMEA5548371) | metagenome | biome: marine; feature: coastal; material: water | depth 50 m | study: Short-term variability in the microbial, nano- and picoplankton...
TGACATTCTTGCGTCGATCCGCAGCATAAGCCAGAGCAGTCTGCGTATCCGTGGCTTCAAGCGGATTTTGCGCAATTTCACTCATGACATTTCCGTCCCCTCAACAACGGTTCGAAGAATATCGGCACGGGTGACGACACCGACTTCCCGGCCATTTTCCTCAATGAGGATGGCGCTATCGTGGTCAATCGCCAGATCGATAAGGGCGCTGAGCGTCTCACTTGCCTTGACGCGTGGCGCATCGGAACCAACCGTTCCACCGCATTTGGTATAGGCATCAATCGGCTGCATCACCGCATTGGCATGCACAACCTTGAGACGCGATATACCAGCGACAAATTCCGCCACATAATCGTCGGCAGGGTTCATCACAATATCTTCGGCCGTGCCGGTCTGAACCAGCCGCCCGTCGCGCATAATCGCGATACGATCACCGATCCGGACAGCTTCATCCAGATCATGAGTTATAAACACCGTAGTTTTTTTCAAAATCTGCGACAGACGGATAAATTCATCCTGCAATTGCCTGCGGATCAAAGGGTCGAGCGCGCTAAAGGGCTCATCCATCAGCAACACATCAGGGTTGGCGGCCAAGGCTCGGGCCAAGCCAACACGTTGCTGCATACCGCCAGACAACTCATGGGCAAACTTTGCCCCCCAAGCCCCCAATTCAACAATATCGAGAATGGCCGCTGCCTGACGCATACGATCATTTTTACTGACCTGACGAATTTCCAGCGGCATTGCGACATTATCCAGAACCGACCGGTGTGGCATCAGGGCAAAATTCTGAAAGACCATACCAATCTTGCGGTTGCGAAAATGTTGCAGTTCTTTTGTTCCAAGCCCCATTACATCGGTGCCCTCGATCAAAATTTGTCCGGCAGTCGGCTCAAGCAAGCGATTGAAATGCCGCACAAGCGTCGACTTCCCGCTGCCAGACAATCCCATAATGCAAAAAATTTCCCCGCGATTGACCGACAAGCTGACATCGGCCACCCCGACAACAGCGTTATACCGTTCAAGAACCTGCGCTTTGCTCAGCCCTTCATCGCGTATCGACCTGAGCGCCGCCTCTGGGCGGTCGCCGAATATCTTCCAGACATTCGATATTTCAATCACTGTATCTTCACTCATGGCAGGAAATCGCTCCATAACCGCGGCGCAGTGCCAGACTTAGCCGGTATGAGCCAATATTGATCGGCCCGATGGCCCCCCGGGCACCCCGCCCCCCGGAGCCATCCATAGCACTGTCTTCCCCCTGGGTTTAGAGACCCAACCACGCATCTACGCGTTCGGGATTGGCCTCGATCCATTCCCGAGCAACCTCTGCCGGATCGCGACCTTGGCCACTAATCTCAAATGCAAAGTTACTGACATCATCTGCAGTCAGCGAGAACCGCCCAAAAAATTCAGCAATGGCAGGAGACCGATCACCCAGAGACTTGGACCAAGCAATTTGTACTTCTTTCAAGGCGTCCTTAGTGGCAACCTCAGATTTTTCATACCAATCCGCATCATCAGACGGCTGAACCATCACATATTTCGCTGGGTCATAAGTCGGTTCGGTCAGCATCTCGACGTCGAACATATACCAGACCGCATGGGGCTTATAACAATAAAAGGCATACCCTTCGCCCTTGGCGATCGAGTCCTTAATACGCGCAGTTTTGACACTCTCCTCGGCGCGGATTGGCTCGATGAAATCAAGCAGACCATAATCACGCACTTTCACTTCGTTTACATTTGCCGAGGCCCAACCGGGGGCGCCAATCCACATCTCGCCCTTGCCATTTCCATCACTGTCCATCAGTGCGGCCACATCTGGCCGTCCAAGATCAGCGATATCAGTGATGTTGTTGGCTTTGGCAAAATCCTTTGAGACACAGAACCCCTGATTGCCCTGATAAGGGTTGGACGACAGGGTTACAGAACCAGCGCCATCGACGTATTTTTTGGTAAAGCTTTCTTGGTTTGGCAACCAGACATCGGGATGCACGTCGATGTCGCCCTTCCCCTGATCCATCGCTTGAAAGATCGTGGCATTATTGCCCGGTACCATTTCAACTTTTCCGCCGATGCGCATCTCTACAACGGCGCCCAAAAGATGGGCAATCGCCTGTGCGCCGGTCCATGTCGGCACGCCAATTTTGACCGCTTCGACCGCAAACGCCGGCGCACTAAACGCAATTAGCAGTGTAGCCGACATCAGAGATTGTTTTAGGGACATCATAATGTTTCTCCTGTTTTGGTACTTTTGATGTGTGTTAGACTTGATAACCCGGCAAACCAAAGGTTTCGGGGTAGCCAAAGAGCGACACACTTCCGCCCGTATGCAAAAACACGACATTTTCCATGTCATCGAAATAACCCTTGCGGACTTGATCAATAAGGCCATCCAACCCTTTGCCCGAATAGACCGGATCGAACAAAAGACCCTCAGATCGCGCCAGCAACTTAACCGCATCGACCATACCGTCTGTCGGCATACCGTATCCCGCCCCGACATAGGTGCAATTGGCGCGTACATCGCTGCGGTTTATTTGCAGCCCCGTACCAAGATATTCGGCAGTGCGCTGCGCCAGGTCAAAAACCATCTGTTCTTGCTTTTCCTGCGGTGCCCTGACGCCAATTCCCAGCAAATGCATATCGCTTTGAAGAGCGGTCAACCCGGCAACAAGCCCGGCCTGCGTGCCGGAACTGCCCGTTGCATGCACCAGGGCATTGATTTGCAATCCCATGCCAGTGGCTTGTTCCACCACTTCGCGGGCACAGTTCACATAGCCCAAAGCCCCGATTGGATTAGATCCTCCACCAGGAATAATATACGGTTTTTTACCCTCTTGGGCCAGTTTTTCGGCCAGAATATCCATTTCAGCATTCATATTTGCACCGCCACCGCGCTTGGACACCGAGGCCCCGTGCAACCGATCCAATAAAACATTGCCATTCAACTTATAGTTTTCATCGTTTGAACCGGTGCGGTCTTCGAGCAAGATATGGCATGCCATCCCCAGCTTGGCCGCTGCCGCCGCCGTCTGCCGCGCATGATTGGACTGCGTGGCACCTTGGGTGATAATTGTATCGACCCCTTGTTGACACGCCTCCCCCATCAGAAATTCCAGCTTGCGGGTCTTGTTGCCGCCAGACGAAAGCCCCGTGCAATCATCACGTTTGACCCAAAGGCGCGGACCCCCAAGGATTTCGCTAAGCCGGTCCATCGGCTCCAGAGGCGTGGGAAGGTGGCCCAAGCGCTGTCTTGGAAATTTCGCCAGCGTAGTTGCAAGGTCGTTGCACAAGCTGATGGTCATTTCCGGCGCCATTCGTTTCGCAGATTGCATGTTCTGGCCAATTCCTATCACGCGATTATATCCTTTAGTTTGGGCTTACCTAAGCATGCATCATGATAAATAGGAAAAATAATGCTTTTTTGTTGGCCTGCCCATACTATTAGTATGGGCAAAGAATATCATCTGCACAGGAGGCTCACATGGACATGCAGTGGCTTGACGACGTATTGGTGCTCTTGGAAGAGGGAAATATGACGCGTGCGGCAGCGCGCCGAAACATTACGCAGCCAGCGTTTTCAAGACGTATTCGTGGCTTTGAAGACTGGCTCGGAGTGACCGTCTTACAAAGAGGGACCAACCGGGTCGATATCAGCGCGGCGCTTGTATCCAATGAGGTCGAGATCCGGGCACTGGTCGCGCGCCTCAAAGATTTACGCGCCAAGATTGCGCATTTTGACCCGGCAAGTTCCACCGTTTCGATTGCCGCACAACACGCACCTATTTTTTCTACGTTTCCCGACATGGCTCTGCGGGCGAAACATCATTTCCCATCGCTCAAGTTTCGATTGCGAGCCGGAAATTTGCACGATTGCGTCACAATGTTTTTGCGCGGCGATACCAGCATTTTACTTTGTTACGAGTCTGACAACGCCGGCTCTCTACCCTTTGGGCCCTCGATCAGACGCGAAGTTTGGAGTAGCGACTATCTAATACCGGTGGTCGGAGGTCCCTTGCGGTTTACGGTCAAAGCAAACGGAGAAATAACCGATAAAACGCCAGCGCTTGTCTATCCTGACAACAGTTATTTTAGCGAAGTTCTCACTTTTGGGGAACGCGCATTTGGAACACAGGCCCACAGCCGTAACCCGGTCTGCGAAACGGCCTTTTCAAGTGGTATAAAAGAACTCGCACTGAAAGGCATCGGAATCGGATGGCTGCCCTTTAGCATGGCCCATCGCGAGATCGAAAACGGTGATCTGATTTCTCTCGCCAACCAGTTGGGAAGAGAAAAACTAGAAGTTGCCGTTTATGCAGATATTAGAGACGATATCACAGGTGCTTTGCTAGATGTCTGGAGCGCCGAACAACCCTGAGTGCGACGGGCAGACCCGGCTCTGCAATCTGAACCTGACCCCACAAACTGCATTCCAGTTTTTGCATCGGCTATGCCTTTCACCGACCAAGATAGGCCTGCGCAAGGTGGCGTGTGGTGGTGATAAACGAAGCATTGCGTCTGTCTGCACCCGGCTCTTCCATCCGCTCGATAATCCAGCCGACATACGTGGCTGAACGTAAAAGAACAAACAGCTCAAGCGCCTCTATGTCAATGGTGCGCACCTCGCGGTACCCCGAGATCAGCGCGTCGCGCAATGCAGGATAATCCCGTTCCCCAAGGTTTTTGATTAGTGCTGTTGCCAGATCAAACAGTCGAAATCCAAAACCCCCGTCATCAAAATCGATAAACTGCAACCGGTCCCCATCAATTATAATATTTTCGCGCACCAAATCGGCATGTATCAACCCATAATCCAACGCGGTCTCTCGACCGGCGAGCGCGTAGTTCGCAGTTTCGCGAACGCGCGTAAACAACGCGCGGTCCTCAACGCCAAGCGTTGGGTTTTCCCAAAACCGGCCCCAGAGCGGCGCCTCTCCAAGCAGCCCGCCCCGATCCCATGCGCAGCGGTTGAAGCCCTCTGGCCGAACCCAGGCATCCGAGATCCTATGCAACCGTGCCATTTGGCAGCCGATACGCCGAAACAACCCCGTCCGATCTGCGGCCTTTAAAGCTTCGAATGTGGATCCGAGGGGCGCGCCAGGCAGCCAGTTCAGTACATCAACATGCACACCATCAACCACATGCAAAAACTGCCCACTGGCCGATGCAACCGGTGCTGGCACGTCGATCCCACCGTGGCTTATCGCTTGCATCCACTGCAACTCAGACCAAAGCTCCGCGTCACTGCGATAGCCCCGCCGGTGTACCCGCAACGCATAGCTAAGACCGTCGTGATCCACGCGATACACGCTGTTTTCCCGGGCGGCGATCAGATGGAAATCAGCATCAGACATCCCCCACCGACACAGAGCGTTTTTGACGATGCTGTTCATCGGCAAAACGGCGTTACGGCCAGAACTTCATCGAGGGTATCGAACAAAAAATCGGTATTTGCGACCGAAAAGGGCATTGGCGGTCGAATTTTCAAACTGTTTTTTCGACGTCCAAGCTTTGACAAAAGCACACCGCGTTGGCGCATCGCATTAATAATCTGGTCTGTAAAGTCACTGGCAGGTTCCTTGCTTTGGCGGTCGCAAACCATTTCAGCGCCAAAAATCAGGCCTGATCCTCGTATATCGCCAATAACTTCGTATTTTTGCATGAGGGTTGCTAGGCGCAGGCGAGCGTAGTCTCCAACCTTGTTTGCCTGAGACATGAGCGAATTTTCCCTCATTTCCTCAAGCACAGCCATTGCCGCAGCGCAAGACACCGGATTGCCTCCAAAGGTGTTGAAATACCGAAAACCGGATCGAAACGCCCGCATCGTTTCGGTGTCGGTGACAACTCCGCCTACCGGATGCCCGTTGGCCATGGGTTTGCCCAGTGTCAGCACGTCCGGCACCACGCCCATTTTTTCATGCGCCCAGAAATGACTGCCAATACGGCCAAAACCCGATTGTACTTCGTCGCAGATCAGCAGGCCACCAGCCTTGCGCACCAATTTGGCAACCGGTTTTAACCAGCCATTGCCGGTGTCCGGAAAGCCTTCGTTCAGAAAATACGGACACACCACCAAGGCGGCGAACCCAATGCCTGAGGCATCAAGTTCCTCTATTTTTTTCGCGACAGAGTCGGCAAACCCGGTGCCATCAGGATCAGGATTGCGATAGCTGTCAGGGGCCGGAACAAACCGAAAAAACTGCTCTAGGCCAAATCCACCCGACGGCACGTTTGACCGGCTGAGCTGGCTCACAAGGGCGGTGTTGCCGTGATAGGTGGCATCGGTTGCAATGATGCCGTGTTTGCCGGTCACCGCCTCGGCCATGCGCAGCGCTATATCGTTCGCCTCAGATCCTGTGCAAGTCAGGATCGCCGTGCTCAGGCTCGCATCCATCGTTGCGGTCAGGGTCTCAATATAATCGAGCAATCCCTCATGCAGATAGCGGGTGTGCGTATTCAGCGTGCCAACCTGACGGCAAATCGCCTCTGTGACCCTTGGGTTGCAATGGCCCACATGCGGCACGTTGTTATAACAATCAAGATATTTGCGCCCCTCTGCATCCCAAAGCCAAACGCCTTCGCCTCGAACAATATGCACCGGCTCTTGATAAAAGGTCGAGACATTAGGACCCAGAAGTTTGGCACGCCGCAACAAAAGGTCGGTAGATTCAACAGACAAAGTCATACAACATCCTCAGGTCAAAGTTGAATCCAGGCAGTTTTCAGATCAAAATATTTGTCCAGAGCATGCAGTGACTTATCCTGACCATTGCCGGATTGTTTAACGCCACCGAGCGGCACGGTCATGTCCGCACCGCCATAGGTGTTGACATGCACGACACCAGCGCGCAAACCGGCTACCATTCTGTGCGCCCGCGACAGGTTTGACGTCCAGACGCCTGCGGCCAATCCGTAAACCGTGGCGTTTGCCAATTTCAGGGCCTCTTCTTCGTCTTTGAACGTGGTCACAGCCAAAACTGGGCCAAAGACCTCGTTGTTGAACAGGGCGTGCGATGGCTTGACCCCCGTCATAATCGTTGGCTGCATGTAATAGCCCCCGGTGTCGGCCAAGATGCGCGCGCCACCGGTGCGGCGTGCCGCGCCTTCGTCCTCGGCCTGGGCGACAAAATCAAGATTAGCCTCAAGCTCTGACAACGAATGCACAGCGCCGATATGGCTGGTAAGATCAAGGGGGTCTCCGATTTGAAATGCCTGTGCATTTGCGGTCATTTCAACCAGAAATTCCTCGGCAATATTTTCTTGCACCAACAGGCGCGAACCCGCGATACAGACTTGTCCTGAATTGCGGAAAATCCCCCCGGCCGAAACCTTGGCCGCCTGCGCCAAATCGGCTGTATCCTCGAAAATTATATTGGGAGATTTGCCCCCCAACTCAAGATAGCAGCGTTTCATATTCGAACGCGCCGCATTTTCTAACAGGCGCCGACCAACCGGGCCCGATCCGGTAAAGGCCATCACATCCACCTCCATTGAGGTTGCCAAGGCTTCACCGACCACCGAGCCCCGCCCGGTAATCACATTCAAAACACCGGGCGGAAGTCCGGCCTCATGCGCCAGTTGACAGATGCGTAACATACTAAGCGACGCGCTTTCGGGAGGTTTGATCACTACCGAGTTTCCGGCAGCCAGAGCGGGGCCCAGTTTCCACATCCCGATCATCAAGGGAAAGTTCCACGGAATGATCGCCGCCACCACACCCACAGGGGCTTTGTGAATCAACCCAAGCGTCGTATCTCCGGTCGGTGCTATTTCGCCATAAATTTTATCAAGCGCCTCAGCGTAATAGCGCAGGGTTCCAATCGCCGAACCGACCTCAGCCTTGATCGCCATCGCGATTTCGGTGCCATTATCGCGCACACCTAAGACCGCCAGTTCAAGACTTTCCGCAGCAATCAAATCAGCCCATTTGAATAAGATACGCTTGCGCTCAGCAGGCGGCATCCCCGCCCACCTGCGATCTTCGAATGCGGCTCTTGCCGCCTGTATCGCGCGCGCTGCATCGCCTGACGTTCCGGCCGCAACCGTTGTGATACACTGGCCATTTATCGGTGAGATCACATCGGTCACACCGCCATCCTCACTGGGCAGATTACGCCCATCGATAAGGTGGTTTTGTGGCACGATCAGCTTGGAGCGCAGAGCGTCTATCTCGGCTTGGGTCATGGTCTCTTTACCTCAGATAAAATGCGGTTGGTTTGGCAGTTCGGGCAGTGAATTTTAGCCCGCTGCTCTGGTTTTCAAATTTCTTTACAAGTTATGGCGCCCAAAGACCGGGCGTGACACTCCCCTTTTCTGAAATATCATTTTCTTCTATGACGACGCATGATATTTCCACGTTTAAATTAAATAAAAGGCAAGTAAAAATTACGCACCTCATCAACGCTTTTGCCTTCTAGCCGGGCAAACTCATCGCGCTTGATAAACAAAAGACCATCACACAGCAGCGCACCTACAGCCTGTCTGAGAGGTTCATCTTGGTCGAGCGCCGCAAGCGCCTTATCCAAACCTGAGGGCACATGGCGAGTTTCTCGTACGTTTTCGATTCCGTCGAGATCTTCGGCCGGTTGCAGCGCCATTTGGCCCGCAACACCCAGCTTGGCCGCCTGAAGCACCGCCGTCACGGCAAGATAGGGGTTGGTTGCACAATCCGCCATACGATGTTCAAGACGGGCTGATTTTGGCGATTTGGTCGCGCAGCGCGTGGTCACCAAACGATGGTCGTCCGCCCAATTGGCCCAATAGCCAGCCATACTAGCCGGGCCAAGTCGATCATAGCTGTTCACCGTAGTGGCCAGCAAGCCCGCCAAAGCTGGGTGGTGGTGGATCAGGCCCGCAATACAGTTTCGGGCCAAGGCAGATAAATCCCCAGTGGGGGCGACCACGTTTTCACCGTTTTGATCCATGAAACTAAAATTGACATGCAGACCCGAGCCGCCCCTGTCCGGAATAGGTTTGGGCAAGAAGGTCAGTAAAAGCCCCTTTTTTAAAGCCACCTCCCGGGCCATTGTTTTCAGCAGAAATGCGTCATCACAGGCCTTGAGTGCATCTGTAAACCGAAGCGTTAATTCAAACTGGCCGTTATCATATTCACCGTTCATGCTCTCGATCGGAATGTCGCAAGCCTGCGCCGTTTCCCAGATATCATCCATAACCCCCAAGGGATCATTGGCAGGCCCCGTGCCATACACAAATGCGCCGGGGGTATCATAGGGACGCCAGACGCCGTCTTCATCGCGTTGGAAAAGATAGGCTTCGGTTTCCAGCCCGATCATTGGCCTGTACCCAAGGCTTTGCCATTCATTCAATGTTCGTTGCAACTGTGAGCGCGCACATAAGCCAAAAGGCTGGTCGTCAACTTGCAGATTGCCAAGGGCAATTTCTGTATTGGGTTGCCAGCTTTTGCGCCGGTCTTTGTCCAGCACCAATTCCATATCCGGCAGCCCATCATAAAAGCCACAGCCCGGAACGGTCAGAAGGTCGCGATCAAAAGAAACCGCAAATGCCCCCCGCGCAAAGCCAATGGCACCCGACGCCGCCACATCAACGGGCACATATTTACCACGCGGTAAATTCAACATGTCGCAGAACAAAGCCCGAGTCCGGTTTATATTATCTTCTCTCATGACTCATAAAACCTTTACACGCAGATTTAGTTTTTTCACGCCGCAGATAAAATTCGACCGTGTCCAGTTTGGCGCCTCTATCGCCTCAACAGTATCAATACGCTTGATAAATTGCTCCAGCGCGATGCGGACTTCAAGTCTGGCAAGATGCATTCCTAAGCAGACATGGACCCCACCTTGACCAAAGGCAAGGTGTCTATTTGCACCACGGTCAAGACGTGCGGTATGCGGATCCTTGAACACAGTCTCATCCCTGCTCCCCGATATGAACCACAGCAGAACCTTATCGCCTTTGAGAATTTTTTTGCCATGCAGTTCGCAATCTTGGATCGCAGTCCGCCTAAAATGCATGGTGGGCGACGCCAGCCGGATAACTTCATCGGCAACCGCGTCCCAATACCGGCCTGTTTTAAGTTGTGTCACCAATGCCGGGTTTTGGGTCAGCAAATGAAAGGCCATCGCAATAGAATAGCGTGTGGTATCATTGCCGGCGGCAACCAGTAAACAGAAGAAATTTTTAAACGCCAATGGATCCAGCATATCTTGGGTTTGCATCATGCGAGCCAGAATGCCGTCTTGCCCAACCCGTTTGTGCCCGGATAATATCTCGGCGGCATACGCATAAAGGTCGGCCCCCGCCGGGTTGCGAAATGGCATCAAGCGATAAGCCTCGGTGTCCATCTGGTCGACCACATGCGTTGTAAAGTCCGGGTCAGAATTACCAATCAAGGCGTCACCCTTATCCACCAACCAAGGCAAATCTTCGTCCGGCACACCCAGAATACGCCCCAGCATCAGCATAGGGAGCTGCTTTGCAATCTCTTCAACAACGTCAAACTCATTTTTTTTCAATGCCGCATCGACAATGTCAGCGGCAAGTTGCGTAATCAGCTCTTCGAAGTTGGCAACCACTTGTTTGGCAAACAGCGGATTGACCGCACGACGTGTGGCTGAATGCTCTGGCGGGTCGGTCTCTTGAAAGGTCCGGCGCGCCATATATTCCTCATGGCTCTGATCTTCGATGCGAATGCCCTGACCGGAGCTGAAGCTTTTATAATCTTTATTGGCCTGCAGGATATCAGCGTGGCGCGTCAGGTTCCAAAACCCCTTGGCCGTGCCATTGCCCTCGGTCCAAGACACCGGATCTTCCCGCCGCAAGCGGTCAAAGGTTTTATGCGGCACACCATCGGCAAAACTGTCGTGGTTGGAAAGATCTGAATATCCGTCATCAAGCATTACTAGCATCTCCTTTGAAAAAATTTGCTGCCCAGACACCAAAGACCTGACCCAATTGTTCTTGTTCTAAGCTATCCCAGATTCCCGAAAGGTTTTCTGGCGGTAGGTGGGGCTGGGTAAACTTTAAAACACAACGCATAAAACTATCCGAAAACTCGGGATGAGCCTGCGTTGTAAAAATATGGTCCCCTTTTGCAAAACTTGCGATCTGACATTTATCGCTAGACCCCAGCAGGTCGCAACCGGGGGGCAATTGCGTGACCTGATCTTCGTGAAAGACATACATCGGCAGGCGGTCATGCTGCGGACACATCCATGGGCGCCTAACCGCAAATCGTGTATCTTCAATACCCACGTTATATCCACCACATATTTTTTTGACCTTGCCCCCAAGCGCAACGGCAATTGCCTGATGGCCAAAACAGGCACCCAGCAAAGGTTTTTTAGCCGCGTCGCACCTACGGATAAACGCCAGCAAATCATCGGTGAAAATATGGTGATCCAAGACGCTTAGAGGACTGCCTGTGATTAAAAATGCATCTTGTTCGTCCAAGCTAGCGGGGACTTCCCCGCCAATGGTCATGTAAACGCGATATTGAAACCGTTGGTCTTGCTGATCAAACAGGTCACGAAACCGATGGGCATCATCAGGAAACGCATCACCAACTTCCGTGCTTTTATCATGATTGGTCTGCAAGATGCCCAGTTTTATACGTTTCATAGTATCTACCTTTATGAGGGGGGCCCTGCCGCCCCCCAATTCCAATTGTTATTGTGCAATAATCGCATCCAGTTCATCGCTTTTATCGCGATCCACCGCGATGCGTGCCTGAGCCTCAGCCATCCCCTGCCAATAGACCCTTGCACCGGTTTCCCGCATCAGTGTCTGAGCTTCGTCGCTGGCCATTGTGGCCTCTGCAATCTGTGCCAAAACATCGACCACCTCTTGTGGCGTGCCTTTTTTAACAAACAAACCGTTCCAAAGTTCGAGGTCATTTATCCCCGATTGAGCCGACAAAGTCTGAACGCCGTCAAGTTTGGCAATCGGATCCGAGCCGATATTGGCCAACACGTTAATTTCCCCCAGACAGGGCTCGATCAGGGCCAGTGTTGTGTTGATGACGTCCGCATCCCCCGAAGACAGCGTGTTACAATCCAGCATGTCAAAGGCGGCATCATCGGCAAATTCGAAGTCAAGTTTCTTGGCTGCTGCAAAAGAGGCTTTGGTCGGGGTCAGGCCCCCACCGAAATGACCCAGTACAACGTCATTGCCCTGTGCGTATGTCGCCAACTCAGCCATGTTCGTATAAGGGGCATCCCCCGAGGCGGCCAACACGAACGGATAGGTCAGAAAAATACCAACCGGAACAAAACTGTCCTCATCTATCCCAATATCAATTTTTGGCCCAACAACCGGAACGCCGATCACAAAAGACCCAACAACCGAACCGTCTGTCGGCCCTGCCAGCACCTCAAGAGCGCCGGGAAACGGACCATCGCCGCCACCCGGCTTGTTAACCACAGACGCTGCGACGCCAGTTTCTTCCTGCATGTCGGCCGCGATCATCCGTGTCAAAATATCCTCGAAATCACCCGGAGGCCAAGGCACGATAAATTGAACCGGCGCGTCCGGATATTCGGCCAAAGCCGGGGCAAGGCCGCCCAGAGATGTTGTCGCAGCAAGAGCTGCAATTGTAAGAAGCTTTTTCATTTTCTTTCCTTCCGTTGAGTGAGCATAGATTCGTTTCTTCTTATCATTGCGGGTTAATTCCCCGGTTTTTGATCGCCGACCAAATGATATAGCCGATAACAAGCACGATGATGGCGCTCAGGGTGCCTGAAACTGGGCGATTGACCAAATCAATCATAAACTTAATTTTACCAGCACCGGCAGATAGTCGTTCGACAATGATAGAGCCCAGAACCAATCCAAGCACCACTGGAACAAGCGGCCAGTCCAGCCGTCGCAGGATAAACCCAAAAAAGCCGAACACCACAGCAAAGACGCAATCCACCAAGCTGTTGCGGATCGAGTATACACCGACAAACGACAAAATCATAATAAACGCGCCTAAAAAGCGGTTGGGAATATAGATCATTTTGGCAATATAGCGGGTTGAGACAAGCAAAGTTAACAAAACAAGCCCGTTAATAATCAAAAGCGCCATGAACAGTGAAAACAAGAAATCCGGATTGTTTTCGAAGACATCTGGCCCCGGTTTGATACCCGCATCAAAGAACACGACCATCATCATCGCTGTCAAAGCTTCCCCCGGAACGCCCAAAGCCAAAAGCGGAATCATCGCCGCAGCGGGCACCGCATTATTGGCGGTCTCGGATGCGATCAATCCCTCGGGTGATCCATGACCAAAGCGGGCGGGTTGCTTGGACAGCGCGCGCGCCGTCGAATAGCTGAAAAACTGGGCGACAAACTCACCTACCCCAGGGATAATGCCCATAATCGTGCCGTAACAGGCAGACATAAAACAAACCAGTTTGTTGCCAAGCAGTTCTGTGAAACCGCGCAGCACCCCACCGGACACCCGGGCTTCGGGCGGATCATCATCCTTGCCTGTCATCAGATTAAGCGCCTGACTTAGGGCGAAAATGCCAACGATCACCACGATCAAGTTAAAGCCGGAAAACAGATATTCTATATCAAATGTATACCGATCGATCTTGCGAGTTGACTGACGACCGATCAGGGCAATCAAAAATCCGAATCCGTACAGCATTGCCGCGATGCCCATATTCTGACGGTGCGCAGCGATTAGAAGAACGCTCCCTAAAACAGCGGCCATCAAAATATCACGCTGACCGAACAACGCACCAAGATCACGCAGATAAGGGCCAAAGGCAAACAGCGCCAGCAACGCCGCAATAATTGAAAAGCATCCCCCAAAGAACGACGCGGCATAGGCCAGAGACAGCGCCCGCCCCGCCTCTCCACGGCGGGTTAAAGCAAAGCCATCATAGGTGGTCAGCGCATTCACCGGCGTTCCCGGCGTATTGATCAAAATTGCAGGGATCGCTCCGCCATACATCGACGCCCCATACACCCCCAAAAGGAGAACAAGACTGACAAGATCTTCCAAAAACACCGTTGCGGGCAATAAGATTGCAATCGCAATGGCCGGACCAATTCCCGGGACTGCCCCGATCATCAAACCCCCGATTGAGCCAAGCGCAATCGCGATCAGAACATGGGGGTCCATCAGATTATTCAGGCCGGCCAGGAAGGCCTCCATCTCCATCTCCCTTTAAAAATATGTCAACATATAAGATCGCAAAGTGCCGGGCAGTTGATCATAAAGCCAAATATTGCCCGGTGTTTTGATTTGCAGAAAAGTTCTAAACAACAAAACAATGGCGAAGCTGGACAACAAACTAATGCATCCCCAACGCCGCGTCCGGTACCCCAACCGCCAAGTCAGATAGCTTCCAAGTACAAGTGTTGAGACCAGATATCCCAATATAGGAACCAGCACTGTATAGCCAATAAAATACCCAACAAACTCGAGTGCGGCGGCATATTTCTCAAGTTCATACCCTATGCCTGTCGGCTGCAAAAAGCGCTTTCTCCAACGATGCACCTGCCATGAGGCACGTAAGTTCCAGATGGCGGTGGGCACAAGGATCAAAACACAGAGCATCGGCGCGAACCACGATTGCTTTAAGATGCGGCCAAACCGCATCCCTCGACCCTCCAGATCGACCAATCCAAATTGATGTGCCAGATAAAGCCCAAACTCATCTGGAAGTTTACGCGTGTTCCAGCCCGTCTCTGTCCAGAAAAACGCCAAAAAGAACGCCGCCAATCCAAATGTAACCACTGAGACATGCAAATCCCCACGTCCGCGTTTGAATTTAAACAGATCTTCTTTTTTTACTTTTTTATCAGGAGGGCACTCGCTTTTAAAATCTGATGCTTCGGCCTCGCAAGAAAAAGGCGTATGTTCTGAAAACATAAAAAGGGCTTCATAGTCCTTTGGAAAGGCTTTCATAGCCTTCCCCGCAGGGCAACGGTGAGGGCAAAAATAAAACGCCTAAACGACAGATAAGAGTTCACCATCAGACCGACCAACCATCCAGAGGTTTCCCCTTTGCCGGACAAACAGACATATGCCGCACACCAAAACGACCAAATGGACAGGAATAATGTGCCTGCGGTGTTGGTTGACAAACAGCACGCAGTGCCAAACCACCTTTAAGGGTCGACCATTGCCACCTTTCCAACCCACTGAAAAAGTGAGACGAGATCTTCAGACAGCTTGTTAAAGTCCGGCACGTCATTTCAGCATGATAACAGAGCTCTCAACCGGCTCAATGCATATTCATACCATGTCGATAAATTTTCACCCTCAGTGCAGAAGCCGCAATTCAATCGTCGGCCCACCGCCTTATCACACCACAAACCATCGCGGCCGAGCAGAAAACACTATTTTTTTACAATTAGTCAAACGGCATCATTGATTAAACTTCATCAAGACGCGCCATGACAAAACATAGCCGATATCGACGGAAACCCCGAAAAACGGCACTATCACAGCATTCTCTACCCACTGTCTAAATCATTCGTTCAAAAAGACAGGCCTTTGTTGGAGCCTTATCACCGACTCACGGCACCTCACCAAAGGCAAACCTGTGGGGCCGACCAACTGCTGCCGGGAAATCCTGCCGCTGTAAACTGAACGGGATCTGTGCACCCGGAACCAAAACTCTTTAAACTCTCAAAAGCGGATCAACCGCCGGATCAGGCCGCTTGATCAAGCAAGTTTGTCTCTGCAACTGTATCGATAATGGCGTCAACTCTGGCATCTTTCGCAGCAAATTCAGCCTCTTCTTTCTGATGACACTCAACGGAAGCGTTGCGCGATCAATACCAGCCGGTGCTAGCTGCGCATCAGTCGAGTTTTGTAGCATTTTCATCGCCGCAGACTCTGCTTGTGCCATTATTACAGTTTGGTATATTTTTTAATATTTTGCTGACCACTCTAATGTCCGAGCTTACAGAAAGCTTCGGGCAGCGTTACGACAGAAAAGTTTGCAATCCTGCAATGCGAGAAACGCATGGAAGGTCTGGCGCGTATGTTCGATGCAAAAACATCTTTTTACCGAACGGGCAACGGCCCATTGCCACCGACCGATATGTGCCTACGACATGCTTGTCACATGCTTGTACACGGTCGTCCGCGAGATGCCTAAACGGCGTGACACCAGACTAATGTTGCCCCCCGTTTCAAGCCATGTCTTCTTAATCAACAGACAGCTTTCCTTGCGCATGGGAGATTGCGTACACGTCTCACATGGGGTTACGTCGCTTCCCGACAGGGTATGATCAATCTGAAGGTTGGCATTGCGAATAATTGGCCCTTCTGCACTGGCGACCAAAATCCTTAGGACTTTTTTCAACTGCCCAATATTTCCGGGCCAATCCCGCGTTTCCAAGGCATCCAATGCGGCTTTAGAAATCCGCTGGTTGGGTGCAATTTGCCGCAGCAATTCAACAGTTAATTTTCTGAAATCGGTCCGTTGCGACAAACTGGGCAATGAAATCTGCGCCCCTAATAAATTCTCTAAAAAGACAGGTTCCATATTTGGCTGCTGTTGCAAGTCAGACATCGCGTATCGGCTGGAAAATACAAAGCCACCGATCGCTTGTTGATCTTTTGATGAATTGGGCTCGTGATAGGCTTCCAGCACCTGGCTTAGGGTGTCCTGAACTGCCTTGGGCAGCGCATCGATTGCGCTTAAGAACAACGTTCCTCCAGTGGCCTGCGCTAGTTTTCCACGGGCTTGACTTGGCGGTTGGTGATCAAAGTAAGTAAGTTTTCCCGCCGGGCCAAACAAGACGCTTTCATGATTGCATTCGGTTAACAGCTTTCCATCGATCTCGACAAAGGGTTTACCCCCCAAAAGCTGTTGATGCAGTTCTACAGCAGTGGTTTTCTTACCGGTCCCCCGTGCGCCTTCTATAAATACCGGAAGTTGGTGTTCCAAAGCTTTTTGGGCCAGCGCCAAATGCCGTTTCAAAACCGGATCTGCATCAATGTATTTCGGCAAGATACGGTCGTCGTTTGCATCGGTTTTGCAGTCAGATGCCGTATCGGCTGCCGTCGTTTTTAAGGTTTGCAATAAATTCGGCTTCACCGGCATATGCACAATACGCTTAGTCGTGGACTCTTTCATCAACATAAACACAGCCGACCCCATAGTGTCTTGAATGCGAATGATCTCATCTGAATTGAGCCGGTTTATAATTGCCGAAAAGGGGATCGCGAAAATATCACGAAAATGCTGCTTCTGCGAGAGGTTTAAGCCATTGAGCATAATTTTGGCATTGATGTTTGCGCCCTCAATAAAGCCGTGATCATCCACCGCCAAAAGCGCGGCGCTGGTTGTCGAAAGGTATTCATGGCGCGCATGGAACGCAATAATCGAAGACGTGCTGAACTGATCAATAAAAAGCCTGTTTTCAACATTTTTACTGGCCAGTTTGACCAAAGCCAGCGTATGCTGTTGGCGTGAAGCCGCATCAGAGGTGGCATCGATCACACCGACGATCTGGTCATCTTGACCGTAAATTGGGGCGGCAAAGCACGATAGATTGCCAAGTTTGCGAAAAAAATGGTCTTGCCCGGCCACTATTTGCGACGCCCCACTGTGCAGCGCCAGTCCTAAAGCGTTGGTTCCACGATAGTTTTCTGTCCAAATCGACCCCGGAATGACGGCTTTTCCAGCATCGCTTTTCTTGAATTCTTCGTCCAGTAAAGCATCCAGAACCACGCCGCGCGTATCCGCATAGGCCACCATAAAATTCGTGCCCGCAATCTGGTTATATAAAAGTTCCAACTCAGGCAGAACGAACTTTCTGATATGTTGGTTTTCCTGAATAATTTCGGAAAGCTCTGTGTTAGATGTCACTGCATCCACAGGTTTACCTGCCGGGTTCAAGCCGAAGGAAGAACAGCGCGCCCAGCTTGTTGATATCGTATTATCAGCCAGATTTTCATCTGGTGTCAGAGCATGCTCCGCAAACGTATCCTGGGCACGCCCTCTGGCAAATCTGTCCATCTTCATCCCCCCGTAGAGCTTTAGCAGCCTTTTTATAGCACGCAAATTCTACAACTGTTCAGAAATTGAACATATTCTCAACAGTTTTGATTAAATTTGCGCCCTCAGAGATCGTGGCATTACCCTACACATTGTTATGCGAGATACAGCGCCAACCGTTCTGATTGGCGCCTGCCCTCGTTTAATACCGTGGCTCTCCATGCATTCATCTCAAAAACCTACGAGGTTCATTTTCTAGACACAGCCAATAATGCTATTGGTGCCGCGTCTAAACCCCCTCGGCGCGTCTCCAAGTGTGCAAGTCTGTGCAAGTCTGTACAATCTTGGTCAAAACGCTGTCCCATTGCCAGTAAAATAACGGCGAGACAATCGCAACTTCCGCAAAGTGAACGATTTTAAACCCCACTGCATGATTTCCAGCCGTCCCAGTGATCAATCTCGTCCTTCAGACACCCTGCGGCATCGTGAGGATCCTGACCAACCTGTCGGACATGATGTTTTAAGCAACCGTCAAAAACCCGCGTCTGTCGATTATTGCGGGCATTAAACCAATGAATAACTACGCATCTGCCGTGTTTGCTGCCTGCTTTGAGTGACCCTGATCTTGGGGTGAAATTATGGTCTCAGCCCAAAGAGCATTTCATACAAAAAATGGCCCGATCATGGCCATGTTACCCGTGGGATCATAGGGCGGTGAAACCTTAACAAGATCGCAACCGACACCGTTCAGACCAGCCATGCCATGGCCGATTTCAACGCTTAGGTGGAGGTCAGACCACCCACATCAACCGTTCCAATTTCCAGCACACATAGGCTGGATCGAGGCTATCACTATCAAAACTCAGATACACTGGCGCATCACCTATCTGACTGCGTATTTCCCCATCAAGAAGGCTGGCGACTTATACCAGCATTCTTCCACAGGGATGGCTGTCCGCCCCTGCTGTCATCCCCAATCGAAATCGCCGGGGTTGCATCCCGTGCCAAGCAAGTCAATTTCACAAACTTTGTCATTGATCCGGCATCCGTCTTCCCAAGTCCCGCGAAACGGACATCCACGCGCCACCTTTTCCCGAACATTTCGTCATTAATATCTGCATACGCCTCAACATGAACCAAGGCCACCGGGCCAAACTTGTCGCGTGAGGCCGGTAAAATTGGCCATATCACGGTCTGGTCTCCGCCCAATGTTAACGGAACTGTGTCATGGGACAAAACGTCAACGTAACTGGCCGTGATGATATCGACCGATTTCTTGAGGTCGAATGTATAGATTGGGACGTCACCCATATCTGCGACGTGCATATTGGATTAAGGGGCAGCGTTTGTCGGGAAATTATAGGGTCGCAAATACTGTCAAATCCTATAAAGCCAAAGGTGATAAATATTACCCAATCCAGAAATTTTGCATTTTAAGACACGCGATCTATTTGCCGAGCCGCTCTGATCTTGGCAAGCGCCGGCGCTGTATATACAAAATAACAGACAAATATTATCCTATTTACTCGTTCAGCATCCCGTTCTCACCCCTTTGAACCCACAGCATCGTCAAAACAGCGAAAAGTGCCTTTGAAATAATGAGCTGTAGGTCATAACCCAATCTGTCGCATGCTTCTGACCGGACATTATATTTTTATGAACCCAGTGGTTGCAACTCTGCAAGGATACATTTTTGAATGCAAGGCTGCCGAAGCAACTTGATAGATCACACCGAAAATGCGACAGTCCCACAGAAAACTCACAAAAATAGCAAATGCACCACTTGAAACTTAAAAGCTGCGAATTCCATCCTGCGCTCTTCTCGGGTGTTGTTTCAAAGTGCAGGCCAGTTCTCTGGCAAAAAAAGTTCTTTCAAGGACTCAAACGCTCCTCCATCGACTTAGAAAATAATTGGCTGACGTAATGGAAGTTCTGCTCGTATTGCTGATTATTGCGATAATCGTATCCGGGGTGGTGTTCGTTATTGTGCAACAGTCCTCAGGTATTTTCGATGCTGAGGCCCCTTTACCTCAACAACATCAAAGCAACTACGACAATAATGTGATCTATCCCCTAAAACGCTTAAAGGGCAACCTCACCGTGATTGATTACAGAGACAACTATGATCGAATCACAAGTCGCTTTAGCGTTGGCTATGTTCAAGGGTTTATGGCCTACTCAACATTTGACAGTGTTACGGAACTGGGAAATTATAAAAATGTTCTGGATAGAATTTCGCCCTTTACAAAGACGGTTATGGCAAGAGTTTTTTCAGATAAGGAACGGGCAGATCTTCTGGAATACCTAGAGGGAGATCCGACAACTTCAGAAATATGGATAGATGGATACGAGGCGGGTTGCAGAGATGGCGAGGCTTGGCAGCAAACAGGGGAAACTAGTAATATCTGGATGAGTTTCATTCGAAGCGACAAGTAATAGACTACTTTCATAATCGTTCAGCAATACAGCAGACCTCGCTTCAAGATTTATATTCAAATGCTACAATAACTAAAAAATGCATGCTGACAGGGGGAAGTCCAAAAACGAGCGACAAGCTTTCCCAAAGCAGATTTGTCTGAGGTGTCCAAGAACCGAGATAATCACTGATAAGGCCAGACACGAGAAGGATCCACAAAGTAAGCGGGTTCGAGAACAGATCGGGGATAAAGCTCTCAAAAGGCTAAACGTGCTGATATCTTGGAAATTATAAGTCAAACAAGAAAGTAATAGCCGCTTAATGACAATCTTAAGTTAGGAGCAGTTTATTCGGGAAATATTGGATAATTATTGCCAAACAAACAGAGGTAACAAAAGTCAAAACCGTGTAGACGATAGGGACAAGGGCAAAAAATAGCTCACAATATATGCCTGCGAGCACTTTATTTAGGACATGAAAATGGAGGCCTTTTCGATTGAACACCTACTACGAAATCTTCAAGATCGTCTAAAATCTAGTTGCGCAATCGCATCGGATTTTTTCCAAAAGCTGAATCCATCAAAACCTGTTGAAAACCGGAAATTGCTCGAGGAACGTCAAGCCAAACAGCCAAAAAATGTCCACAATAGCCCTGATAATTCTGGACCATCCCGACACCAGCTGCAGGAATTGATCAGGCTCTACAATCAGGATGATTTTACAAGCTTCTTACCACAAGCAGAACAGATAGCGGAGAAGTATTCTAAAAATTTTGAAGTGCATATCATGTTAGGAGAAGTAAATAGAAAATTGCAAAATTATGACGCCGCCATTGTAAATTATCGAACGGCGATACGGATTAAACCGGACTATGCCGATGCCTATATCAATTTGGGTAGTACTTTAAAGAACAGTGGTCAATTAGATGCTGCGATAAATACCTATAAAGAGTTACTGAAAATCAAGCCCGATGATGCTGAAGCTTATTATAACATAGGCAATACCTTTAAGGCTAATAATGATTCAAACGCGGCGATTGAATACTACCAGAAAGCGATCAATTCCCAACCCAGTTATTCAGAGGCTTACAATAACCTAGGCACCACACTGATGGATAAGGGTGAATTAGATGGCGCCATAATCAATTACAAAAAGGCGCTCTCGCTCAAACCTGATGACGCTGAGATTCATTATAATATTGGGAATGCTCTTCAGAATAAAGGCGCGCTAGATGAAGCGATCGAATATTATCGAATTGCGATTGAAATCTTCCCGGACTATGCGAATGCCTATAATAACATAGCTGTTGCACTTAAAAGTAGAGGGGAACTAGAGGCTGCAATTAAATGTTATAATAAAGTATTAAAAATTAAACCAGATGATGCAAATGCGTACTATAACATGGGTATCTCACTTAAAAATAAAGGCGACTTCTCGGCAGCCTTAGATTGCTACAAAAGAGCTCTAGAAATCACCCCTGATTACGCGGAAGCGCATAATAACATGGGAACTGTTCTTATTGATATGTTCGAACTGGATGCGGCGATAAAATGCTTGCAGAATGCTCTGAAGATCAAACCTGACTATGCAGAAGCTTATTGCAATATCGGCAATGCATTGCAGGAAAAGGGCGAGTTGAACGCCGCGATAAATAACTATGAAAAGGCATTGCTGATCACGCCCGATTATCCGGAGGTCAGGCATATTTTGGCCTCTTTAACCGGAGAAACGACCCGCTCTGCCCCTCGGGCCTACGTCGAAAAACTGTTTGATAGTTGTGCATTCAAATTTGAACGTTCTCTGGTTGACGACCTAGAATATCAGACCCCGAAAATCCTTTCTGAGATGATCGTCGCAAACCATTTCAATGGCTCGGTAGGGTCCGTTTTAGATTTGGGCTGCGGCACAGGGCTTGCCGGGGCGGAACTCAGGCGATTTTGTAGCAATCTAGAGGGTCTCGACTTGTCAAAGCTTATGATTGAGGAGGCGAGGAAGAAAAACATTTACGACAGGCTAACGCACAGCGATATATTCGATTATTTGGCAACTGAAGCACTCGATTTTAATCACTTCATCGCCACAGACGTATTTATCTATCTGGGCGAAGTTTCCGATCTCTTCCGCCTCATAAAATCCCGGAATCAACGAAATGGAAGTTTGTCGTTTTCAACAGAACATACTGAGAAACCAGGTTTTACCCTAGAAACAACAGGACGATTTTCACATTCAAAGACCTATATCGAAAGCCTGTGCAAGACATTTGACTTTCGGATCTCCCGTTTTGAAAAAACGAACCTGAGAAAAGAGAAAGGGGAGTTTATAAACGGTGCCCTATATTTGTTGGATTTCTAAGATTTTACTCAGATTTAATTATAGTAGCTTTTATCAATGGTGCGACTGATCTTAGTCAGCGAATGAACTTAACACGGCTATCCATTTGAAACAATTACTTATTCCATATCATCCGGCGGGCGCTTAATGAGACGCTTTACAGCCAAATAAACCCGAGCAGCCGCAGCCGCGCAGGCGGCTATCAGGTTTTCAAAACCTAAAAAGCTTATAACCGCGCTTTAATATTGTTACCACCCACAGTTCTTATAGTCGCTGTTCATACATTCCTGCGCCATATTTTGAGCCCGCGAGACATCTGCCGATGTCATTTTTTCAGCCGTCTCACCGCGCCATTTAGCCGACCTTTTATTTCCATTGGCTGTCGCTATATCGTACCACATATACGCCCTGACATTATCTTGAAAAACGCCTGCGCCGTAATAATACATATTTCCAATATTGTTCTGAGCCTTCACATGCCCCTGTTCTGCAGCCAGACGATACCACTCAACAGCCTTAGCATCATCCTGGGGGACGCCTTTTCCTGCATCATGCATAAATCCAAGATGTTTTTGAGCGTCCGCATGCCCTTGATCCGCAGCGAGCTGATACCATTTTACCGCTTCGTTATTGTCTTTTGCGACGCCTTTGCCATTTTCATACATCACACCAAGATAAAATTGCGCGTCCGCACCTTGCTCTGCGGCGAGCTGATACCATTTTATAGCCTCGGCATCATCCTGATCCACGCCACTGCCCGCATAATACATAAAACCTAGATTATATTGCGCATCCGAGTGCCCTTGTGTCGCAGCCCGACGATACCATTTCACCGCTTTAATAGCGTCTTCGGCAATGCCTTTGCCATTTTCATACATCACACCCAAGTCGTTCTGAGCATCCGCATAGCCTTGCCGCGCCGCAAGGAGGTACCACTTGACAGCCTCAGCATCGTCCACAGCGACACCTTCGCCATTTTTATAAAACCCACCAATTTTATATTGAGCCTTAGCAACACCTTGCCCTGCGGCGCGCTGATACCACGTTACGGCCTCAGCATTGTCCTCAGCAACGCCTTTGCCAGTCTCATAGCTTACACCGAGACTGTATTGGGCATCCGCATGCCCTTGATCCGCAGCGAGCTGGTACCACTTCACCGCTTCAGTAGCATCCTCAGCAACCCCTTTGCCAGTTTCATAACTAACACCAAGACTATATTGTGCGTCCGCATGCCCTTGCGCAGCCAAAAATTGTGACTTCTTGAGCTCTTTGAGATAGGCCTCTGCACTTGATGTAGTAGAGCCCTCCTGAAGATCCTGTGCCGAAATTATGCCGGTACCAAATACTAGAAACCATGAAAGTATTGTCGTGCGAAGTAGATTCATAAGATTTCACCTAATGTGCTTTTATTAAAGTCTAGACAAAACCGCCTGCTCTACAAAGGCTAAAGTTTACGAAAAATGCTTGGAAGGCCGGGATGACCTGCAGTTTTTTGACCCAAAAAATATTAAAGTTAATTACGTAAATAATTACGCCACACCTCCCTTATAAGATTTGAAAAGTGTTGAGGTCCTGTTCAAAGGTGACGACAACAGCTTGCGGTTTGGCACACCATATCAATCTTAACAAAGGTGGTTGCGGAAAACAGGACTGGGTTATCGGGTGGAGCACGTTGTGAGACCTACAACCCGAAAAATTATCAAAAGAACCTTTGCCTGAATGTAAGGACGCCTATTGCGAAAAGCCGGAGCTGCAAGCGACATGACAAGCGTAACAGCACGCTGGTTTCTGCCAGACCAATCCTATGGTCTTGTGCTTGTTCGAACAAATAGAACATGCCTAGCATCCAAAAGTTAATTTTTCTGACAATAGCCTCTCTATCTCTGGAATAGGTCTGCATCGCAAGGATTGCTCAAGCAGTTGAAATAGAACACAGGATAATGGCTTGACGAAATTGCTGTGCTGTGAGCATTAGTAGCGCGTGGTCGCATAGCTCAGCTGGATAGAGTGCTCGCCTCCGAAGCGAGAGGTCGCAGGTTCGAATCCTGCTGTGACCGCCATAACTTTTTGAAGAAATGAATGACTATAGTTATTTATGGGAAATTTTATTTTCACCTTGCGGTTTTCGCATAACAATTTGCATAGCTTTTGACGAATTCTTGAATTTGTAATTTGTTTAGCGGCGCAGCAGAAATTAAATCCTATGGCTAAACACTGTTATTAATCTCAAGCGTCCCCGGTACAACATTTGACAAACGGGCGAATCTGGCCCTTGCTGGAGCGCCGTCTGGCACCACTGAAGCGGTGTTTGGGTACTGTGAATCACCCTTTCGTGTCTAAAGCCATGAGGGAACCCCTGTGACAATATTCTATACTGTTTGTGGGGCTTTCCTTCTGATTGTCTTAACATTGGCAGTGGAACCGGGTTGTTGAAAACCATTTATAAAGTTTCAACAACTCGATTCAGATTGAGGCTGCCAACAGTTCTCGAGAATAAGGGTGTATTGCTTGCGCCTTTCGCAGAGTTTCAACATCCATGACCTCAACAACCTCACCGTCTTTCATCACGGCCAATGTTTGGCACATGTGGCCAATAACAGACAAGTCATGAGAAACCATGACATATGTCAGTTCATTTTTTGACCTTAAATCCGTTAAAAGGTTTAAGATCTCGGCCTGTACCGATACATCCAGAGCGGATGTGGGTTCATCTAGCAGAACGACGCTGGGTTCCGGAGCCAAGGCACGGGCGATAGCGACACGCTGTCGTTGACCACCCGACAGCTGATGGGGGTAGCGAAATCGGAATTTGCCACTAAGCCCCACGTCATCCAGCAGTTTGACAACACGAGCATCGATATCACGAAAGCCGTGTAGATACAGTGTCTCGCCCAATACCTGATCAACAGAATGGCGCGGATGTAACGAAGCATACGGATCCTGAAATACCATCTGAACACTCTTATAGAAGGCTTTCTGACGCTTTTTGCCGACAGATTTCCCGTCAACGGCAATTGCGCCAGACCACGTCGGGGTCAGTCCCATAATCGCGCGTAGGATAGTTGATTTTCCGGATCCACTTTCGCCGACCAAACCAAAGCTGGCACCACGCTTTACCGTGAAACTGGCCCCGCGCACCGCATCAACACGGTCGCGGCCACCACCGAACCAAACGTCTAGGTCATCAACCCCTAGCATACTCACAGGCGTGCACTCACGCTTGGGGCTTCTGACCAAGAGGGGTCGCGGTTCAGCACGTGTAACTTTTCACATGGGGCATCCAACCGAGGCAACGAATTGAGCAGGCCGCGTGTATAGGGATGTTGCGCGTTATGTAGTTTGTCTGCATCACAAACCTCTACAATACGACCCGAATACATGATCAGCACCCGGTCACAAAAATCAGCGACAAGGTTCAAATCATGGCTGATAAAAATTAGGCCCATTCCGCGATCTGTTACAAGCTTGTCAATGATTGACAAAACCTGTCGCTGAACCGAAACATCAAGAGCAGAGGTGGGTTCGTCGGCAATGAGAATTTCAGGGTTCGGAATCAGCATCATTGCAATCATAATACGTTGACCCATTCCGCCTGACATTTCGTGCGGATAGGCGCGCATAACCCGCTCCGGATCACGGATCGATACTGCCTCAAGCATTTCCAAAGATTTACTGTAGGCTTCAGGTTTCTTAGCTTTATTATGAAGGCGATAGGCTTCCATGATCTGCTGGCCGATGGTCATTACCGGGTTCAAAGAGAATTTGGGGTCCTGCATGACCATAGAAATCCGTTGGCCGCGAACTGCGCGCATTTGGCGCTCTGATTTCAGCATCAAATCATCACTTTCCAATGAAATTTGATCTGCTGTGACTATTCCAGGGGGGCGGATCAAGCGTAATATCGCGCGGCCCGTCATGGACTTGCCAGACCCGCTCTCGCCCACAATGCCAAGTCGTTCCCGCCCTAACGTAAATGAAATGCCTCTTACAGCATCAAAGACGCCTTGGCGTGATGGAAATTTTACCCAAAGGTTTTCTACATCCAGCAGTGTCACTTTTCACTATCCTTTGGGTCGAGCACATCGCGCAGTCCATCACCGAGCAAGTTGAAAGCTAAAGAAACCGTAAAGATTGCCATGCCAGGCACGGTCGCAACCCACCAGTGATCCAGCATAAAGCGACGCCCCTCGGAAATCATTGCGCCCCATTCAGGGCTGGGTGGCTGCGCACCAAGGCCCAGAAACCCCAGACCTGCAGCCGCAAGAATTATACCCGCCATATCCAGCGTGACACGAACGATAAGGGACGAGATACATAAAGGCCAGATATGTTTAATTATGATGCGGGGTGGCCCAGCGCCCTGTAATTGGATCGCGCTGATATAATCTGAAGACCGGATCGTCAAAGTCTCTGCCCGTGCGATGCGCGCATAAGGTGGCCACGCAGTTAACGAGATTGCAAGCACCGCATTTTCGATGCCCGCGCCCAATGCCGCCACAAAAGCCAAAGCCAGAACGAGGCGAGGAAATGCCAAAAATATATCCGTAATCCGCATCAGTACCTGATCAGTCCAGCCGCCAACATACCCTGCAACAGTCCCCACCAAAAGACCTGATATAGGCGCGATCAAAGCAACCAACGCCACAATATACAGGGTAATACGGGAGCCATAGATCAGACGGCTGAGAAGGTCGCGACCAAGACTATCGGTTCCAAGAATATGCTCATCAGCCCCCAGTGGCTGCAAGCGGTTGTCAAGATTTTGCGCAAACGGGTCATGTGGGGCGAGCACTGGGGCCGCAAAGGCGATCAGCACTAAAAGGATCAAGATCCACAACCCAACCATCGCCATTGTATTGCTACGAAACGACAGCCAACCTTGATAGAGAGCGGATAGTTTTGCATGCCATCGAGACGTTGGTGCATCGGTAAGCAACCAGGAACGCCATGTTTTGGGCCCGGTCATCTATCGCGCCCTCGGATCAAATATCTTGTAGAGCAAGTCAGATAGGATATTAAGAAGAATGAAGATCAGACCCACCACAACCGTACCGCCCATAACAGCATTCATATCGGCAGAGAGTAGCGCCGTGGTGATATAGCTGCCAATCCCCGGCCAACTAAATATGATTTCCGTCAGCACAGAACCTTCCAGCAGATTTGCATAGCTCAATGCAATCACAGTAATCAATTGCACACGGATGTTCTTGAAAGCATGCCGCCAAATGACAGCGCTTTCCGACATGCCTTTTACCCGAGCAGTGGTGATGTATTCGGCGCTTAATTGTTCCAGCATAAAAGATCGCGTCATGCGACTGATATAGGCCAGGCTATAGTAGCCAAGCAGAGATGCAGGCAACACAATGTGGGTCAGCGCGTCTTTGAACACCGCCCAATTTCTATCAAGGATACTATCGACAAGAATCATTCCAGTCACTGAGGGCACAATATCGACATAGAAAATACCGACACGGCCCGGTCCACCGACCCACCCCAAAATCCCGTAAAAAACCAACAGACCCATCAGGCCCAACCAAAAAATTGGCATCGAATAGCCTACCAGTGCAATAACCCTTGCAACCTGATCAATCCACGACCCTCGCTTGACAGCGGCCACGACGCCCAGTGGAACACCCAGCACAATTCCGGCAAAAACGCCTATCGTTGCAAGCTCCAATGTCGCGGGAAATACTCGTATAATATCTTGCGCGACAGGTCGGGCTGTCAGCAGTGACTTACCGAAATCTCCATGGGCGACATCCCAGACATAAAATGCAAACTGAAATATGATTGGCTGATCCAGACCAAGCTGCTTATAGGCTTCATCATAAGTTGATTTAGAGGCTTGCTCGCCCACAATCGCCAAAACCGGGTCAATTGGCATGACGCGCCCGATTATAAATGTAATGAACATCAAACCAATCATCGTCACAACAATCGAACCAAGGGTCAAAAAAGTCACCCTGACCCAAAGCTCGAGAGGCGCCTTATAGCGCCTCCCGTTATTATTTTCTTCCAATGCCATCTACTTGGTTACAGGCCAGTAAGATACTGCTGTAATCGCTCCGCCTAGATTGAGGTTTTGAACCGCCTCATTACGGGCTGTTTGCTCGATTTTTTGGAACAAAACGGCAAAGGGTGCTATGTCGCGAAATTCGGACTGAATGTCTGCATACATCTTTGCGCGTTTATCTCTGTCGCCCTCGATAACAGCCGCAGCAACTTTGGAGGTCAGGCCACCGGTATCCCAAGCGTTGCGCCAAGCCAAAAGACCCGTTGCACCGGCTTCATCTGTATTTACAGGGTTATATGCAAATGTTCCAGCATTGGTATGTGGATCTGGATAATCTGGTCCCCAAGCCCCCATATACATATCCAGTTCCCGCGCACGATAACGGCCCAAGATAGCTTTGGCGGTTCCGACAGTTATATTTACCGTTATTCCCACTTGCGCAAAGGTATTTTGCAATGACTGAGAAATCTCAATCCGTTCTTGCGCCTCACGAACTCCAACCTCGATCTCAAAGGGCCCCACACCCGCAGCCGCCAACAGTGCTTTGGCCTTTTCGATATTTAAGCTGAATGGATTTTCATCCACGGCACCCAGATATGTGCGTGGCAAGAAGTTCTGATGGATTGTATACTGACCTTTGAGAAAACTGTTTTGCATCCCCTCATAATCAACAAGGTACTTGATCGCCTGCCGCACCTCAGGTTTAGAAAGCACCGGGTGTTTCTGGTTTACCGATATATACATCAACCGACCACGCAACTCATCATCGATGACTACCCCGTCTGCTTTGCGCGCGCCTGCGATATCCTCGGGGTTCAGGTTCCGGGCGACATCAATGTCACCGCGTTCAAGCATCAACCGTTGGGTCGCACTTTCTTGTACATGACGCACGATAACGCGTTCCATCGCTGGGGCACCGCCAAAATAGGCGGGGTTACTTACCAGCGTAACACTATCATTTGGCTTCCAGCTTTGCAGTTTGTACGGACCCGACCCTGCAGAGTTTGTAGCGAGCCACGCATTGCCCAGATCGCCATCTTCCTCATTGGCCATCACGACTTCTTTGTCGACAATTCCACCGATCGTGGCGGTGAGACAGTTTAATACAAAAGAAGTTGCATACCGTTTGTCGGTGGTAATGCGCACCGTATTGCCTTCGGCAACAATCGTTTCGCCAACATTTTCTGCAGTGAAGCCAAATTGGGTTAAAATGAACGATGGTGTTTTATTCAAGGTCACAACACGGCGCAGGGAAAACTCTGCATCTTCAGCACGTACCGGGTTACCAGAATGAAATTTGATCCCATCACGCATGGTGAAAGTAATGGTGCGGCCGTCCTCACTGACTATCCAGCTTTCAGCCAGTTCAGGTTGATAGCCCGCGTCCAAATTTAAAGGGTCAAAATTGACCAGCTTGTTATAAACGTTGCGGCTCACGTCAGAACCCGCAAATTCAAAGCTTTGTGCAGGATCAATTGTGGTGATATCGTCAATCCGGCCGGCAATCACCAGCATGTTTGCTGGCGTTTCCGCATGGGCGGCAATAGAGCTTAGTCCGACCGCAAAGCCAATGGCCGCGGTGGATAGTAAGCGGTAAAAAGCATTCATATTTTTTCCTCTCTGTTTAGTTTTTAATAGGCTACAACGTACCTATATGAGTTATTTTCCCCAGGTTTTCTTCAGCACGCGCAACCAGTTTTCATGGCAAAGCTTAGTCATCAGCACATCGTTGTAACCGTGCTTTGCCATGGCCTGTCTCAATTTGGGCAGATCTGCCACGGTCTTAACATCTTCGGGCACAATCGCACCGTCATAATCAGAACCTAGGCCGACACGATCCTCACCCAGATGTTTAATAAGATAGTCCAAATGCCGCAGCATTTGTTGCAGTGGGACGTCCGAGATCATCTGGCCGTCGTCACGTAGGAAGGCCGCCGCGAAATTCAGGCCAACCATACCATCGCTATCCCTTATAGCCGCCAACTGATCATCAGTCAGGTTTCGCGAATGCGGGCAGATCCCGTAGGCATTTGAGTGAGTTGCCACCAAAGGTTTTGTTGAAGTGCGAGCAACATCCCAAAATCCGGCGGCATTCAGATGTGACAAATCGACCAGCACACCAAGCTCATCGCAGCGCCTGACCAGCCTTAGACCATGATCGGTCAGGCCGGGACCAATATCGGAATTGCTGGGATATCGGAACGGGACACCATGCCCAAATATAGTTGGGCGGCTCCACACTGGACCAATTGACCGCAGGCCTGCTTGATAAAGCACTTCAAGCGCGTTTAACTCAGGATCAATAGCTTCGGCGCCCTCAATGTGAAAGATTGCCCCAATCTGGTTTGCAGCGAGTGCCGCGCGGATATCTGCGACACTGCGGCAAACCTTTAACCCGCCTTTTTTCTCCAAATCAAAAAGTATTGCTGCAACTGCAAGGGTAATGGGTAAGGCCTCTTGGCGGTCTATGGCGGCGGGTAATGCAAGATCATATGCGGGCTTCGCCATTTGCTCCATTTTAAACGCTTCATCCTTAGGTGACGGAATGTAAACAGCAAAAAATCCTCCGCCAAAACCACCAGCCTTGG
>ERZ1049444.643-NODE-643-length-31137-cov-7.170356_pt1 | contig 31137 bp, 28 predicted proteins | sample MGYA00383101_ERZ1049444 | MGnify/ENA primary metagenome ERZ1049444 (study PRJEB29581, sample SAMEA5548371) | metagenome | biome: marine; feature: coastal; material: water | depth 50 m | study: Short-term variability in the microbial, nano- and picoplankton...
AGTCGTAACAAGGTATCTGTAGGGGAACCTGCAGATGGATCACCTCCTAAGAAAACCGGAGGCTGGAGTTCTTTGTCGAACTCCAGTCTCCACCCTTTTTTTGGCCTATGCCACTTTACTTTTTACACCACCCGGTGTAAACAGTCTCGATCACCAATCATTTCCCGTGAGCCTTGCTCACGATGTTAATTTCTCATTCATGCTCTGACGGAACGTCAGCAAGCGCAGCCTTGGTGCATTTGCATTGACCGTGATGGTCGCACCTCTGTTGAAGTGCACTTCGTCCCACCCATCGGGAACGACATAGCCCCTGTGCATGTCTGATGTGATGGTTGTGGCATCTTTTGTCCAATCCATCCATGCCCATGGCATCGTTGCTCGATGTTCGTGTGGCAGATCCCTTGCTACTACGAAGTAATGGTCTTTGATTTCATTTGGTGTAACATCAGCCTTCAGTGAGTCGAGTTCATCCTTGGAAACAGCGTGGCTCAGCCACGCTCCTTGGCCAAGCCAGGTTGAAAATAACAAACCGCTGCTTTGCTGTTCACATTTTTCGTCACCTCTCCGCAAGTGGTACTTGCTTGGTGCATACTGGTGTGTATTGGCGATGAGAAGGTCGTTCATGGCAGGGTCTGTTGTGAATCGATTGCCAGAGGTCGAATCGATGATGGCTTGCAGGCGGGGTAAATCGTTGACAATGGCTGTGCCTTCCAATGCTTGGCGTACATCGCCCGCAAATGTCTCAACGTTCGAATCCATGTAGAATCCAAAACTCCCCTCCGGATCATTGTCCCTTGGGTGGGAGTTGACGCCCATCACAGGCGTGTCGGCATCGATGTTGTGGGAAATACTGGTGAGCGTTCCATCACCGCCTAACACGATGACGAGGTCTCGTCCGATGAAATCCGCTCGTCGAACACGCTCACGTGCCCTGATGTCAATTCGCAGGCCGCCACGTTCTTCGCTGCACCGTTGAAGTTCATCGGTGATGATGCCAAGGCTTGCATCGTGGACAGCTTCGAAGTTTTTCTTGTACACGACCAGTATGTCCGACACATCACGCCCTCCTTGATTGCCCCACGAAGCCCTCCCTCTTCAACACAGCCCTATTCAGAAGATACGATGTTTCATTTACTTGCTGCTCTAGCCCAAAACTATGCAATCTTCACCATGGGATGATGATTCCGATGACATTGAGGCCGCGAATGCTCCATCCCCAATCTCTCTTGCTCCGGCTCATGACCAACTTGAACCATCAGGTACTGTTCCATCCCTGCAAGACAGTGTTGTTGGGGGGAATTTACATGCAGGCGATGTGGTCAATAATCACTACCATTCAGGTCAACAGGCCGACCAAATACAACCTGCACAGCAACCAATGATCATGGGGGCTCCTTCCCAGCCATATGGCTATGGCCAGCAACCCATCATCATCCAGCAAGCACCATCTTCAGCTGCAAAAGTGATTGGCATCCTTGTCATCATCTATGGCAGTTTTAACATTCTTGGAGAAGGCTTCGGCATCCCGGATACTGGAGGGAATGCCCTCACTTTAGCCCTCGCTGCTGTGAATATTCTGGCTTTTGGTGGCATGATTTTTGGTGGCGTCCAAATGATGCAATTCAATCGTCAAGGCGTGTTCATCGTCTTGGGGGCAATCGTCTTGTTTGCGTTTTCAACAATCGCAAGCTTTCAAATCGTTTTGGACTATGATCAGATGCTGGAAAATGGTGATATTTCCCAAGAAGAATATGATCTCATCACGGATGAAGACCTCGGTGGCGCAGTTACAGCGTTCGGCACCATCGCTGTTGTAATCTGCAATGGAATCTGCATGGCAATCGTGGCGATTCCATTGATGATATCTAACAACGGCTTTCAATCCCAGAAAAACTACGGCATGACACCTTAACCATCAACAACCGTCGCTTCCACACCTTGGCTATGGGCACCCTTGTCAAAGGCACAGCAGCGACCTATGTCGAAGAACTATGGATCAACACCAATGAACGCTACGAGATTCGTTGCATCACTGCAGATGTCCAACGGGTCATTCGAGAAAGCGGCATTGTTGACGGACTTGTGTTGGTTAACCCGATGCACATTACAGCCTCTTGCTTCGTCAACGATTTGGAGTATGGACTTCATCATGACATCCGTCAGTGGTTGGAACACCTTGCACCCTTCTACGGCATTGAAGGTCGGTCGGGTGAGGAGTATCACCATCACCGCACAGGGGAGGATAACGGGGATGCACACTTGAAGCGGCAATTGCTTGGCCAACAGGTCACGATGGCCGTCCAAGGTGGTGAACTCCATTTGGGTACATGGGAGCAAATCCACTACGCTGAATTCGATGGCTGCCGAGACAAGCGAATCATGGTCAAGGTCGTAGGAATTCTTTCCGATTGAGCGGCCTGCGGCGCTTTGAGTGGAAGAATCATAACATGAGCCGTCCACACCGGAGCATGGACCCTAGGCCTCAGGTCGAATTTGACCAGGGCTTCTTCAAATTCACCATGCCATACACTTGGCAAGGTTGGGTGTGGTGGTTGGTCATCATCGGCGTGATGATTGGAGCCCTTTTTTTCCAACCCCAAGGCTACATCATCTCGCTTTGCATGTTCATTGTTCTAGCGATGCTTTCACCGACCGGACTTGAATCTAAATTACACGCCATGCGGAAGAAAAACCCACAGCCTGAGGACTTGGAAGCTCAGGCCCTTATCTCGGGAACCACGGTGGAAGATTGGTTCTATGGGAAGAAATCCTATGTGCCAACCACCGATCCAAACGATTGGGTCTATCCTGCTCCGGGGCCTAAATCGTGGTACCTTCCTCGTCCATATCACCCCGATCCGAGCAATGAACTTCTTCCGGAGCATCCCACGAAAATAGGGACTCCCAAACCAGCCGTCATTTCGAGTTACGGTTTGTTTCTCTTGATCTTCCTCGGCGGCATGTCCTCTCTTGCCTACTTTGGGGTGACAAGCGCTCAATCCACAGTTGATTCGAGCGATGACACATTGCTGCTGCTCCCTTACATCACCATGGGTGTGGGTGTCATATGGTTGATTTTGGGCTACTTCGCTCAACGTCAACAATCGGTGATGATGGATACCTCAACGGCCTTAGCACGCTCAGTAGCCGCTGGTTCAGGTGAACTCGTCGGGCAGGTTCGCCCAACCTTCTCCGGTGGCATTGATGTGCTCGTCGACCACCATCCAATGCGGATGGTACCGGGCTGTGTGGCGTACAAGTGGGAGTATGAGGTGGAAATTCGAGAGACGAAAGTTGTCATGCGAAACGGCAAGCCACGCCGGCGCACGCAAAACCGGTGGGTTGGCGTCCGATCAAAGGAAGGGAGTGTACCATTCATTCTTCACGATGGCACTGGCGGGATTTATCTCCGACCTTCGACCTTCACACGCCAAGATTTTGGCGGGTTTGTCAAACAATGGACAACCACCCACAGTCAGAGTTTATCGGATGCATACTGGCGCTTGAAACACGGCCGCTTGTACAACCAAGGCCACATTCTCCGCCATCGCTGGACCATTCACGCCCTTCGAATTGGCGACCCAGTCTACGCCTTAGGCATGGTTAAGCCACGCCCTTCTGAAGAACTCGAATGGCCCGGTGTCTGTGATGTCGTTGATTTTGAACCCCCCTCTCTCGCCGGAAAAGACGATGGCACCTTTTGGTCTCAAGAAGAAAAGAGCAAGGTGAACTACAATCTTCCAGTCAGCAACGCTCGCTTGCACATGATTGGTACCGATACGCCTGGTATGCCTGCAATGCTCAAACGAGGGACTGAACTCGCGAACATCGCACGCCTCCGCTCGAGAAGCGAATTGATGTTCATACCGTTCTTGACTGCATTGGCGGGCTGTTTCATGCTCCTGTGGTTGTGACAGTGAGGTTCATGACCCTGTTTGGGCTCGCCGGACCATGGCAGAAGATGTTGTGATTGTAGGCGGTGCTCGCACCCCGTTTTGTGAATGGGTTGGCGGTAAGCGTGGCGATGGAAAAACTGGTGGGCTGCTCAAGTCCGTGAGCGCTCAAGAACTCGGTGGCATTGCCATCAAAGGAGCACTCGAAGCAACCGGGACAGACCCGTCATCGGTCGATCATGTGGTCATGGGTTACGCTCTTCAGACATGTTCTCAATCCATTTACGGTTCACGCCATGCAGGTTTGCAAGGTGGGGTCCCACAAGAAGTACCAATGCTTACGCTCTCTCGTATCTGTGGTTCTGGTGTTCAATCCATTGTCACAGGCGCTCAGATGATCATGCTCGACGAGGCTTCAACCGTTGTGTCTGGCGGAATGGAAAACCTCAGCCAAGCCCCTCACGTGATGCGTGGTGGCCGTGAAGGATGGAAATTGGGACGCTCTCCTAAGGTGGAAGATTACATGATGACCAATTTGCAAGACATGACCTGTGGATTGTTCATGGCGCAAACTGCTGACGAGTTGTGCCAACGCAAAGGTGTGACCCGTGAGGAAATCGACGCATTTGCAGCTCTTTCACACGCCCGAACCACGGCATCCATTGAATCGGGCCTGTTCGAACCAGAAATCGTTCCAGTGACCATCAAAAGCCGAAGAGGCGACAAAGTCATCACGCACCTCGATGAAGATCACGTGGTCAAAAACTGCACAGAGGAGAGCCTCGCCTCGCTTCCGACTGCCTTTGGCCCTGAATCCTTTGTGACAGCAGGAAACGCATCAGGCATTGTCGATGGAGCAGCAGCCGTGGTCATCAAGTCTGCTTCTCAAGCAGCAGCCGACGGCGATGAACCTCTTGCTCGTATTGTCTCCTGGGGCATCGTGGGCCTCGAGCCAGCCATCATGTCATACGGTCCAGTTCCATCATCGCTCAAGGCGCTCGAAAAGGCCGGCCTCAAAGCAGAAGACATTGACCGTTGGGAAATCAACGAAGCATTTGCCGGACAAGCCCTCGCTTGCATCAAAGATTTGGGTATCGAAGTGGAAAAAGTCAATGTCAACGGTGGCGCCGTCGGCCTTGGCCACCCGCTTGCTGCAACTGGGACCCGATTGGTGCTCACCCTCGCTCATGAATTGAAGCGATGTGGTGGACGCTACGGTGTTGCCACTGCGTGCATCGGCGGCGGTCAAGGCATTGCCATGGTCATCGAATCACTGTGAGTGGTGTCTGTGAAGTGTTCATTCGCCCTCGGGCGAAGTATATGACCATGTTTCTTGGCAGGTTCATTTGGTTGCGCATGCTCGAGGCCAAGCGACCAATCTATGTCTCCACACCCATCCTCATTCTCTGCATGATGATGGCGCCGATTGGCTGCGCTGCGGGTATCGCTGCCACATGGGGTGGAAAGGGTCCAATCGATACTGTTGCTGCGACTTCCATCGCCCCAAACGAATGAAATGAGGGATGGTTCAAGACCCCTGCACCGATGGCCCAACATGGTCACGAGGAAGGACGGTCTCAGTGTTGACCACATCCCGTTTCCAATGCCAGAGGGCCGATCGGTTCTCAGACAGAATTGGAAGAAACTCACCTTCATGCACTGGTCAGTGGAGCCTGAAGTTTTGCAACGTCATCTCCCAGCCGGTCTTGATCTTGATTTGCACGAAGGCAAGGCCTACGTTGGCTGCATCCCATTTGTGATGGAAAAAGTAAGGCCGGCAGGTTTGCCTTCAGTCCCTGGAATTTCGACCTTTGGTGAATTCAACATCCGGACATATGTGACCAAGAATGGCGTCCCCGGTGTCTTCTTTTTAACACTGGATGCACAAAGCCGTGTGACGTGTTTCTATGCGAACCGAAGGTATGGTCTTGCCTACCGTCACGCCAAGGCTTCAGTCAAAGGCACCCTCGAGGCAGGCTATGCCTGGTCATCCACTCGAACAAAAGGGGGCGTAGGCTTGGAGGGCTCTGCTGTGAAAACTTCGGAAGTACGACAAGCTGAAATAGGCTCCCTCGAGTACTTCCTGTTCGAACGGTACAGCCTTTACACCGCTCACAAAGGACGCTTGCGCCACGGCTACACGCATCATGTGAAATGGTGGTATGCTGATGCGACGGTTGATGTGGTAAGGAACACACTGGTGGAAAGTTATCATCTCGGCATTGAGGATGCAACCCAACCAGAGTTGGTCCACATCTCGGAAGGGGTTGAGGTCGTTACATGGCATTTGTTGCCTATGGAGGATGAAGCACATGACTGATCTTCTGCTGATGGATGGAGACTGTGGATTGTGCACTCGCTCTGCGGTGTTTCTCCACCCTCGTTTGGCCAAATCGGGAAGCATGAACTTTATTGCAATCGAGAGCGAAGAAGGTCAGGCCATCATTGCCACTTTCCCCGAAAAGATGCAACAAGCAGACACCGTGTATCTTGTTCGCAACGGTCGGCCATACATGCGTTCCTCTGCCGCTGTGCGCTGCCTTCTCTACCTCAAATGGCACTACAAGGTCTTGTTTCCGTTCGCTTGGCTCGTACCACTTCCGCTCCGAAACATCGTCTATCGCATTGTGGCCAAATACCGGTTGAAATTCTTCGCAAGGCCAACGACCTGTATCTTTCCCAGCCTCTCAGATTGATTGCCTCCTAAGAACCTAAGAACCGAGTCGCTCAGTGACGCTCAATGAGTCATACGTGGGTCATCGATTCGAACTGTTTCATCCATTTGGGCTCTTTTGCAGCGGACCGTTTTCTAAAGGACATCAAGGCCATGGCACATGGCGGGAAGCACACCTTCTGCGTCACGCCTGGCGTTCACGATGAGGTCCGAACCGTACGGTTCCAACGATGGAAAAACAAACCACTCCTGCTCGAAACGCTCGCACCAATCCTCACCACCGTGCCAGTTGACGAAGCACAAATCAAAGGCCTTGCAAGGCTCATTGGTGAGCGTGCTTCGCCTCAAGATGTTGATTTATCCTTGATGGTGCTTGCCTCCACCCTCACCCGTGAAGGGAAAACCGTGGTTCTCGTGACGGATGATTTCAAGATGACCACCACCGGTGAAAAAGCCAATCTTGGCTACACCACATGCCCACCTTCCACCTTTATGCAACGGCTGGCAGAGTTGTCTTCAGTCAAATCGAAATCGGCTTTCAACAGTTTATCTCGGCGCGTCCGTGCTGCGGAAATGAGGTACGCCATCAGCCGAGTGAATGAATATGATATTCAAGCCAAATTGACTTGGATGGTCGATTCGTTGATCTCAACCTCCCAATCCACCCCCCAACCAACTCCAGCACCAAAGGAATCCGAACCAGCGGCCGAAGAAGTCTTGTCAACTGCGTTACGCCGCGTTTTAGACGGTGAACAAATCAAAGCCAAGCACAAGAAAGCACTTGGCAAGTTACCAGAAATTTGTGCTCCCATGGTGGAATTGGACGCGCATCTTGCTCGTCTTTCCAGCCAAACGTACTCCAGTGATGTCGAAGGTGCGTATCGAATGACGATGTTGGCCTTTAGCGAAAGTTTGGAAGCAGTCGGACTTGGTTTGGCGCCTCTTGGCGAGAAGGATGCTGAACTGGCAAACACAGCCATTGCTGGCTATACTCAACGGACAGAGACCGCCTTGGGACTGATGGCCAAAATGGCAGGTGACCGAGGCGCTGCTCGCTTACACCTTTCTCGTGCCTTGCAAGCGGCGACTCTTATTGACGATGAACACGCCGAGATGCAGGGGATGCATCAACTCGGCTTATTGGCAACAAGTTCTGACGATTGGGCGCGAGCAGCTCGTTTGTTCGAAACCGCTGACCGTCAAGCCCTGTCGGTTGGTGCTGAGCGGTTGCGGTACCTTGTGATGTCTGGTATCACGCGCCATCTCAACCACGACTTTGCTGAAGCAAAGGAGCACATCTCAACAGCTCATGATTATGTGGCCAGTGACAAAGGCCTTGCTTGCCTTTCTCTCAAAGCGATTGGGACAGCCCTCTTGTCGATTGATCAGCCTGGCTTGGCTCTCGAAATTCTTGATGAAGCCATGGAGTGTGCGCATGAATCTGGAAACGATGGGGAATCGGAGGCTTTGGCTGAACTATTGCTCATGGCCCATGCGGCAATGACGAAAATAGATGCCTTGCATCATGAAGGACTTCGTGATCTTCTCGATGGTCTAAACAACATTGAGTCCAATGCTGAACAGGCGTTTAGCGAGAAGATAGAGGCTATTGGTGAACGTGCGAACTTGCATAATGCGCCACTGGAAGACACATGGAACGATTGGCAACCAAGTGAACGCTTGATTCCTGATGGCGAGGCACTGCGCGTGGTTCGATCGGAAGTGGATGAGCATGGTCACACATTGATCGTCGTTCATCATGGCGAGATGGGTGCATTAGGTCTCTGGTTGCCAGAGGGGCGACTTCCTGTGAGCCCCGGCCATGTGCTGTCGCTCGGGTGTACGCGAGTGAAAGTAGCAAAACCAACGGTTGAGTTGCAAAACGCTCACAGCATACGTGGCCTTGTTGCAGTCGAAGATTCATCCGCCTTGGATTTCATCGTAGCCACAGAAGGCATGACTGGCGAAGACTGATTCAGAATCCACCAAGGTCAATGATGTAGCGGATGGCTACAATGACAATGATGCCAAGGAAGAGTTGCATGATTCTTGCTTCCGAAAGGTGTTTCATGCCAAAGTGCGCACCGCTGCGTGCTCCGAGGTACGTGAGCAATGCCAACCCAGCAATGAACGGGGCGTCACTGGTCAGTTGTAAAATGGAATCACCCGGCAGGAATGCCACATGGGTGACAATGGAAAGTGGTATGACGGCCATCATGAAGTGCAGGCTGCTGCCAATCGCCTTGCGAGGCGCAAGGTGGCCAAAGGCCCGGAGAATGGGCACATAGATCACGCCAGCGCCAATCGCCAACACACTCGACAACATACCGCCCACTGCAGCTCCAAGTCGTAGAGGCACCGTTTCCACCGGCTCGTTTTGGCTGTTCGCCTCGCCCTGCTCTTGTGAATCAACCGCCTTCATCTTTGTCACGGATTTTCGAATGGCCCAAATAATCATAAAAAGGCTGAGCAACTTGAACACATCGTCGAGGTGCTCACCGATGAGGCTGACAATGAACACTCCCGCGATTGCGCCGGGGAGGGCTCCATAGAGGCCCGTTTTGACGATTGCATCATCGACATGCCCTTCTTTGCGATGGGCCAAGCCACTGCCATAACTGACAACAGCAGTGAGGGTCAATGAAGCAGCAATGATGCGTCCATCGATGTCCCAACCTGCTCCGTAGTGGAGTAAGGGGACGAACAGCATCCCTCCTCCCATGCCGATTGGGGCAAATGCGAACGCAATGAGGAACACGCCGAGTGCAATTCCAATCATTGCTTCAATCGACATGCAGGCTCACGACAGCCATGCCATGCGGTTTGGCTTCAAGATGTTGCCCATACAAGCGCCCACCACATCATTGATAGGTTGGGGCGCCATCCTTGTGGTATGGTTGTGCTTATCTTTGTCGGATTTTTCGGCGCCCTCCTCAGTGCAGTGGGCCTTTTGTACATCTGGTCAACATGGAACCGCTTTGTCAGTCTAGAACTCAATGTGGACAATGCTTGGCAGGACTACGAAAGCGATGTCCTGCTCAAGTACAACATGTTGCCAAACCTTCACAAGATTGTGAAAGGGTATGCAAAGCACGAGATTCAATTCTTCGAGCAACTTTTCTTGGCCCGACAGGCTGCTTCTGGTGCATTGATTGCCAAGAACGTGGGCAATTTCAACCAAGCTCAAAATGCACTTGCACAAATGACGCCCCGCTTCAACGCCCTGTCCGAGGCTTACCCTGAAGTCAAGGCCGACAAGATGTTCTTGGACCTCTCACACAAACTCGTCCGGCTCGAGGAGCGTCTTGCAGATCGTCGAGAGTTCTACAATTCGGAAGCAACGACATGGAACAAAGCCATTTTGATGATTCCTGCAAACATCGTGGCCGGAATAAAAGGTTCCAAGGTCCGTGAATTGGTTGATGTTCCAGACCACTACCACCAGAACTACAGCATGGATTTCTGACCCTACAGTGAGTCAACGGATTGGTGTTCGAATGTTTTTGGTGTTTGGTTCTAACCCTCTCGCTGTTCGATTAAGCCGATGGTGTGCGCAACGCCAACGCTGTGTCTTGGTTGGATTGGCTTCAACGCTTCCTGAAACAGAGCCGATTGAACAATGTGAAATCATTGCCCTTCCATCGGCGATGCCATTGTCGTCGCTGCCTTTGGACTCACACAAACCAACCGCCATTCTCTTGATAGATCCAAACGCCTTGGAGAGCGAGCAACCAATTGAATCCATTCGAAACCATTGGGGCGATGTTCCAATTTTAACCACATTGCCATTACAAGGCGATGGAGTCGACCTCATCAGCGTGGACGATGTTTCGTTTTCAGCCATGCAAGACCGCATTCGATCATGGGAGCGTAAAGACGGTGCATCGGTGCTCCATCACTACCTCTCTTCGGTTCCAGAAGGCTCCAATGTGGCCATCTTCTGTCACGATAATCCCGACCCGGATGCACTCGGAGCAGGATTAGCAATGTTTGAACTCTGTGCCTCTATGGGGTTGAGTCCCAATCTCTACCACGGTGGACTCATTGAACACCAACAAAACCGTGCCATGGTGCGTGTCTTGGATATTCCAGCACGACGATTGATTCTCGATTGGGAAGTGAATGATGTCCTTCGTGATGCTGCGGTTGTCATGACGGTGGACTTCCACCGTCCTGGCGCAAACAACATCCTTCCCGAAGACTGCGTACCTCACATCGTCATCGACCACCATGCTTCAGAAGGCGTTGCAGCGGATCTATCGATGGTTCACCCCGAATTCTCAGCGACGTCCTCACTTGTGGCCAGTCTCCTGATGGAGCAAGCATTCGAGATGACACCAAGGGTCGCCACAGCACTTGCGTTTGGAATTCGCACGGACACCCTTGGATTCACTCGACATTTCAATCCGGTCGACATTCGTGCCCTTTCGTGGTTGAATGCGTGGGTCGATGATGATATGAGCCGCTCTATAGAGGAGCCTCCACGTTCGATCGAGACACTCGAAGCATTTGCTGAAGCGCTCCAAGAACGCAAGCAATTCCAAACCACTGTTCTCGCACCGCTCTCGAGCCTACCAAATCGTGATGCATTAGCCCAGATTGCAGATTTCCTTTTGCCGACCGAGGGTGTTGATTTGGTGGTCGTCTACGGTGTACGGCGCAACAAAGTGATTCTATCGGCGCGTACCACCAACACCGAAATCCATCTTGGACGGATGCTGTCTGAGCATTGGAAGCAGGGCCAAGCAGGCGGTCACAAAGCACTTGCTGGCGGTCAAATCTTGTTTGAATCACTGCTTGACAACGTTCCAGCCGATGTGGAAGAAGCCAGCCGTGCTGCACTTGAGGCGATGACGATGGAACTACAATCTCTGTTTTCCGAGGGTGGTGAGGCTGATGTCTGAACCGCCCATGTTTGATCGCTCAGATCGAGTTCGCGTCATTGGTACGGCTCACATCTCGAGTTCCAGTGTGGCGGCTGTGAAGGCACAAATCGAAGCTTTCCAACCAGACATCGTCGCTGTTGAGTTATGCGCTTCACGTCACAGTGCTCTCACCTCCAACCGTCGCTTAGACAAGGAAGGGCTGCTCAAGGTGGTCAAAGAAGGCAAAGCACCTCTCGTGATGCTCCAATCCTTGTTGGCTGCAGAGCAACGTAAAATGGGCCTTGACGAAGGTGAGCAACCAGGGGCAGAATTGCTTGCTGCTGTCAAAACTGCTGAAGAAGCAAACCTTGAGGTCGCTCTCATTGATCGTGATATCCAAACCACATTGCGAAGGGCTTGGAAGCGGATGAAATTCTTTGAGAAAGTCAAGATCCTCTGGTCCCTTCTCGGTGATGACGAGGATGAAGACGCACCCGAAGTGTCACAACTGCTTGAGGATCAAGACTTGTTGACCTCTCTGATGGAGGAACTCAAGACCTTTTCACCGGGTGCTGGAGCCGTTCTTATCGATGAACGTGATGCCTACCTCGCTGGGAAAATCGCTGCGCTGGAAAAAAGCAGCGACCTGCGAATCCTCGCTGTTGTCGGCGCTGGCCATCTCAAGGGCATCGAAGCCCATTTGAATGAATCCACTCAGCCTTCGGAAGCCGAACTCAAGGGACTTGAAGTGTTGCCAACACGCGGTCGTTTTGCAAAAGCCATTCCATGGATTCTTCCCGTTCTAGTAATGGGAATGGTTGCCTACTTCGCTTCTCAAGGTGATGCAGAGGATTTGTTGACCCTGTTCACCGTGTGGACGGCTGCCAACGCAGTGTTTGCAGCCCTTGGTTGTATTATCGCTCGTGGCCACCCACTTGCAATCCTCACCGCTGCGCTTGCTTCACCGATCACTTCGCTGAATCCAACGCTTGCCGCAGGGTGGTTTGCCGGCTATGTGCAATTGAAACTCAGGGAGCCAACGGCGGAAGATTTGCAGAATTTCTTGAAAATGGACGACTTGGGCATGTTCTGGTCGAACCGGGCAGGGCGGGTTTTGCTTGTCACGGCTCTGACAAACCTTGGAAGCATGGCCGGTGCTTGGGTTGCAGCGGCTGGTTATCTCGGCGGATTGGGCAGTTAAGCAAGTGCATCAAGCACATTCAGCATGTCGACATGCTCACAGACATCATGGACGCGAAGCAGGTCAATCCCCTCATAATGCGCAAGTGCAGCGACAGCAAGCGTACCTGCTAGGCGGTCGCTTGTCACCGAACGCCCTGTCAATTCACCAATCATTGATTTTCTAGAGACGCCCCACAACAAAGCAAACCCCTCAATGCCTCGAAGCTGGTTGTGATTCTGTAACAACTCGATGTTATGGTCAAGCGTTTTTCCAAACCCGATTCCCGGGTCAAGGGCAATCAATTCCTCGGGGTGGCCTGCGGATCTGAGCGCCCGAGCCGTCTCAAGTAATTGCTCACTTACTTCCTGTGCGCAATTTGAATAGGATGGTTTTTCTTGCATGGTCCCGGGTTCGCCTTGCATGTGCATGATGCAGACGCCACACTTTGCTTGGAGGACAAGTTCGACCATGCGAGGGTCGCGAAGGCCTGAGACATCATTGATCAAATCAGCCCCGGCTTCGATGGCCGCTCGTGCCACATCTGCTCGTCTCGTGTCGATTGAAATTAATCCGGAAGGATTGGCTTCCCTGAGCCCTCTGATCACCGGAACGACGCGTTTGATCTCCTCTTCAGGCAAGACGGGTTCAGCGCCAGGACGAGTTGATTCACCCCCGATATCCAGCCATTTCGCTCCATTTTCCCACATTGCCAAGCCGGTTTGAATCGCTTGCTCTGTACTGACCAAGCGACTTGCTTCATGGAAGGAGTCTGGTGTGATGTTGAGCACGCCCATCACGTGGTAGCCACTGCCTTCCGTTCGACGCAATCCCTCCGAGATTTGCTTTCGGCGTTCCAAATTGGGTCCGAAGGTTGCCTCCATGTGGCTTCCGATGGTGGCAGAATTGATAAGTTGTGGCTGTGAAGTCAACCTATGTCGCAGGGGGGAGTTGATGATTCTTATCCAGCAAATCCCGATGCAGATGGCTACGCAGCCGGTGCCGGAGACGAGCACGGAATCCGACTTGCGTTCAGATTGATGTCCCGTTTCGGCGTGAGCAGCAGCGAGGAAATATATCAACTGATCAACAAAAAAGGATACAACGGTGGCATCCTGATTGCCCTGATCATTCTTGGTTGGTGGGTTTTGATCACCGAAGGTGGCGATGACGTTGGACTCGCAACCTCCTTCTTGTTTGAATTGAATTACCTTAGCGTGGCGATCTCTGTTGGCTTGTTCGGTCTTCTTTCATCTGGCCTCACCTCGACGGCTAAGGAAAAAGGACAATTGATGAATTCCCTTCTGTCAGGAGCCATGCTCATCGTGTGTGGGTTCTTCGTATTGGAGCCACTCTTCTATGGTCTAACTGGCGATGAGATCACCGGACAAGTTGGATTTTGGCGTTCCAGTCGCCTTCTTGGATTGTTCATCGGCGTCACATTTTGCGCTAAATTCCTCGTCGAAGCTTGGCACTTGTATTGGGTGAAAACATTCCTCGAATCAAGAGGGATTACCATCACAGACAACACTTCTTCGGAACATGGTACACCCTCCGAAGGCGATGTCACGGAGTGACCACGGGTTGCTTTGATGAACGAGGAATGGCTGGACTGACCATGTCAGGAGAGCGACTGGATGTTTTGCGCCTTGGGTACCGCCTCGGCAGGGACCCTCGCATTACCACTCACCTGGCACTTGTGAGCCGTGCTCTTGGTGCAGACCGATTTCTGCTCGCAGGCGATGAAGATCCAAAGATGTTCGAGAACCTTGGGTCGGTGGCTGACCGATTCGGCTCAGGCATGTCCTGTGAGCATGTACACGGGCCAATGGGATGGTTGCGCCGATTTGTGGAAGAAGATGCAGGCGACGGAGAACCTGGCGTCGCTGTTCACCTCACCATGTACGGGGAGCCCTTCCGTCAAGCCATCCCGCGGATTCGGCGAGATCGACCTATGGTCGTGATCGTCGGTGGTGCGAAGGTTCCGGGTGACGTTTACAAGTACAGTCAGTACAACTTGGCTGTTGGAAATCAACCCCACTCGGAAGTGGCAGCATTGGCTCTGTTTTTGGATGCCTGGCATGGTGAATCTGGAAGCGAACGGTCGTTCGAGGATGCACGATTAATCATCCAGCCGACGGCAAGCGGCAAGCGTGTAAGGGATTTAGATCGTGAAGAAGAGTAAGCACACGGTTACTCGACCGCAGTGTCCCATTTATGGCACGAAATAAGCACTTTTTTCGAGCAAACTGGTCATTCGGTTTCCAACCCAATCATTATGGGTGTCCGTTTTCGACCAAAACTGATGTCGGAAGTCAATTTTGGTTCCGGCTCATTCAGTCCCGGCCAAAACCGACGTGGCGTGGCTCATGCTCCTTCCTTTTTTGATGCAGCAGATCGTCTCTCAAGTGGTGAAGAATTACCGCAAGGTGCTCGTGGCGATGGCGTGCTCTTGACCGCTGACGGTGGCCGCTACACAGGGACTCTCTTCGGCGCCCGTGCCCATGGCGAGGGTGAATTGGTGTTTACGACGGGAATGATGGGGTACCAAGAGTCATTGACCGACCCTTCATTCGCTGGACAAGTCTTGACCTTCACCTATCCATTGATTGGAAACTATGGTGTCCACAACGGGGCCTCCGAATCGAACTCTGTGTGGCCCAGAGGCGTGGTCGTACGCCATGCCATGTCCCAACCAGACCATCGTTTCTCGATTGGAACTGTGGATGAACTGCTTCGTTCCCATGGTGTGCCAGGGATTGAGAACATTGACACTCGAGCCATTACCCGCAGGGTTCGCGAACTTGGAACGGTGTTGTGTGTCTTTGGTCCTGTTGAAGATGAGGCCCTTCTCAAGACCAAACTGGCGAACCTCACATCCCCTGAACTCGAAGACCTTGTCGATGATGTCTCCATCAACGAAGCTGTGATTCTTAATCCGGGCGCCTTGGATGACTTGAACCGTCCACTTCCACGCCTTGGCGCTCTTGATTGTGGCATCAAGTACAACATTCTCAGAAACTTATGCGAGCATTTCGAAGTGGTTTGGTGCCCACCGGAAACACCGTTTTCAGTGCTTCGTGATGAGTATCAAATCGATGCTTTGTTTTGCTCAAACGGGCCAGGTGACCCCGCACATCCGGGCAAAGCCACGCAAGCCCGAGCAACGTTGGCAAAAGCCGTCCGCGATCGAATGCCAGTGATGGGTATCTGCCTTGGTCACCAATTGATGGGCCTTGCATCGGGGCTTCAAACATACAAGATGCGCTACGGTCACCGTGGTGCAAATCAGCCGGTCGTTGATTTGGTCACAGGCTCGGTTTCAATCACAAGCCAGAATCATGGCTTTGCTGTGGCCGATCCAGACGCAGGTATGCTTGCTGCTCATCCTTCAGGGGCGTGCTCACCTCCCGGGGAAAACATGCATGGTGCCGAGGTCCAAGTCCGCTATGTCAATGCAAATGACCGCACGGTGGAAGGACTCGACCTCGTTGGCCATCCCTCCTTCACCGTTCAATTCCACCCTGAGGCTTGCCCGGGTCCTCACGACGCCGCTCCTTTGTTTGGGCGATTCCGTTCAATCGTTGACGAACATCTCGGAGGTGCTGTCTGATGCCTCGCCGAGACGACTTGAAGACCATCATGGTCCTTGGAAGCGGGCCGATTAAAATTGGTCAGGCTGCAGAATTTGACTTCTCAGGAAGCCAAGCAGTCCAAGCGCTGCGTGAGGATGGCTACGAAGTGATTCTTGTCAACTCCAACCCCGCTACAATCCAAAACGATCCGGAAATGGCTGATAAGATCTACATCGAGCCACTGATTCCCGACACCGTTCGCCGCATTTTGGAAATCGAAAAGCCATGCGCGCTCCTCGCAGGCATGGGCGGTCAAACCGCATTGAACATTGCAAGTGAACTGGCACATGATGGCTCATTGGAACGAATTGGTGTGGAACTGATTGGTTCTGACCTCGATGCAATTGACAAAGCAGAAGACCGTGAACTGTTCAATCAAGTGTGCGAGTCAATTGGACTTCCAATCTCAGAAGCCATTGCATGCAATACGATGGAAGCAGTGCTTGCCGCTGCTGAGGAAATCGGGAGCTGGCCGATTCTTATTCGCCCAGCGTTCACACTCGGCGGCTTGGGTGGAGGTACGGCTTGGGACATTGGACAACTTGTCGAAATCGCCACACTCGGCCTTCGAAATTCCAGGATCAATCAGGTGTTGATTGAAGAATCAATCCTCGGATGGCAGGAACTTGAGTACGAAGTCATGCGAGATGGTGCCGATAACGCCACCATTGTGTGCACAATGGAAAACATCGATCCAATGGGCGTTCACACCGGGGAATCGACCGTTGTCGCTCCTTTGCAGTCGTTTTCCGATGCAGATCACCAAATCCTTCGTGACCAGGCTCTCAGCCTCATCCGTGAGTTGAACATCAAGGGTGGATGCAACGTTCAATTCGCTTTCAATCAATTCACTGGTGAGATACGTGTCATCGAAGTGAACCCTCGTGTGTCAAGGTCGTCTGCTTTGGCAAGCAAGGCGACTGGATACCCAATCGCCCGTATGGCTGCGAAGATTGCCGTTGGCTACACGCTCGATGAACTTCCGAACCCAATCACTGGAGAAGGCACCACCGCAGCGTTCGAGCCAACCCTCGATTATTGCGTCGTGAAAATCCCTCGCTGGCCCTTTGACAAGTTCCGAACAGCTGACCGGACGCTCGGGACTTCGATGAAATCGACGGGCGAAGTGATGGCCATTGGACGGAATTTCGAAGAAGCGTTCCTCAAAGCTTGGGCTTCGTTGGAACAAGGCTGTGCCCATCCTCGTCCATTGACCCGAGCGGATGAGAGCGAGGGTGATGGCATGGCAGAGCGGGCGTTGACACAGCTCCCCGATAGCACCCTTGTGGAATGGTGCCGTGTTGCAACCGATCGTCGAATGGGGGCCTTGATTGAGGCATTCCGTCGTGGCTGGTCAGTTGAAAAGGTCCATGAAATCACACGAATCACACGCTGGTTCCTCTATAGATTCGAGAACATCGCTCAAACCGAGCGCTCGATTACCGATTCTCATGCCACCCCCGCAGAACTCACCCGAGAGCAACTCAAATCCTGGAAGAGCCTCGGGTTCAGTGACGCCCACATCGCTGATGCGTTGGCTGGATTCCCAGCAACTGGCCCGAAATCACTGCAAGCAGGGTTTGATGAAGAGGCCGTCATGAAGCGAAGGCACAGCTTAGGCCTCCACCCTCGATATCGCATGGTCGATTCATGCGCTGCTGAATTTGCCGCGAAGACACCCTACTACTACTCAACCTATGAAATCGATGATGAGGTCGGTGTGGACGTGCTTCCCAACCTCGAAACTCGGACGAAGGAACGCCTTGTTACCGTAGGGAGCGGTCCAATTCGTATCGGTCAAGGCATTGAATTTGATTATGGATGCGTTCACGCCGTGAAGGCCATTCGAGCTGCTGGAAAAGACGCTGTGCTGATCAACAACAATCCCGAAACAGTATCCACCGATTTCGATACCTCTGACCGCCTCTATTTCGAGCCACTGACCCTCGAGTATGTTTCAGAAGTCTTGCTCCGTGAGCAGGCACATGGGATCCTCCTCCAGTTTGGCGGACAGACAGCAATCAATCTCGCTTTGCCCCTCAACAACCGCCTTCCACTCCTCGCCCCGAAAGGTCTGGATTTGTCAATCATGGGCACTTCTTGCGATGCGGTTGACGAAGCCAGCGACCGTGAGCGATTCGAAGCCTTTGCCAAGCGAATCAACTTGCAAATGCCACGAGGTGCGACAGGAACCAGTTCTGATGACGTTCGGGCTGCAGTTGAACACATTGGTTTCCCAGTCCTCATACGTCCATCGTATGTGCTCGGTGGAAGAGGCATGGAGATTCTTGCCAATCAACAGCAATTGGATGCCTACTTGCGTGAGGCCTATCTTGCACCAGATAAGCCATTGCTCGTCGATGAGTACCTCGGCCATGCGACGGAAATCGATGTTGATGCGGCAGCAGATGGTGAGGATGTCCTGATTGGCGCCATCATGGAGCACCTTGAGGAAGCTGGTATTCACTCTGGTGACTCAACGTGTTTCATTCCCACACAAAACATTCCTGAACCCATGCTCAAACGGATTGAGGAGCAAACCAAAGCCATTGGTCTTGGTTTGAAGATTAAAGGATGTTTCAACATCCAGTTTGCTATACAAGGCGATCAATTGTACACGCTGGAAGTGAATCCACGTTCTTCACGAACCGTTCCATTTGTTGCGAAAGCCACTGGACTGCCAATGGCTCGAATCGCAGCCAATGTGACCATTGGTATCCCACTCGCCAAGCAAACCATCCCTCAGCGGACGACCGGTCAAGTCTGCGTGAAGGCGCCCGTGTTCCCATTCATTAAACTGCGAGGCCTCGATCCTGCTCCAGGGCCTGAAATGAAGTCAACGGGCGAAGTGTACGGTTCAGATGTGTCTGCTGATGTGGCCTATCTCAAGGCACGAATTGCCACTGAGGTGCCTGTTGCCAGTGAAGGTGGGGCCTACTTGACGGTGCGCAACGACGACAAACAGCGCTTGGTTCCTATCGCCCAAAATTTGGCTGAACTTGGTTTCACAATCTATGCAACACCAGGTACCTGTGATGTGCTTCGTGCGAACAATGTTCCAGCAACAGTTGCCTATAGAATCGCAGACAAGATGCATCCTGACGCCCTCGATTTGATGCGTGAGGGGAAGGTCTCCTTCATTGTCAACGTGCCAACCGTGTCGGGTGGTGCAGTGCGTGACGGAAACATGATGCGACGGCTTGCTGTTGAACTCAACATTCCATTTGTCACTACCTTGCGAGGGGCTGCTATGGAAGTTGCAGCCATGAAGGCAGCCATGTCTGGTCCATTGGAACCCCGTCGATTGAAGGTCCATTACTGAGATCAGCACGCATCGTAAGCATCGATGATGTACTTGGTGAGTGGACTCGTCCACGCCAATTCACTGATGCCTGCTTCGCCTTCAAGATCGTAAATTCGGACCACATCTCGGACCCTGACATTTCCTTCACTTGAGCGTGCAAGAATTGTAGCAGGTTTGACGGCTTTACCTGTGCCGTGTGGGTCATAGACTGTATCCAGTGCATCGCTCAAGAACCAATCGGCTTTGCCGCCAGCCTCTCCTTCGTATGTTTTCTTGACCTTTTTCGGTCCAAACATGCCGGCGGATTTTTTCTTCTTCGTTCCAGAAGCAGCCTTTGTAGCGGCCTTCTTTGTTGAATCAGGCTTGCCCCTTGAGCTCTGCTTCTTTGGTGAGTCCGATGCGCCTGCGCCAGCACTTGCGGCCGAGCGGCCTTTGAATTCAGCTTCCATCTCCGAGCGGATTTCCTTTTCGAGCTCTTTTCGGATTGACTTTTCCAACTTCTCACGGAGTTTGGCCTCAATGACAGTTGGGTCGCCCTTTGCAGCCTTGGAGATTGCATCGTCACGCTCATCTTTCATGGCCTGCATGACGTTGAGGTAGTGAGCAGCCACTTGAATCAGGGATGTTTCCATCGAAGCCTCAAGTTGCATTGACACAACTGCACCGGAAGAGTCCCTCCACTTGCGCCATTGGAGCATTGTGTTGGCATGAATATCTGAACCACATTTTGGGCAGAAGCTTCGCTTTGGTGGCTTGAGCACAGGGATGGCGCGCATTGCTTCAGGATCGATACCATCGTGTTCACCGCTCGCGACATCGTGGATGTGAGTTGATGCTTCCATACCATTGTCCATCGCCTCACGGAAGAGGCCTTCACTCAGATCGAGTTTCCCCGCTTGGATGAGGTCCCATCCGTTTGTTCCACGCACGACCGCACGAACTGCAGCGCTTGCTGCTGGAGATTGACCCCATTCGTGGTTCGAGTATGCATGTGTTGGCGTTTCCTCCAGTTCAGTGCCAAAGGCGCTTGCTAAGTCTACGTCTTCGCCTTCGGCGGGGGCTGCAATTCCGAGGAGAATCGGGTTTGCACCTTCCTCAACCCTGGCAATCATGTCGAACTTTTCAGCCATCGAGAGGTCTTCGCGGTGGCGAATGACTTCCTTGAGTTGATTCAAGTCGTGACCTGTTGCGGTGATGGGGCCTTGGCCGGTGAGGTCATGTCCACATGAGAGACAAAATTTAGCCGCCGCTTCAACACCTGATTCACAGGTTGGACAATAAACGCCCGCCATGTTCCGTTATGCACGGTCACCTCTTTTGAATGGTGATGGTCGATTGACTCTATTTCGGTGCGAACAAAGCCTCATCCTATGTATCGGAAGCGTGGCCTTACGGTGGATTGACACCCTTCATTGGACATGGGCTGCGCAAGCTTTGAGCAAATCGACAATTTCGTTCTGTTCCATCTCTGCCAAAATCGGTGCCAACCTTGGCCCTCGTTCCTTGCCCATGAGCGCAGCATAGGCAGCTCGATAGCCCATTTTCGGACTTAAGTCGAGGTCCTTAGCAGACTGGGGTATGACACTCCCAATGTGTGTGGCATTCCACTCACACTGCTCAAGAGCAACTGCAAGAGACGAAAGAACTGATTTCTCTTCCTGGCTTAGGTCGTTCAAGGCCTCCAAATTTGGACTGGAGAGGACACTGATTTTCATTTCTTCAGGGAAGTGCTTCGAAGCAATCCACGCTCGCATTCGTGAGAGTCGATCGGTCATTGCCTGGGTTGGTTCTGTGATGGCACCAGCATTGCGGAGGCTATCCCATACGCCATCATCAGTCGATTTGGTTTGGGCGAGTAAGGCGAGGTGTCTGAAGGTGACGGCGGTGGCTTGTGCGGCCATCCCTTCCTCAACGGCAGCCATTCGCATGGCACCTGCTGCATCTTCAACCTGCACACGTTGCCTTCGGCTTAATCCATCCTCCAACAATTCAGCCTCGAAATCCCTTGCAGCAAGACGTTCATATTCGTCAGCGAGGTTGACAAGGCTCATGCCTGTATCGAACTCAATCGCCTTGTTCGGTTTGGACTTCGCCACTAAGAGTCGGAGGATTTCTGGAGGCACCAGGTCCAATGCTTCGATTGGGCCAATCGTGTTGCCTGCAGACGAAGACATAGCGCCTTGACCCTTGAGGCTGATCCATTCATAGGTGAGTGGGTGAGGTGGTTCGTGGCCGAGGATTTGTACAATCTCTCTTCCTGTCGCATAGGAGCCTCCCGCTGCACCGTGGTCTTTTCCGAATGGCTCACACGTGACGCCAATCCATCCCCACTTTGCTGGCCAATCAATTCGCCATGGCAACTTTCCTTCACCTTTGGAAATGTCTGAAGAGCCCGTCTCACCATGCATGTCCTTCCAATGGACGAGTGGGTATTCGTAATCGGTGACTGTCACGCCGTCGAGCGATCCTTTGGAATCAAGAGGGCTCCAAGGGAACCAATTTTCCGGTAATTCACGGCTCGAAATTCGCTCGATGGCTTCCCTGATGTCCTCGGCTCGGTCGCAGGCAATCTTTGCCAATGCATCGAATCGACCCGATTGGTAGGATTCGAGGTTGTCAATGATTCTCGGCCGCACGCCAATCTGTTCCAATGCTTCCAGAAATGGCTTCAGGAAGTGATCACCATAGGTCCATCCTTCCTTATTGAAGCGATCCCAGTCAGGGTTCCCATCCGAATCAGGTGCGGGAATGGAACCAAGTTGGTGGCCGATGAATTGTTCATACTCCGGGCCAAGGAAATCATACACCTTCCGCAACGGATCTGCTGTGTCCACGATGAACACAAATTCCACATCAAGGCCTGCATTGCGAGCAGCACGGGCAATCATGTCGCCGGTGAGAATTTCTCGCAGGTGGCCGATATGGAATTCACCGCTTGGCGTAATGCCCGTTGAGACAACGTGCTTTTCGCCTTTATGGCTCAGCGCCTTCGCCGCCACATCTGCCCAGTGCATGCATCTTCACCTCAAACAGGAACGGCGCGGATGATGCCTCGAAGTGGGACATCCTTGATTTCGTTTCGAGTGGTTTTGTTCACGAGCACAACAGCCAGACCAACTTCGCCACCAACAGCTCGAATCGCTTCGATGGTTTTGCCCATTGTTACACCAGAAGAAAGCACATCGTCAATAATGACGACCTTCTTTCCTGCCACTTTGCCATACTTGTTGGAAAGGACACCTTGGCCGTCTTCACCTTCGACGTTTCTGAAAATGGTGAATTCTGCGCCAAGGTTGCGCGCAACCTCGTGAGCGAATGTGATGCCATTGATCGAGATGCCGACCACCGTATCGATGTCTGCGAGGCCGAGTTCTTCATCTGCGACATCGGCCATAATGGTGCCAACTGCAGCGATTCGCTCAGGTCGAACACCGATGCTTCGCCAGCCAATCCGCACATCTGTCGGGCGGTCCTCAGTGCCACCTTCCGTCAAAAGCCACGAAATGGTGTCTTGTGAAAGTGAAAGTTCATCTGCAATTTGTTGAGAATTTAACCCCTCTTTCCGCATGCCAAATGCTTGTGCTCTTAGTTCTTCGATGCTCAACACCATACTTCTCATGCTGGGCTGAAGACTCAACCTCATGAATCCTTTGCCCGTTCGCCTCCGATGGCTTCAAGATAGAGCGGCACAGGCCTTGACGCATGAGCGACTTCGATTACGAGTCCCTGCTCGACCGAGCACGAGAGAACATCCCAGAGGAAATCTCATCTCGTTCACGATGGCGATTGCCTCCTCCGCAAATTCTAATCGAGGGACAGAACACGATTTTCCGTAATTTCAACGAAGTCGTCTCCATGATGGATCGAGATGACAATCACGTCTATCAATACATTCTCAACGAATTGGGTACTTCAGGTTCCCGTGACGGGCCTCGTGCTCGATTCAAGGGACGAATTCCTCCGAAGCGGATCAAGAAGACAATTGCAAACTACGTCAATGCCTACATCAAGTGCAGCCAGTGCTCCGCACCAGATACACACTTTGTGAAGCAAGACCGAACCACGCTCCTCAAGTGCCAAGCATGTGGTGCGACTCGACCCGTCAAACTGTGAAGAGTCTAACATTCTATAGAGGGATCCCGTGAACATTGTGTTCCTTTTTTTCACGGAAATCGCTCAGTTGTTTCAGGTCCTCAAATGCATAACATAAATGGAGAGGCCTGTTAGGCCAAACCATGCGAGCCAAGGCTCTAATGCTCTGTTTCTTTGTAGTAACTCTCTCCCTTTCAGGGTGTTTTGGTGCTGAAGAAGTCCAGGAAGAAGAACAAGAGATGCCAGTAATGGACCAACGGATTTTCGTCACCGATGGAACGGGCGCTTCTGTTGACGTCGCACCGATCGAGATGGAATTCACCTTCAGCGATGTAGGGGAAACTGGAAAGGAGCCCAGCATCGGTATCACATCCAGCGGTTGTATGTTCTTCATAGCCATGGAGAAACCAATGCGCTCATGCGATGCAGGTGAATCATGGGTTGACTCGAAAGACATCACTCAAGCCCCATTCACGAGTGACCCCTATGGATGGGTCGATCCCGTCACTGACCGAATTTTCAACATTCACATGATGGGCCTTGAGTCAACCTGGATTGGTTGGTCGGACAACGATGGAGAATCATGGATGGGTAACCCACACGATTCAGGGACAACGCCACTCAACGATCACATCAAACTCGCAACCGGTCCTTGGGTCGATGGCGGATTTGGCCTCGTTGGACAATTCAACCCGACCTACGAAACGGCAGTGTATTTCTGTTTCAACAAGCTTGTTGGAATTTCTTGCTTCACAAGTTTTGATGGGGGCGCAACATTCGAGGTTGGAGGTAACATCGTCGGTCTTGCCTCCACAAATGGTGGCCTTCACGGCGCCATCACAACCGCTCCTGACGGCACGGTGTACCTTACCCCCCGTGTACCAACCCCGACCCTCATTCTCTCCAAAGACAACGGACTCAACTGGGAAGAGCGCACAATGGGCCAAGATGCAGGGACGCCAGATCCACGCAAGAATTCAGAAGTTGCGACCGACAGCGATTCCAATGCCTATCACGTTTGGACTGGTGCAGATTTCGGCATCTACATGTCACGCAGCATAGATTCCGGCGAAACTTGGGAGCAAACAAGCACCCGTATTAGTCCAGTTGAAGTCATCTCGACTGCATTCCCACAGGTCGACGCAGGTGACCCCGGCCGAATCGCCTTCACCTACCTTGGAAGCGAAAACGCAGACGTGCTGAACACCACCGACATCGACGGAAACAACTGGAATGGAAACCCTCACTACGCTCCGGCAAATGTGTCCTATGACATCTATGTGACGTACAGTCTCAATGCACTCGATGAAGATCCTATCTTCCACACCTACCGCCTTTCCGATGACCCTGTTCAGATTGGCAGCATGTGCTTGAACAGCGGTGACTGCCGGTCAGATGCAGGCGGTTCCAACAGGAACTTGCTCGACTTCAACGACCTCACAATCGACCTTGAAGGTCGTGTGTACATCGCCTTCGCCGATGGTTGCATCGATGCGTGTGCAACGGGCAACAACTCACAGCCTGAGGATTCTCGAGCAGGCCGTGGGTCTGTCTACTTCATGAACAACGGTCCGAGTCTGTATGTAGAAAAGGGTGTTCTCGCCGATAAGCCGGGTGGTTCCGAAATGGCTGCATCCGCTCCAGTAGAATGCCTTGCTGATCCGTGCATGGCAGCCGATCGTGAGCAAGAGTCTGAGTTTGGCGAAGATGCCTAAATCGATTGTTCGGTTCAATCCATGCCCATCTCGTGGGCCTCGGCACCGGTGCCATGTTGCAAGTGGTGAACCATCGCTGCCACAGCATCTTCACCTTCCAATGTGTACCATACGCCTTCTGGGTAAAGGACAGCCGTCGTTCCGAACTCACAAAAGTCCAAGCAACCGGATTTCTGTACACGGACATCGGTCAATCCAGCTTCTTTTGCAGCACGTTTGATCGATTGCATGAGTGCAAGGCTGCCTCGCTTCCCACACGATGGTCGTGCAGCCCCTTCACCCCGTTCGTGACCACAGACGAACAAGTGTTTCCTGTAGCCAGGTTCAGTTCGTCCTTTTGGGTCGCTGGGCATGGGCGTCACGCTCCTCTTGTCTGATTAATGCGGTGTGCCAAGGCAAGGTCCTTGTCGGTGATTTTCCCTTCATCATGGGTGTGCAATTCAATCACCACATAGCCCCAGCCGAAGTGAATCTCGGGGTGATGGTTGGCATCCTCTGACAGCATTGAGATTTCGTCAACGAAGGCTTTCGCAGTCAAGAAATTCTTGAATTCAAATTCCCTCATCAAGCGTTGCTCAACGATGGTCCATCCCGTAGGGATGTCCATTGATTCAACCCCAGAGGTGAGAGTCATCGCTGCCTTTGCTTTCTTTCTCGACCTTCTCATGAAGGCTTGAGCGGCGCTTCATATCAGCTCGCTCAAAGGCCAGGAGGTCCTTGTCGTCGATGTATGCGGGGCGGGTGTGGGCGACAAGCACAATCCGAGCAATGATCTCACGTGCGACGAAGTGAGTTTGGCCATCTTCGCCGAGCAGTTCGATGCTCGACTTGCCTGATGCCAGCAAGCGGCCACGAATCCATGGGCTTTCACCATCAAGGAGTGCTCGTGCGTCCATCAGGATTTCAATGAAATCATCACGTCGGAGGCCATGCCTTCGCTTGAGCAAGTCGCCATTGATGACATCAACGACATCATCGAGGGCAGGCGAACCCATGTCTTTCCACATCTGTGTCGCCCAATCAGGGAGCGTAATCTTCTGCTTCTTCTTCGCCATGAAGACAGGTACATGGCGAGGCTACTTGAACCTCGCTCCTCGCTATGTTCCCTGCAACGGCTGAAAATACCTCATTCAAGGGTATGTCTTCTTGAAGGGTGGGCCACCGGCAGAAGACAGGGGAAGTAAATGAAAGTCTCATGGCGAACGCTTCCAACGGTCCTTCTTGAGGACGAAGTGCTGGACAAGGCGTTCTCCCGTGCCCGGAAAGCAGCTGACAGAGTCGATGACTCTGACCGAGTGTTCCGAGTTCGAAAGCAGATGAGCCGAATGGTTCAGACCGCAGCAGATGTGATCTCGACGACCTTCATAGATACGGTGAATGTATGGCCTTCACTCGACCAATCGCCAAAGTTTGACGTCGCCATGATTGACGCATGCGTTGGTTGCGATGATTACCGTCACCACCTCTCCATGCTCCAATGGGCTTCCAAGCAAGTGCTCAATATTGCAGGCCAAAACAGCAAGAAAATCATCCGCACGGCTCGGACCGACTTGATGCACGATGCTCGAAAAGAAGCATATGGCCGAATCTCCTCAATCATGCGCCGTGTGAAACCTTCGCTCCTCTGGCTCAGTCAAGCCCGTGAAACATTGAAGCGCTTGCCAACCATTGACCAAGTCTTGCCTTGTATTGTGGTCTGTGGTGCACCGAACGTCGGGAAATCTGCATTCATTTCGGCACTGAGTTCTGGAAAAATGGAAGTCAACCACTATCCTTTCACGACCAAGCAAATCCACGTTGGGCATTTCGTCCACCGTCGTTTGCAGTATCAAATGGTGGACACGCCAGGTCTGCTTGATCGCCCGAGGACAGCACGAAACACCATCGAATTGCAGGCCATTGCAGCATTGGAACACATTGGTTCCCTCGTTCTTTTCTTGATGGATGAAAGCGAGGCATGCGGCACTTCAATTGACGAACAAATGCACCTTTTGGAAGATGTACAGGCGATGTTGCCGGGCACAGATTTGATGGTCGTGACTTCAAAGGCCGATTTACTGGACCCACTTCCGGAAATGTGGGCTGAAGTTTCAGAGGCAGAGGCTGAGTGGCGCGAAGATGGGTCCGAAGGAACGCCTGACCTCCCTCTTTTGCTCGATCCGAAAGGGCGAGTGACCATGTCGGCCACTGAATTCATCGGTATGGAAGCAATGCGAATGGAAATCATTCGTCGCATCAAGGACGCACGCCAAATCGATCCAATGGCTTTGCCTGAGGGTTGGTATCGACGCGACCAAGATTGAACTCACATGTGTTCAATTGGTACAATGCCCAAGCCTTCCATGCCCGTTCGCATCATGCGACGGGCGACTTCAGAAATTTGAAGGTTAACCGTGTTGACTTCCCCATCAACGACAATCATACAATCTCTATAGAAGGCATTGAAGCAGTTTGATAGGTGGAGGAGATGATTTGCGAAAAGATGCGGTCGTCGATCGTTCACCGCTTTCGCCAAGACATCATTGTGAACTGCCAACGCTCGCAACAATCCGACCATACCGGATGGCATCGATTCTGGAAGTTCGACATTTGCCTTTGCAAGTTCGCCATCGATGTCAACACCTTCTGATTGGCATCTTCTCAAAATTGAGCACGCCCTGACGTGCGAGTACATGATGAACGGGGCTGAACCGCCTTCAAACGCCAGCGCCTCTTCCCAACGGAAGGTGAAGCCCTTTTCTGGACTGACTTTGATGATGTTGAATCGAACGGCAGACTTCCCTGCAGCGTCTGCGATTTCATCCACTTGCTCTTGTTGGTAATCCGGTCGAAGTGCACCAACCACGGCGGCTGCTTGTGCTTGCGCTTCTTCCAAAAGATCGTCCATGAAGACAACGTTGCCCTTTCGAGTTGACATCTTGCCTTCTGGGAGTTTAATGAATGAATAGAACAGCACTTCTGGAACCTTCTGTTCAAGTTCCGTCAATGTCATACCGACCTGTTTGGCTTGGAGCTTGTGGTCTTCACCAAGGACGTTGATGAGGTCGTCACACTGTTGCCATTTCCACATGTGGTAGGCGATGTCTCGTGTGGCGTAGAGTGAGGATCCGTCGCCACGACGGAAAAAGAACTCAGTTTTACCTTTCAACCCCCTTGCACCAAGGTCCAAAAATTCTGCACCATTGTCGGCCGTGCCATGGATTTCGAAGGTTCGGAACAGTTCCATCAATCGTCCGACGTCACCGTTTGTTACGAACCTTGATTCCTTTGTGAATGTGTCAAAACTGATGCCCAAGCGGGCCAACGTGGTGAGCATGCCATCAAGGACAGGTTGGTAGGCTGCAGCGAAGGCGTCAAGCACCCCTTGGTCGCCGTGTTCACTGGCATGGACCATGCGGCCAATTTCTTGTTCAATGGCTTCTTTATCGGCTCGTTCTTGACGGACCACTTGAGCAGCCTGGTACCAACGCACTCGCTCGTGGTCGGCCTTGCCCTTCCACTTCGGGTTGAGTCCGTCACGGCCTTTGAGGGTCGCTTCAACCTCTTCCTCGCTAAGGTTCGCCAACGCCCATGCGAGTACGCCAACTTGCTTTCCCATGTCATCGACGTAGTATTCTGCACGCACTTCATTTCCAAAGAGTCTGTGCAATCGTACGAGTGAGTCACCAAGGATGGCGTTTCGCGCACGGCCCACATGGAAGGGTCCATTTGGATTTGCCGAAGTATGTTCGATGAGGATTTTACGTCCGGTTGGTTGGCACTCTCCAAATGGATGGCCGTGAGTTTGGGGTGAGGAGAGAATGGTGCTGGCAAGCCAACTCGGACTGGCCTTGATGTTGAGGTAGCCAGCAACAGCGTTCACTTCACCAATCGCTTCGTGAGCCGGAATGGCGGCGGCAATCGCTTCTGCAATTGCTGGGGGTGCTTGGCCCATTTGTTTGGCGAAAGGGAAACATGGGAGTGAAAGATCACCCTGGTCGAGTTCCCTCGACGGTGCAAGCATGCTTTTCCAGTGACTGTTGTTAATCCCTACTTCTTCCAAAGCAGCCTCGAGAAGAGGTTCAATCACTGTTTTCAATACCTGCATTGAATCGCCTCACATCATTGGGTAGCGGCACAAGGCGGCAAGCCCACCAAACCCGTGAAGGAGTTGAGAGCCTTCTTCGGTATCAATCGAAATATAGACGATTTCAGTGTTGCTTCGTTCAGCCATCTTTCCAAGTTCATCGATTAGGGAGACACTGTTGAGTTCCTTTGCGTTGTCACCGGAGGCTTCGCATGATGGGCACGCTGGCAACGCCTCCATTCGGCCCACAGTCGCAGTCCATTCATGCTGGCAGGAGCCACACCGCATGGTGATTGCATTCTTTCTCAAGCCTTCCGAAATGAGTAATTTGTCGATCGCTCCTCGCTCAAGAGCGCTTCGAACCATCATTTCACCATATGTGGCTCGTGGAGCGGATTTGATTAATTCCGAGAGGAATGAATTCATCACTTGACGCTCGGCATCAAGTTCGATTTCACCCATTAACGAGCCAGCATTCTCGACCAATTCACGGACACCACTCTCGTTGGAATAGCCAACATCGAAATGGGTCTTTGCCAGTTTCTTCCCCACTTCGTGATGGAAGTAGTCGTTCTTCACAACGAAATCCTTCGTGGCCCCGGGACCACCAATGATAATCGCCTGGATGTTTTCGAGGTTAGGGAGCCAATAATTGCAGGCGTGTTCTGTGGCACGCTTGAAGAAATTGTGGGCAGCTTCTTCGATCAGTCGTTCGAAACGTTGAGCGGATTGACCACCTTGTCGGTGTTTCCCCATGATGTTGGAAACGAGGTGTTCTTGAACATGGATGCGCTTTCCAGATGCGATCCCAAAGGCAGCTTCACTGCGGTCAATAACAAACAGGCCATACGATTTCTTATCGACCAGCATGTCTTCAAGTTGCGATAATTCGAACACAGAGTCGCATCGATATCGAAACGACATAAGCGGTTGTGGTGGCTCTTCAACCACGACGTTGACCATTCGGTTCTTATTGTTGCCAATGATGATCGATCCAACGAAGATGGCAATGCCATTTTCACCGGGTTTTTTGTACCGTGAAAGGGTTGACAAGGCTGACTCAATGGCGCCTTGAACATTCTTTCGTGTTCCCTTTGATTTGATGTTTGCAGCCTGTCCGTGTTCGTTCTGAAGCAACGATCGAGCATCGGAGATGTGACGGTCAGGTGGTATGATGAGGGTCACCAGTTCGGTTCCAAACCCTTTCATTTCCCTCAAGTCTTCGAGGGCGAGTTTCAACCGAAGGCGGCGCGTGGCGAGTGTTGCATCGTCAGACATCGCTTGGCCTCCAGTTGTGGGGCGTGGTTGAGGGGTCTTCAACTCTCTCATGGTGGGGCTTAGTGAACAATGGAAGGTTGGGGTTTCTCTCTTTGTTCATGGGATATGCTCAAAGCATGGGCGCGTAAGGAAGGAACGATGACCACTCGTCATGTTGTTGCTTTGGGAGGAAGCCTCCTTCGCCCGGAAGAAGCAGAGCAGCGAACCGAGTGGTTTGGTCGTCTGCGTCAACTCGCTGTTCACATGGAAGGAAATGGACGTCGTCTGGCGCTCGTTGTCGGTGGAGGTTTGCCTGCCCGTGAAGGCATCACCTTGGCGCAGTCCCTCGTCAGCGACACCGAACGTCTCGATCAAGTCGGGATCGCTGCAACCCGTCTCAATGCCACAGTGATTCAACAGATTCTCCTCGACATCGGGTGCGACGTGGCGCCAATT
>ERZ1049444.645-NODE-645-length-31086-cov-6.372434_pt1 | contig 31086 bp, 34 predicted proteins | sample MGYA00383101_ERZ1049444 | MGnify/ENA primary metagenome ERZ1049444 (study PRJEB29581, sample SAMEA5548371) | metagenome | biome: marine; feature: coastal; material: water | depth 50 m | study: Short-term variability in the microbial, nano- and picoplankton...
AAATTGCCCAACATACGCTGGACTATGAAACCCGGTTTGCCAATCCGTTTGTTGCGGCTGAGCGCGGCTTTATCGATGAGGTGATCCAACCGCGTAACACGCGTATGCGGATATCGCGGGCCTTTGCCGCATTACGGGGTAAAAAACTGACCAACCCTTGGAAGAAACATGATAATATCCCGTTGTAGGGGGGTGTAATGGCAAAGTCTCGATGGCACATTTTGTGGGATGCGCAGGGTGTGACTTTGGCCCGTCGGTTGCCGGTCCGCTTTGATATCTGTGTCGAGATTACGCTGCCCAAGGCGCGCAAATTATATTTAGCCCAGCAAATCCGCCAAGATCTGTGGCGGCGCTTAAAGAACTTACGTGGGTTCGCCCCGGTTGTGCGCGTTGTAGAGTGTGAGCATGGGCTTTTGGTACGTGCCGGGGGCCAAGTGCAGGGCGCGTTACCGAGACAGCGCGTTGAGGATGATATCAGAGCTTTGTTGAGTGATGGTCGCCTGCAATTTCGTTGGCTCAACCAAGCGAGGCTGAGGCTGCAGTAGCACAATTGTCCTATTGAGGGTTGGCTGAATGCAAACACGGCCCTTTTGCCCTTGCAAAATTGTTTTATATCAGCCATTTATTCCATCGCATTTGGTTAATTTTAATTACAGTAAAATTACAGAATTTCATTTATCTAAATTCTTAGGTATGTTAGTGATACAGTCGGAAACGTATTCACTTTTTGAATCTGTGACCGCATAGTCTAAAGATAAGCCATCACGGTTTCTGGATAACTTAGGAGTTTAAAATGTTGAACAAGTGTAAATTGATTGTTGTTTTCGGTTTGGTTGCCGGTCTTGCAGCATGTGCCCAACCCGTTGAGCCGGTTGACACTGGCGAGATCACAATGGAACCCACAATGGGTGGTAAATACAAGTAAGTTCGCTTGGAGCGGATGTCATGCTAACTGCAAAGGACTTCATGCTGTTTTCATGTTGCTTTGTGGGCCCATGTTAAAACATCGGCAATTTCCGGGGCGCCTTGCAGGAACTGATTTTCAGTTCACTGTTAGGCGTGCTAATCCCAGAGGCGTGACAGCTATAACGCGCAGAGAGCGTTATAGCGATCGTAAACCGGCGGATCGCCGGGCTGATAGTGGTTTCGTCAAAGCGCTCTGGGAGTGTTTTGGCGACCAGCCATTCGTGCGTGGCAACCTTGATGCTGGTCGGCTGAGCTGGTTGTTTGGGCGTGAAGTCATCGCGGCGCAAGAGCCGTTTGATGTTCGAGATTATGGTGCTGAATTGGTTTTGAACCTACCTTTAGCGCGCGTTTCTTTTCCTGAAGCTTTTGACACTTAAGGTTCTGTAACCCGTTGTTTGGGGCAGCGACTAGACGCAGCACGAACTCGGCTTTTTCCTGCCTGCGATCTGGGTGTTTGGTATGGATTTTCCGGTGCTTTGACTAGAACAGACCGCCTAAGCCTTGTGTGTTATCGAGGCCCTGTATATAATTGAGAAAAATTGGTTGAAGTCCCCTCGATAAAGGATTGAGTATGTTCGATAAATTATTGATAGCGAACCGGGGCGAAATTGCCTGCCGAGTAATAAAAACTGCTCGTAAGATGGGTCTAAAGACGGTGGCAATTTATTCAGATGCCGATAAAAATGCGTTGCATGTAGAAATGGCAGATGAGGCTGTACACATCGGGCCAGCCGCCGCCAATCAGTCTTATATCGTGATCGACAACGTGATGCGCGCGGTGACACAAACCGGCGCTCAAGCCGTGCACCCCGGGTACGGATTTCTGTCGGAAAATAGTAAATTTGCCGAAGCGCTCGAACAAGCTGGTGTCGCTTTTGTCGGGCCGCCGGTACGAGCGATCGAATCTATGGGTGACAAGATTACCAGCAAAAAGATTGCCCAAGAGGCTGGGGTCAGCACCGTTCCCGGATACATGGGCCTGATTGCGGATGCCGAAGACGCGATTAAAATTTCTAATCAGGTCGGATACCCTGTGATGATCAAAGCCAGTGCTGGTGGTGGGGGCAAAGGCATGCGTATTGCCTGGAACGATGACGAAGCTCGCGAAGGTTTTCAAAGCTCGAAAAACGAAGCGGCCAACAGTTTTGGCGACGACCGGATTTTCATCGAGAAGTTCATAACCCAACCGCGCCATATTGAAATTCAGGTCCTGGCGGATGCGCACGGCAATTGCTTGTATCTGGGCGAGCGGGAATGCTCGATCCAGCGCCGGAACCAAAAGGTGGTTGAAGAGGCGCCATCTCCCTTTCTTGATGCGGCCACACGAAAAGCAATGGGTGAACAGGCCTGCGCCCTGGCGATGGCAGTGGGCTATACCAGCGCAGGTACGGTTGAGTTCATCGTAGATGGTGACCGGAATTTTTATTTTTTGGAAATGAATACTCGATTGCAGGTCGAACATCCCGTGACTGAACTGATCACCGGGATTGATCTGGTAGAACAGATGCTGCGGGTGGCCAACAATGAACCGCTTAGCCTTACCCAAGACGATGTGAAACTAAATGGCTGGGCGATTGAAAACCGGCTTTATGCCGAAGATCCCTACCGGGGGTTCCTGCCCTCAATCGGCCGTTTGACCCGCTATCGCCCGCCGGCTGAAATCACCACGGATAGCCATGTGATCCGCAATGATACCGGCGTTTTTGAGGGTGGTGAAATCAGTATGTATTACGACCCGATGATTGCAAAACTATGCACATGGGCCCCGACGCGGGGCGGTGCGATTGCGCATATGCGTGAGGCATTAGATCGTTTTGAGGTCGAGGGTATTGGTCATAATCTGCCATTTTTATCTGCAGTGATGGATCATCCAAAGTTTGTATCCGGTGATATGACAACGGCTTTTATCGAAGAGGAATATCCGGACGGGTTTACCGGTGTGACCCTGCCTGAGGCTGACCTGAGACGCATCGCGGTCTGCTGCGCTGCGATGCATCGGGTGTCTGAGGTTCGGCGTACCCGCGTATCGGGACGAATGGACAATCACGAACGCAAAGTTGGCGTAGATTGGGTGGTGACCCTGCAAGGCGCCAGTTGGCAGGTCAAAATCGAAGCCGATCACGCTGGTTCAACGGTGTGCTTTGAAGATGGTACCACGCACCGGGTCAGCGGAGACTGGACGCCAGGGGATGTTTTGGCTGTTATGATAGTGGATCAAACACCTTTGGTTTTGAAAGTGGCCGAGACAAACAGCGGCTTTCGTGTTCGGTCACGTGGTGCCGATTTTATTGTGCGTTTGCGGACGCCGCGCCAGGCTGAATTGGCGCGACTAATGCCGGAAAAACTGCCCCCGGATACTTCTAAACTGCTGCTCTGCCCGATGCCTGGCTTGATCGTCAAAATAGATGTAAAAGTGGGCGACGAAGTGCAGGATGGTCAAAGCCTATGCACTGTCGAAGCCATGAAAATGGAAAATATTCTACGGTCAGAAAAGAGAGTGTTTGTGACCAAGATTAACGCGGCCCCCGGGGACAATTTGGCTGTAGATGACGTGATTATGGAATTTGGCGAAAGCGCAGAACCGGTCGCCTAGGCGCGCTGGATCATAGCGCTCCTTTGCCGCAGCGTGCTGAGCAAAGGGGTGGTGTCAGCCGCCCGCGCGCATTTCCTGCCGTCTCATTGGCATTTTATCGATGATGCGGGAAATTTCGCGCACATTCCACGGAGACGGCTTGCGCAGCTTGATGCCGCCGTCCTTGCCAATCAGCACCAGCATGAAACCACGTGGTCGCAACTTTTGCCGTAAATCTGTTTTTTGCGATGGCTCTGTGTCGGTGATCACCACCACGTCGCGATCTTTTAAGTCAGGCAGTTGCTCTCTGAGCAGTCGCATCTGTTCCACGAAACGCGGATCGCCCGGACTGTCTGCCAAAACAACGATTGGGCGGTTAATCCACAGGAAATCATCGAGATTAATCTCGGCACCCTTTAGAATCAATGCGTTATCATTGACATCTGTCTCATTTGCAAAGCTTGCTGTCACCGCAAGTAAGATCGCAAAAATACTCTGTGCAAAATATTTCATAGACGCCTCCATTACGGTTAATATAGTCTTTATGTTGCTGTTTGCGAAGGCATGCAGCGCTGTTCGTGAAAAAAATTTTTTACGTCGAGATGTAACGGTTATGGGTCAAACTGTCTGGCGAAAATAATTAAATATGCGGATGGTCCGTAATTTTCGCCGGTAATTGTTTTCGTAATCGCTGTCCACAATTTTGCTTGGCGAACAACTCGTCTTAACGCCGCTAATTAAGTATTACCTGTATCATTTGATCTTGGTTGTTTTTGGTCAAAACGCCGGTCTGATACTGGCCTTCCGTCCCGTGACGTGACGATAAACAAAGCGGTGCTTGGCGTTGGCGCTGTCTGGCGTTAGAAGGGCCCCAGACGAGAGGATAAAGGGATATCACGATGCGCGATAAAAACTCCGACTGGGCAAAGCTGGCTGAAAAGGAACTGCGCGGCCGGCCGTTGAGTGATCTGACATGGAACACGCTCGAAGGCATTGAGGTACAACCGCTTTATACCGCTGACGATATTGCAGGGCTTGATCATATGGGGGGCATCCCTGGTCAGGCGCCCTTTACCCGTGGTGTAAAGGCGACGATGTATGCCGGGCGCCCATGGACCATTCGCCAATATGCAGGGTTTTCCACGGCCGAAGAATCTAATGCGTTCTACCGCCGTGGTTTGGCGGCAGGTCAGCAGGGGGTATCCGTCGCGTTCGATCTGGCAACGCACCGCGGCTATGACAGCGATCATCCCAGGGTCGAGGGCGATGTTGGTAAAGCCGGCGTGGCAATTGACAGCGTTGAGGATATGAAAATTCTGTTTGACGGTATTCCGCTGGATAAGGTCAGCGTTTCAATGACGATGAACGGAGCGGTTATTCCTATTTTGGCAAGTTTCATTGTCGCAGGCGAAGAGCAGGGGCATGACCGCGCGGTTCTGTCGGGCACAATTCAGAACGATATTCTCAAAGAGTTCATGGTGCGCAACACCTATATTTACCCGCCCGAACCGTCGATGCGGATCATTGCTGATATTATCGAATATACCAGCAGCGATATGCCAAAGTTCAATTCGATCTCGATTTCGGGCTATCACATGCAAGAGGCTGGGGCCAATTTGGTGCAGGAGCTGGCATATACTCTGGCGGATGGTAAAGAATATGTAAAAACTGCAATGGCACGGGGCATGGATGTCGATACATTTGCCGGGCGTCTGTCGTTCTTTTTTGCCATCGGCACAAATTTCTTTATGGAGGCGGCAAAATTGCGCGCCGCCCGTCTGCTGTGGCACCGGATTATGACCGAACTGGGGGCAAAAAGTGACCGCTCGAAAATGCTGCGGACCCATTGTCAAACCTCCGGCGTCAGCCTTGCCGAACAAGATCCCTATAATAATGTGATCCGCACCGCCTATGAAGCAATGAGCGCGGTTTTGGGTGGGACTCAGTCGCTGCATACCAATGCGCTGGATGAGGCGATTGCCCTGCCGACAGATTTTAGCGCACGAATTGCGCGCAATACACAATTGATTTTACAAGAGGAAACCGGAGTGACCAACGTGGTCGACCCACTTGCCGGTTCATATTACGTCGAAAAGCTCACCGCTGATCTGGCGGACGAGGCGTGGAAACTGATCAGCGAAGTTGACGCAATGGGCGGCATGACCAAAGCGGTGGCCAGTGGCATGCCGAAACTGCGGATTGAAGAAACCGCCGCGACCCGACAAGCCAACATCGACAGAGCAACACAAGTTATTGTTGGTGTTAATAAATACCGACTTGAAGAAGAAGATGAAATTGACATCCTGAGCATTGACAACAACGTGGTTCGACAGGCGCAGGTGACCCGTCTTGCCAGTATGCGGCACCACCGCGATCAGGGGGCCTGTGCGGCGGCTTTGGCTGAACTTGAAAAATGTGCCCGAGAGGGGGGTAACCTACTGAGAGCTGCGGTGGAAGCCGCGCGTGCGCGCGCCAGTGTCGGAGAGATCAGCACGGCGATGGAAAATGTCTTTGGCCGCCACCGTGCCGAGGTTAAAACCTTGGCAGGCGTCTATGGTGCCGCCTATGAGGGAGATGAGGGGTTTGCTATGATCCAGAAATCGGTTGAGGCCTTTGCCGAGGAAGAGGGTCGGCGCCCACGCATGCTGGTGGTGAAAATGGGTCAGGATGGACATGACCGCGGCGCCAAGGTGATTGCAACGGCTTTTGCCGATATTGGCTTTGATGTAGATGTTGGTCCGCTGTTTCAAACCCCCGAAGAGGCGGCGCAGGATGCGGTTGACAATGATGTACATGTAATCGGAATCTCGTCACAGGCGGCGGGTCACAAAACGCTTGCTCCGAAATTGATCGAGGCGCTTAAGGCGAAAGACGCCGGCGACATTCTGGTGATTTGTGGCGGCGTGATTCCGCAGCAAGACTATGCCTTTCTCAAAGACGCAGGCGTCAAGGCGATCTTTGGCCCCGGGACAAATATTCCCGATGCGGCCCAAGATATTCTGACCCTGATCCGCGCCGCGCGCAGCTGATACCGGTATGTACAGCCTCGATCAACCCCGTATCATACTGGCTACGGGGTTTGGCCTGCTCTGGTCTGTGGCTCTACTTTTTGGTGTTGAGGATGAGTGGTCGGCGCTACTGTAAAGTTTGAGGTCGCGTTAGTAGGCATGTGTGTTGCGGTAGGTTTAGTCTTGTCGGCATATGTCGCGGTGTTGGCGGCCCGACGTTTTTTGATCCCATTGGTTGTTTTTGATCCCATTGCTTGCGATGGCTTTGATTTTGTGCCGGACAGCGCGGGCGACAGTGATCAACGGTTTTTACCAACAGCATCGAGCAGGCCGTGCTTGCACTTTGTATCTGGCCCGCCGTGGGGGTTGGGCTTGGGCTTGGGGCGCAGGGGCAGGGGGTCTTTGTGGTAATGTCCTTGGGATTTATCGTGGCACGGGGATGTTTCCGGTTTGGGTCTCACCGCGCATTGACGCCGTGGATTATTGTGTTCGCGGCAAGTGTTTATCCGACGGTGACGGTTGTGTTATGGGTTGCAGCGACGCAGGTTTTCCGCGTTCTTTTGGGGTAGGGATTTTGGGAAGGGGCACCATGCAGTTCGACCATCTGGCAGTATCAGGTAACACATTGGCAGAGGCCAGCGACCACATTGAACAGGCGCTTGGGGTGGCGTTGCAAGACGGTGGGCAACACGGGGTCTTTGGCACCCACAACCGGTTGCTGGGGCTGGCTGACGGGCTGTATTTAGAGGCGATTGCCTGTGACCCGTTAGTGCCGAACCCCGGCAGAGCGCGGTGGTTTGATCTTGATCGTTTCTCAGGGGCGCCGCGTTTGACCAACTGGATTTGTCGCTGTGATGATATCGTCGAGACGTTGCAGACCCTGCCGGCGGGGGCGGGGCACCCGGTTGATTTGACCCGTGGTGCGCTGCGCTGGCGGATGGCGGTGCCACAAGACGGCATTCTGCCCTTTCATGGGGCATTTCCGGCGTTGATACAGTGGCAGACCACATCGCATCCGGCCCAATCGTTGACCCAGCGCGGGTGTCGATTGCAACGACTGACCATCGCCCATCCTGATGCCGATCGATTGCAAGCGGAGCTTGGCTGCTTTTCCGACCCACGCGTGGTGTTTGAAACTTCTACCGCGCCGGGATTTTCTGCTGCGTTCGATACGCCGCATGGTGCACGGGTTCTGCAATGATAATTCGCACGGCAATTGTGGCGGATGCTCCCCAGATTGCAGCACTTTGGAACCCGCTGATAGACGCAACGTCGATCACCTTTACCTCGGAAAAGAAAACAATTGACGGCCTCGAGGCGGTGATCCGAGCTCGGGGGGATGCGTTTAAAGTGATTGAAGAGGGCGGCACGCTTCAGGGCTTTGCAACCTTTTTCCAATTTAGGGCCGGCCCCGGTTATGCGCGGACGATGGAGCATTCGATCATATTGGCATCCCAAGCACAGGGACGCGGTCAAGGGAAAAAATTGATGGCGGCTCTAGAGGCTGAGGCACGCCAGAGCGGGGTGCATTCTCTTTGGGCGGGTGTCAGTGGGGAAAATCCAGCTGGCGTGGCCTTTCATCGCAAAATTGGCTTTGACGTCATCGCACGGTTGCCGCAGGTTGGGTATAAGTTTGATCGCTGGATAGATTTGGTGCTGATGCAGAAAATTCTGTGAACCACGGCTGACATTTGTCCCGAAACCGGTTACCTTGTTCGTATGTCTATTTGGCTCCGCATCACCCAAGCTTTGTCTGCCCTCGCCTCAGGAGAGGCTTTGTCAGCGATTTTTGATCGTTTGCGGACCCCGCCTGAGCGCAGCGTCGCCTTCGCCATCGCCGTGGTGGCCCTTGGGGCAAAAATGGCCAAGGCAGACGGCTTGGTGACCCGCGATGAAGTACGGGCGTTTCGTTCGGTATTTCACATCGCCTCCGAGGATGAAGCAGGCGCGGCGCGGGTGTTTAATCTCGCCCGCCAAGATGTAGCGGGTTTTGAGGCCTACGCCCACCGTATAAAGGCCATGTTTAATCATCAGGAAGCTGCGCTTTGTGATCTGATGGAAGGTCTGTTTCATATTGCTGTGGCGGATGGGTTTTATCATCCGCAAGAAAATGACTTTTTAAACCGCGTGGCTGAGATTTTTGGTTTACCGCAACGGGATTTTATGATGCTGCGGGCGCGGTTCGTTCCCGACGCAGAGCAAGACCCTTATGTGGTACTTGCGGTGGCCCCCGACGCCCCTCTGTCTGAGATTAAACAGGCGTGGCGGGGCTTGGTTCAGGCTTGCCATCCTGACGTGATGATGGCGCGGGGCTTGCCGAAAGAAGCGATCAAATTGGCGGAAAAACGGCTGATCGATGTCAACGCGGCGTGGGAGAGCATTCAGCTATTGCGGGCTGAAGCGGTTTAAGACAGGTTGGATAAGTTGAGATCAAGAGGGTGAAATTTGGGATGAAACAGATACTCTTAAGTGGTTTTATCGTATTTGCGGGTCTGTCCGTCGCGCAGGCTGAAGAACCGGCCCCCGGTTTGATCGAACGGGGCGCGCAGATGTTTCTAAAAGGGTTGATCCAACAGCTGCAGCCGGCGCTCAGAGATCTTGACGAGCTGAGCGGATCCTTGGAACCGGCTCTGCGCAGCTTTACCACCGAAATGGCGCCTTATTTGCGCGACCTTCTGCAGCAGGTTGATGATTGGAGCGTCTATGAAGCGCCTGAAGTCTTACCAAACGGCGATATCATCTTGCGTAAAAAGATTCGCCCACCAAGTGCGTCGCCACAGCCGGAAAAAATTGATATTTAATCATTGCGCCGTCGGGGAACCACAGGAATGCGACTGCGGGACAATTTGTAGGTGGCCTCTGGATGTGGCGGTCGTCCTTCAGTGACTTGCCAGTAGCCGCGGCCGCCGCGGCGCAGCCAGAACGGTAGGGTCAGCGCAAACCCAACCACAAAACCTCCTGCATGGGCCCAATAGGCCACGCCGCCAAGCGTCGGGTCCGACCCGAGGCCGTTGAACAGTTGCAGGGCAAACCAGCCCCCAAGACAGATCCATGCCGGAATTGAGAAAATGCGAAAGAAGATTACGAAGATGAACAAGACGTCTACCTTGGCCTTGGGATAAAGCAGCAGATAGCCGCCCATAATACCCGCGATCGCCCCCGAGGCCCCGACAGTCGGAACGGTTGAGAGCGGATCAGAGGCGGCTTGGATCAGTCCCGCGGCAATCCCCGAGGCCAGATAAAACAGCAGATAGCGGCTGTGGCCCATCTCGTCTTCAAGGTTGTCCCCAAAAATATAGAGAAATAGCATATTGCCCAACAGATGCATCCAACCACCGTGTAAAAACATTGAGGTGAGCAAGCCGTGAAGGTCTCGGCCCTCACTTAACCGGGCTGGAAACAGTGCCCAGCTGTCAAAAAATGTCGCCAGTGCCCCGTGGTTTGCCAACAACTCGGCATAGCCCAGAAACACCAGGCTGTTCAGAGCAATGAGCCCATAGGTAACATAGGGCGTTTTGCCTGATGGGTTGTGGTCGCGGATCGGTAGCATAGGCAGTATGTGGCCATTCGGTACGGTGGCGTCAACTATCCCCGCGTAAAAGAGCGGCGTTTCCACCTGCGGCTGTGGTATCGATACACACATGTTGCTCGAACAGGACATGCGCGCTGTCGGGCTGGCCGGTTATTAAAGCAACAATTGGTCCAGCCCGCGCGGCAAGAGCAAGGTCAAACATACGGGCGGTTGGCCCATCGCCCCACCAGATAACCGCACCAAGGCGGGTGAGATCGGTTAGGTGTTCCGCCCGGATTTGTCCAGTTGCTTTGACCGCAACACCGCCTAACGCCGTCACGGCTTTGGCCTGTGTTTCAGCGGCTTTCTTGCCGGGTCCGGCACAAAGGATCGGCGGTTTTGCAAAGGTAGAGCGCGCATTGAGTTCACCGGTGGGGCCGGGTAAAAAACTGTCTGGGCTCTGCAGCCCGGTTGCGGCGGTTTTCATCGTTGCTGTCAGAGCCGTTTGTGACATGATATGATCCCATGAATGGGATGTATTTTGCTGCCCGATTGCGTGAAACCTGTTGAGATAAAACGGACCCCCTGCTTTTGGCCCGGTGCCGGATAGGCCATGCCCACCAAAAGGCTGGCTGCCGACCACCGCGCCGATCTGGTTGCGGTTGACGTATATATTGCCGGCCATAATACGTTGCGCAATATCTCTGGTCCGGTTGGACAGGCGGGTTTGCAAACCAAAAGTCAGCCCGTAGCCGGTGTTATTGATCGCTTCAATCACTGCATTGATTTGGTGGCTGGCAAAGGTTGCAAGATGCAGTACGGGGCCGAAAACCTCCTGTTCCAAGGCTTCAATGCCGCTGACGCGGATCAGCGTGGGGGCGACATAGTGGCCCTGTAACGGAACGGGTTGCGTCCAAAGCACACGGTTTTGGTCTGCGGCTTGGGCAATGTGTTTTGAAATGCGCGCCTTTGCCACGGGATCGATGACCGGACCGAGATCGCTTCTCAGCAGCCATGGATCATCGAGAGACAACTGCCGCATCGCACCGATAAGCATTGCGATAAATTCAGGGGCGATATCGTCTTGAACATAAACGCAGCGCAATGCCGAACAACGCTGCCCCGCAGATTGAAAGGCGCTTTCGATGATGTTGGCAACGGCTTGTTCGGGTAGGGCCGTGCTGTCGACAATCATTGCATTTAGCCCCCCGGTTTCGGCAATAAACGGAGCCCCGGGGGTTAAGGTTTCGGCCATTTTGACACGGATGTTCTTGGCGGTCTGTGTCGAGCCAGTAAAGGCGACACCGTCCACTCGGGCGCTGCTCGTCAGCGCAGCCCCGACCGTGCCATCGCCCGGTAACAGTTGTAACGCCTTGCGCGGCACGCCGGCTTGATGCAACAGGCAGGTGGCAAAATAGGCAATCAGCGGTGTTTGTTCGGCAGGTTTGGCCAAAACGGCGTTTCCGGCCGCCAGAGCAGCGGCAATTTGCCCAGTGAAAATCGCGAGGGGAAAATTCCAAGGCGATATACAGCTCACCAAGCCCAAGGCTGGTGCGTGGTTGATTTCGCCCGCGTAATATCGCAGAAAATCAACAGATTCACGCAATTCGGACACTGCATCAGGCAATGTTTTGCCGGCCTCTCGTGTCAGCAGTGCAAATAGCTCGCCGTCGTTTTTCTCGAATAAATCAGCGGCTCGCTTTAATATCTCGCCACGTTCGACCGGTGTGGCCTTCCAAACTGTGGCAGTCTGCAAGGCAAGATCAATATCGGCGGCGCTGGCGCTGGCTGCCTGTCCAATCACATCGGTCGGAACCGCGGGATTGTTGCAAATTTGGCTGTGTTCTGGGCAGGACAGGCCTGCCAGCAAAGGCTGTGAGTTCCATTGGGTTTTGTGAAACAAACCGCGACGCTGCTCTATTGCGGCAAGGGTCGGGCCGTCGGACAAGTCAAAGCCTCGGGAATTCTGGCGTCGGGGGTGAAACAGCGCAGTGCCCAGCGGCAGTGGCCGCTGTTCACAATCAAAACTAGAGAAAGGATCGGCAGCAACCTGCTCAGGTGGAATCTCAGGATCGACTATCTGATTGACAAAGCTGCTGTTGGCCCCGTTCTCAAGCAGCCGTCTGACCAGATAGGCCAACAGATCACGATGGGCTCCGACGGGGGCATAAATTCGACACTGCGTTGCATGGGTGGCGCGGATCAATCCGTGCAGAGCGGCCCCCATGCCGTGCAGGCGTTGGAACTCAAAACACCTGTAATTAGGGGCCATATGCAAGATGGCCGCGATGGTATGGGCGTTATGGGTGGCAAACTGCGGATAGATCCGGTCAGTCATGGAAAACAGTTTGCGGACGTTGGCGATATACGAGATATCGGTGGCTGCTTTAGCGGTAAACACTGGAAACCCGGACAGTCCATCCAACTGGGCCTGTTTGATTTCGCTGTCCCAATAGGCGCCTTTTACGAGACGGATTGCAATTTGGCGATCGTGGCGCTTGGCCAGATTGTAAAGGTGGTCAATGACGCCACTGGCGCGGGGCCCATAAGCCTGAACGACCACACCGAAACCGTCCCATCCCGCCAGTTCGGGCGTTGCCAGAACCTGCTCAATTACCGCCAGAGACAGGACCAGACGGTTGGCCTCTTCAGCATCGACGGTCAGACCAATCGCTGCGGTTTTTGCCGCAATCGCCAACGCCTGCAGCTTTGGCACCAATTCCGTGATGACGCGCGCAGTTTGGGCGACCTCATATCGTGGGTGCAACGCAGATAATTTTACCGAAATACCAGGATTTTCCCGCGTGTTTCGGGTGTTTGAAGCACGGGCAATCTTCTCAATCGCCTGACGATATGAGGTATAATAGCGATCAGCATCGGATTTGGTGCAAGCGGCTTCTCCCAACATATCAAACGAGTGCAGTTGCGCATCTTGCATACCTTGCGAAGTGCGGAGAGCGGCCTCTATGGTTTCACCCAGAACAAATTGCCGGCCCATTTCCTTCATGGCACGGGTCATTGCCAGACGGATGACGGGCGCGCCAAGGCGTTGAATAGCACGGTTAATGCTCTGCTTAGTGCTGGGGGACTGCAGACTTAGAACCTGACCGGTGCTCCACAGTCCAAGTGTCGATGCGTTCACCAAAGCCGATGCTGCATGCCCACAATGAGACGCCCAGTTTCCGGGGGCTATTTTATCTGTGACGAGTGCATAAATGGTCGCGGCATCGGGAACGCGTAAGAGAGCCTCTGCAAGCCGCATCAGGGCAATGCCTTCGGCGCTGGACAGTCCGTATTCGGCAAGGAAAGATTCAATCAGACCGGGTTTTCCCTCTGCGCGGATACGCTGCACCATATTGGTGGCGTTTCGGCTGATCTGCGCGCGCGCGGCCGGTGTCAGCGACGCCCGCTCGATGAGGTGCGCGATTATTTCGGCCTGTTGTGAATAATTGATCTGTGCGCGTTGCGGTAAAATCGGCAGCGATGCGTGATCCATCATGTCTTTCCCTTTTTTCTAACACTAGTATTACAAGAAATTTTAAGTATAAGGGTCTGCATTTGGTTGATTTGGAGTGAAAGTGACCGAAAATAAGTCGTTAGGCGGGACAAGTGCTCATATAGGCTTGGATCAGTTTGACCGGAAAATTCTGTCGGCTTTGGCCCAGAATGGCCGGCTTAGTATCACGGATCTCGCGCAGGCTATTGGCCTGTCCAAATCGCCGACCCAGGCGCGGTTACGGCGGCTGGAGCAGTCAGGTGTGATCAAAGGTTATCGGGCACTTCTGGATCCGATTCAATTGGGACTGGATCACGTGGCCTTTGTAGAAGTAAGGCTCTCTGACACCCGAGAGGCGGCTCTGAGTGCGTTTAATACAGCCGTGTCAACGATTGGAGAAATTGAACAGGTGCATCTAATTGCGGGAAATTTTGATTATTTAATGAAAATACGAACCCGAAATATGGCCGATTACCGGCGGGTTCTGGGTGAGCAGATATCAAGCTTACCGCATGTTGCAAGCACCTCGACCTATGTGGCGATGCAAGCAGTGAAAGAGGACGTGTCGGGTGATTTGAGTTGACTGCGAAAACGGTGGGGAATTCCAATGAATTTCGCGCAAAAGTTCTTGTACCCGATAAACATAATGCCTAGAGATAGCGCAGGTCGGGGTTTCGTGTTTTTCATTTAAAACAAGTGCCGGGGCCGCCTGTTGCGGGCGTGATGGAATGGTAGACATACCAGACTTAAAATCTGGAGGGCGTATGCCCGTGCGGGTTCAAGTCCCGCCGCCCGCACCAAAGTTGTCTATATTTATCAGTGTGTTGCTAGGGAATATCGAAAAACTAGAGGTTGGGCTTTATGGTCTCGCAACTGTAGAAGGTGTCGACCGTCGATCTTTATTTCATCTGTCAGATGCTAGCTGGAGTTACTCGAAAACCCTGCGAATATCTTCGAAATATTGAGGACATTTTTGGTGACATATCGTCGACCAATCTGGTTAGAAAGTACCCGAAGTGGACCTGCTTTCACATCTTTGTGGAATATCTCATTTCAAGTGTGATTTACGAAGACGCGGATAAATTCGTCAAGACTCCGGGCAACTACCGGGTCGATGCGCTGATTAAATCTAACGGCATACCGACTTCGGGTGTTTTGCAAACAGAGCTTGGCCGAAAAGACGGCTATGAATACCTAGACCTTCTCCAAAAAGATGAACTAATTACCGAACTTTGTGAGGCGATTGCCAAGCAAGTGTTCCACGTGTTGTTCTCCAACTGGGGTACGATGTCGGCTTTTGGACATATGGTAGACCACTATGTCCTAAACACAGCTTCTTCGTTTATGCCTGATGCTTTCAATCAATCTGGCCACTTAGCAAGGTCTTATATCCCAATGTGGGCGAAAAGTGCAGTATTTCACTGGGACAAGAGTAGATGCGTACTGTGTCAAACGGACCTATCGAGGTTATTTAGTCAGCAGGCGGAAACCCACTATGACCACATAATTCCTTTGGCCCGCGGGGGGATGAACTGCGTAACTCACCTCCAGTTGACGTGCTCGAAATGCAACCTTGCGAAAGGGGCACGGTCGTCAAGCACCTCTCGCGAGTATGAAACTTGGTATGACTATGATTATTAATGTGAATTCCTAAGTTCGGCTATGTGGCCAGTCAGGCTCCGGTTTAATGAAATGACGGAAAATATGACCGTGCGGGTTCCACTCGCATCGCCCGCATCACTATCAACCAGACTAGAGCTGCCTAGTGGTGGATGGCTCACTTATAAAATTATCATAACAATGGACCGTAAGCCGAATATGCATTTTCGTTTAGCATGGGCCACTGAATGAGGTATTCTGATCGCAGCTGTCAGCTGCTGTGATTGAAGCCCGTTATCAATTGTTTCAATCCAAAGGCGGCCCCGACAAAAATTGCAATAAAAGTAATTGGGGCGCTATAGGCAAGTACCGAAAATGCCGCGATACCCTGACCAATGCTGCAGCCAACAGCGAGAATAGCCCCCGCGCCCATGATAGCAGCGCCTAGAATTTGGCGACCCAGTTCGTGAGGATCGTCGCAAGCTTCCCATCGAAAATGTCCTTTTGAAAAGGATCCGATCACAGCGCCAATGACCACCCCTAGAACGGATCCAACGCTAAAGGATATTTCGGTGCTAGAGGCTGTCATGCCGTAAAAAATTGTGTCGCCAATTGGCGCTGTAAAGGAATGAGTTTTGATAGGTTGTGCCTCAAACCCTGTTGCAGTGACCCAATATGTGCCCAGCCATCCCGACACGATCACCAGCCCAACGATAAGGCCCCAGACTATGTGGGACGCAGATTGTCGCATCGCTTGGTCGTTTAGGGATAAAGCGATAATGGCACCACCAACCAGGCCCCCAGAAATCGCTGGATTTAGACCGAAGTTTGCTTTTGCAAGCAGGCTGAACCCCTGTGGAACTGCCGCATTGTATTCAACTGGAAAAGCCCAGATCCGCAGATTTGCCAAAGGGCCGGACATGACAAAATAAGCCGAAAAACCCATCACAATCAGAATTACAAAAGATCGTATGTCGCCGCCGCCGAGCCGTGCCAGAGCTCCGTAGCCGCAATTGCCGCTCAAAGCCATGCCGTAGCCGAACATCAACCCGCCAAGCACCGAGGCTATTGGGTTCCATACCCGATCAAGATAGACAATTTGACTGCTGTCGAAGTGATTGAGAGACAGCGCAAAATGTACACCAATAATAGATGTTCCAATGGCCAAACCCCACATTCTTATTCTCCGGTCATCAGAGGAATATAGAACATCTTCTATTGCGCCTAATGTGCAAAATCGCCCGACCCGCGCCGCCAACCCAAGGGCAATGCCACCCAAGAGCCCAATTAGTGCGACGGTATTTGCTTCTCCAAGTATGTCCAGCACAGGGCTCCCTCCCGAAGACCGCTAACTGTCTGTGTTCCCCTTAATCGGAATTGCAAAAGAGGTCGTAGACCAGCTCAAGAATTTGTCGTGCGCGATCATCGCTCAGGGTATAGTAGATCGCCTTGCCCTCCCGTCTTGGGGAAACCAACCCCTCAAACCGCAACCGGGTCAATTGCTGTGACACCGCCGATTGCCTGGCCGATAGCAAGTCTTCGAGTTCAGTCACAGATTTCTCTCCGGTCGCAAGATGGCAAAGTATCATCAAACGCCCTTCGTGCCCTAACGCTTTTAAAAAATTGGAGGCTTCAATGGAATTACGAACCATTTTTTCCATATCTTCGACGTTCATGTTCACATCAAATTTTGGCAAGCTTGTGGTATTCTTGGGCTTGGTTGCCGATGCTGATTTTCCCTCTAAAGCGTCTGTTTCTATCTGCATGCCGCCTTACCCCTCTGAACTGATCACTGCGGGTGCTTGCTGGATAAGTTGATCGAGCAAACCCCAAAAAAAATTACTGCCAGGATAGCCCTCTATGCGCCCAACCTCAACGCCATCTTGTATCAACATAAATGTCGGCGTGAAGTTGACCGGCATCGCCAAGGTTATATCGGGCGGTGGTCCGGCGTGTAGGTCATACCGCTTTAACGGGGCGCTCTGACCCTCTGTGGTTTTGGAATAAATGGCGCCAATTTCAAACGTCCACTGGTCGCACCAGTAACAGCCCTCTTCTTCTGCCATGAGTAAAATTCGGTCGGCGACTGCTGGCTGAGCGACGCAAGATAAAAACAGGAATGCAAAGGTTTTAATCAAGGAAAAATCGACTCCAATTGACGACACAACAAAATATAACAATAGTAGAATATATGTATTCTTCAAGAGGTAGAGGCCAAGTGAGCCATGTTTGATGTGACCTACATCGGCGCCTTCATCGCGGGTCTGTTATCATTTCTTTCCCCGTGTATTTTGCCGATTGTCCCCTTTTACCTGAGCTATCTTGCGGGGGTTGGTATGAACACTCTTACCGCTGGGACTGAAATTTCGGGAAGGTTACGGCGTAAGGCTATTATATCAGCGCTGTTTTTTGCTCTTGGGGTCATCACGGTTTTCGTAGGCTTGGGGGTTGTCGCAACGGCTTTCGGCCAGGCACTTCGGGAGTACTTCGATTTTCTGCGCTGGGTTGCAGCCGCTGTCATAGTGCTTATGGGATTGCATTTCCTCGGTGTCATTCGGATCGGCCTGCTGTTTCGACAATTCAGTTCCGAAGTGGGCGACATCAAACATTTGGGATTCGTGGGATCCTATGTGATTGGTCTCGCGTTTGCATTTGGCTGGACCCCCTGTGTAGGGCCAGTGCTCGCTGCCATATTGTTCACAGCTGCGGTACAGGACACCGCTACACAAGGCGCTATACTTTTGTTCGTCTATGGGGCGGGCATGACAGTGCCATTCGTTCTTGCAGCCCTTTTTATTGATCGCTTTATGCATTGGGTCAGCCGTTTTCGCCGCTATCTCGGGGTGGTTGAAAAAGCTATGGGCGGGTTTTTAGTTTTATTCGGACTGCTGATTGCGAGTAATTCCATGAACATCATTGCACAATGGATGCTGAACCATATTCCGTGGTTTGGCGCGTTAGGCTGACCAGGAGGGTCTTATTATGTATCGTGCTGTATTATTGTTTTTTGCTTGTATTTTGGGGCTTCAGGTTCAGGCATCTCAAATGGGCGACGACGGGTTGCACAAAGCACCGTGGATGCGGGAAACCTTTAAAGATCTGCGCGAAGATCTGGAGGATGCCAATCTCGAGGGAAAGCGCTTGTTGCTCCTGATAGAACAACGCGGCTGCGTGTATTGCCGAAAAATGCACGAACAGGTGTTTGCCGATCCTGAAGTCAAAGCCCTGCTTGAAGATAAATATTTTGTGGTTCAACTGAATATGTTTGGTGACGTCGAGGTCACGGATTTCGATGGCACGGCTTTACCGGAAAAGGAAATGGCAAAACGATGGCGGTTGTTGTTTACCCCAACCATGTTGTTTTTTCCTGAATTTGTGTCCGATACCCGCTCCGCTCCACAGGCGGCTGTGGTTACTATGCCCGGCGCATTCTCAAAATTCACAACATTGGATTTGCTGACGTGGGTTTTTGAAAAAGGATATGAAGGCGACGAAAACTTTCAAAAGTATCACGCACGCCGATTTAAAAAGTAAAAAACAGCAAAAGAATAGGCCGCCAAACGAATGATTGTATAAATTCAGGTAATTGAATTTATTGTTGTGTTGTTTTCGTTTCTGTGCACTACTGACCTCTAAAGCAGTTTGGGAGAGGGTCAATGAGATATATGCTCGTTTCGGCGGCACTGGCTGTATTGTCGGGGGCAGGGGCTTCAGCCGACACCTTGAAGCCAGGTAATGTTACTTTCGTTGACGGCGAAGTTTTCGCCTCTTTGACTGGACAAGCTGGTGATGCGGTTGCCGGACGGTCGGTCTTCATGAATCGCAAACAGGGCAATTGTCTGGCGTGTCACTCAAATTCGGACATGTCTGAACAAGCCTTCCACGGTGAGGTTGGGCCATCTTTGGATGGGGCAGCGGATCGGTGGAGCGAAGCAGCCGTGCGTGGGATAGTCTCGAATTCTAAGAACATGTTCGAGGGTACGATTATGCCTGCTTTCTACGCAGATTCCGGGTTTGAACGGCCGCTTGGAAAGTTTGAGGGCAAATCAATACTGACAGCACAGCAAGTTGAAGACGTTGTCGCCTACGTTTTGACACTGAAAGAATAGGAAGGCCACAGGATTGGAGAAGAATATGGAACTGACCCGGCGGAATTTGCTCGTGATTGGATCTGGAGCAATCGCTTTTGGGAGCCTCCCGGCGATGCCGGCTTTGGCGTCAACTACGGATGAGGCCATTGCTAAGCTGACGGGTGGCGCAGACATTGGCGAAGGTGGTTTGAACATTGTTGCACCTGAAATTGCTGAGAACGGCAACACGGTGCCGATTTCGATCACTGCGCCTGGGGCCGTACTTGTGACCGTTTTTGCAGATGGGAATCCCGTTCCTAATGTGGCGACTTTCAAATTTGGTGAATTGAACCCGTCGCGCAGCGTGTCAACCCGCATCCGGCTGGCAAAAACGCAGAATGTCGTTGCGATCGCGCAAATGAACGATGGGTCCTTTCAGCGTGCAAACGCTGCAGTTAAGGTCACTATCGGCGGTTGCGGTGGTTAAAAAAAGGAGAGAGAAATGGCATCTGGTGTAAAACCTCGGGTCAAAGTTCCTAAAAAAGCAGCGGCAGGAGACGTGATCACGATCAAGACGTTGATTAGCCATAAAATGGAAAGTGGCCAGCGTAAAGACAAAGATGGCAAGGTTATTCCACGCTCGATTATAAATCGATTTGTCGCTGATTTTAATGATCAAAACTTAATTGACGTGATTCTTGAGCCCGCAATTTCGACGAACCCTTACTTTAAGTTTGAGGCGATTGTTCCCGAGAGCGGTGAGTTTAAATTTACTTGGTACGATGATGATGGGGCGGTTTATGAGGCCGCAAAGAAAATCAAAGTCTCTTGACCGGAATGTGTAGGTCAGGAAAGGGAGGTACGAGAATGACTATCAAACCAATCCTGGTCTTTGCCCTAGTGGGGTTGACAGGGCCCGCGTTTGCGCAAGACAGCAGCACCTTGAATATAGACGGCGCAAACATGGTGACCGAGATTGCGGCACCGAGTCATATGGAAAATGTAGACACCATCTACTCGGGTTGGCGTTTCCGGTCGACTGAAACCCAGGAATTGGAACTGGATGATTTCGATAACCCAGCTTTTGTTTTTATTGATCAGGGGATCGATTTTTGGAACAAGGTCGAAGGTAGCGCCGGTAAAGCCTGCGCCAGTTGCCACACCAATGTCGAAGACTTTGCCGGGTTGCGCGCGACCCTGCCAAGGGTTGAAGGCGGCAAACTTGTGTCAATGGAAAATCTGATAAACGACTGTCGCACCGAGCGTATGGGCGCTGATGCTTGGAAATGGTCATCCAGTAAAATGACGGCCGTGACAGGTCTGGTTGGACTGCAATCTCGCGGCATGCCAATGAGTGTGGCGATCGACGGAGATGCTGCGCCTTTTTGGGAGCGGGGCAAAGAGCTCTACTATACGCGGGTTGGCCAGTTGGACATGAGCTGTTCTAATTGCCACGAGGATAACTATGGTGTGATGATCCGGGCCGATCATCTTAGTCAGGGCCAGATTAACGGTTTCCCGACGTACCGTTTGAAAAACGCTAAACTAAATTCCATCCATGCACGTTTCAAGGGCTGTATGAAGAACATCCGCGCCCAGCCTTATAAAGAAGGCAGCGCAGAGTTTCAGGCTTTGGAGTTATACCTTGCATCGCGCGCCGAGGGGTTGTCGATAGAAACGCCTTCCGTACGCAACTAAATAAAATTAACGATCCCGCGACTTCGGTTGCGTGGTTTCTGCCGTACCTTCAAATTCAAATATGCGAATAACTCTAATGGTTCCTGTGCTATGATTTCCCGACGTAATTTTATGCAGGTTGGCATGGCCGCCTCCGCGCTGATTGGAGGCTCGGGTTTTGGAAACTGGTCACGCCTCGCGGCGCGCCAACAGTTGTCACAAGACCAACTTCTCCAGTTCGACACCTTTGGCAATGTGTCACTGATCCACATAACTGATATTCACGGACAGCTGAAGCCGCTCTATTTCCGCGAGCCATCTGTCAATTTGGGAGTTGGCGGCAATAAAAATCAGGTTCCTCATGTGACTGGAGCGGATTTTAGGCAGTTATACGGCATCGAAGACGGCAGCCCCAGCCATTATGCGCTCAGCTCAGATGATTTTGCCGCTCTTGCTGCTGGATATGGGCGTGTTGGTGGTCTTGATCGTGTCGCAACCGTGATCCAAGCAATACGAGCAGATCGCCCCGATGCAATTTTACTGGATGGCGGTGATACTTGGCACGGATCATACACCTGTCATCAAACGGCCGGTCAGGACATGGTCAATGTGATGAACGCCCTCAAGCCGGATGCAATGACCTTCCACTGGGAATTTACGCTGGGCAGCGAGCGGGTGTCTGAAATTATTGAAACCCTGCCTTTTGCTGCTTTGGGGCAGAACATATTTGATGCGGAATGGGATGAGCCGGCCGAAATTTTCCCGCCTTATAAAATGTTTGAGCGCGGTGGTACCAGTGTTGCCGTGATTGGGCAGGCATTCCCCTACATGCCGATCGCGAACCCGGGCTGGATGTTTCCCGAATATTCTTTCGGGATACGCGATGAAAACATGCAAAGCATGGTGGATGAGGTTCGTGCGGCGGGGGCTGAGTGTGTTGTTATCCTTTCGCATAACGGTTTTGACGTCGATAAAAAAATGGCATCGCGGGTGTCTGGCATTGACGTCATTTTGTCAGGTCACACGCATGATGCTCTGCCAGAACCGGTCTTGGTCAATGAGACGATCATTGTGCCATCAGGCTCGAATGGCAAATTTGTCAGCCGGGTTGATCTTGATATAAGAGACGGTCGGATGCAGGGGTACCGGCATAAGCTTATACCGATCTTTGCTGATGTGATCGAACCTGACGCCGACATTGCTGCGCTGATAGACCAACAGCGCGCACCGTATATGGCCGAAATGTCCGAGGTGATTGGTCGCACCGACACGCTGCTATACCGCAGGGGAAATTTCAACGGCACGTGGGACGACCTGATTTGTGACGCTCTGATGGCGCAACGTGATGCCCAAATCGCCCTCAGCCCCGGTGTGCGCTGGGGTCCATCGTTGCTTCCGGGTCAAAATATCACCCGTGAGGATATATTCAACGTCACCTCAATGACGTATGGCAAGGCCTACCGAACCGATATGACCGGTGCCTTTTTAAAGGTAATATTAGAAGACGTTGCAGATAATATTTTCAACCCAGACCCTTATTACCAACAAGGCGGCGATATGGTGCGGACCGGTGGCTTGGGCTATCGGGTCGACATTTCAAAACCGCCTGGTGCACGCATCAGCAATATGCATCTGCTCAGTACTGGCGAGTTGATCGACCCGTCAAAAACTTACAGCGTTGCGGGATGGGCGTCGGTGAACGAAGACACTCAGGGACCGCAGATTTGGGATGTTGTTGAAAACCACATTCGTGAGTTGGGGACTGTCAAAGTGCCGGAAAACAACAACGTCCAAATCATCGGTGCATAATCATGCAAAAGGAGACTGGGATATGAGCAAGTGGCAAAAATCGCCGTCTCGCCGGCAATTTCTATCTGGTAGCGCGGCGGCTGTGGCAGGGTCTATGAGTGCGGGTGCTGCAGCAGCCCAAACGCCTGATCCTCTTATTACCCAAGTGCAGGATTGGGCATCCTATGCGGGCGATGGCGTTGACGAGGTCCGTTATGGTTTGCCGATCCGCTTTGAAGAGGACGTTGTTCGACGGAATGTGCCGTGGCTGACTGCTGATCCGATTTCTTCGATAAACTTTACGCCAATTCATGCGTTGGACGGAACAATAACCCCCCAAGGCTGTGCTTTCGAACGGCATCATTCCGGCGCGATTGAACTGCGCAAACAAGACTACCGTCTGATGGTAAATGGGCTTGTGGATCGACCTATTATTTTGACCTATGCAGATCTGGAGCGCCTGCCGCGGGTCAATCATGTCTATTTTTGTGAATGTGCAGCTAACACTGGAATGGAATGGGCTGGTGCCCAGTTGAACGGCGCACAATTCACCCATGGCATGATACATAATATGGAATACACGGGCGTACCTTTGCGCTTGGTGCTGCAACAAGCAGGTCTCGCCGCAGCAGAAGATCTGAGCAACAAATGGGTCTTTGTCGAAGGTGCTGATGCCTCGTCTAACGGCCGCTCTATTCCCATGGAAAAGGCGCTGGATGATGTGATTGTTGCCTTCAAAGCCAATGGCGAGGCTTTACGGAAAGAACACGGCTACCCCGTGCGTCTGGTTGTGCCTGGTTGGGAAGGTAACTTGTGGGTAAAATGGCTGCGTCGTATCGAAGTGACGGACCGGTCAGTGGAAAGTCGGGAAGAGACGTCGAAATATACCGATGTGCTCGCCAATGGAATGGCCCGCAAGTGGACTTGGGTGATGGACGCAAAATCTGTAATTACCGCGCCAAGCCCACAATCGCCGATATCCCATGGACCGGGCCCACTGGTTGTCACGGGCCTTGCTTGGTCGGGACACGGGCGCATAACACGAGTTGATGTTTCAAAAGATGGTGGCGTGTCCTGGGAGACCGCACGGCTGGGAACGCAGGGTCAGACAAAGGCGCTGACCCGGTTTTATCTGGATACACACTGGTCAGGCGAGCCGATGATGCTGCAGGCAAGGGCGATTGATGAAACAGGGTATGTGCAGCCCACAAAAACTCAGCTGCGTGAGGTGCGTGGCGAGAATTCTGTGTATCATAATAATTGCATTCAAACCTGGTATGTGAACGAACAGGGGATCGCGGAGAATGTCGAAGTTTCTTAATATATTACTGCCTGCACTGGGCGGCGCGGCGATCGTTCTTGGTGTTGCCTTTGGGATGGCTTCACGGAATTACCAGTCTCAAGAAGTTGATGCTGTGCTGTCCAAAGCAGAGGCGGCAGAACAGCGCACAAAGGAGAAAGCCCTCGAGGTTGCCGAACTGACAGGCCGGCTAGATGACTTAGAAGGCAGCTTGACAGACCTTAGGCGCAGCATGGCGAATACTGGTGGGACATCAGTGAATGTAACACAGGCCTCATTGCCAAAGGCAGACTATGGTCTGGGGCGCGTCGCGTTGCCACAGGAGATTGCCGCCTGGGATATCAATATCCATCCCGATGGTGCGGGGTTGCCAAAAGGGCGAGGCGACGCGCTTACCGGCGAGGAGGTGTTCGCAGAGAAATGTGCCTCTTGCCATGGCGATTTTGCTGAAGGCGTTGATAACTGGCCGGTTTTGGCGGGTGGATTTGACACGCTGACAGACAAGGACCCGGTGAAAACGGTCGGATCCTACTGGCCTTATCTATCAACGGTCTGGGATTACGTGCATCGTTCTATGCCGTTTGGCGGGGCACAAACCCTTAGCCATGATGAGGTCTATGCCATCGTTGCCTATATCCTTTATTCCAACGATCTGGTCGAAGAAGAATTTGAACTGACTAGCGAAAACTTTTTAGACGTTGAGATGTACAACGCAAATGGGTTTATAATTGATGATCGGGAGACAACAGAATATATCAACTGGCGCATAGAACCCTGCATGGAGAACTGTAAAGCCAGCGTTGAGATCACGATGCGCGCCTCTGTCTTGGATGTGACCCCTGAGGAAGAAGAGAGTGCAGCGGCCAAAAACACTGCTACTGATACGGACCTTGAAAGCGTCAAGGTTGCAGCTGCGGTTTTGGAACAACAAGATGCCCTTATTGTGGACGGAGAGCGTGTTTTTAAAAAGTGCAAAGCCTGCCATCAAGTTGGGGAAAACGCTAAAAATAAGTCCGGACCGCACCTCAATAATTTAATGGGGCGCAGCCTTGGGGCCGTTGATGGCTTTAAATACTCTCGGGCGTTCGCTGAAGCCTCTCAGGAGGGACGGGTTTGGACCATTGACGAGCTTGCGGCGTTTCTGAAAAAACCCAAAGCTTATATCAAAGGGACGAAAATGTCTTTTGCAGGCCTCAAAAACGCCAATGATATTGATGCGATTATCGCTTATTTGGCTTCGTACAGCGAGCAGAGCGATGATTGATAAGCTGCTAATATCCCTCGTATTTTCGATTGCCATTTGTGGATTTGATGTAGGAGCAACCGAAGTTGGAGATGTGTCCCGGGGCCTAAAAGTTTTTAAAAAATGTACAAGCTGCCACGCCATTAGTCCTGATGCGCGAAAGCGTGTTGGACCGGCTTTGATAAATATAGTGAACGCGCCCGCCGGTCAGGTGGGAGAGTATAAATATTCAAAAGCGCTGCGCGCGGCGGCGGCAAACGGGTTGCATTGGACGCCAGAGGCCCTCGACTTATTCCTGAAAAAACCGAAGGCATTCCTGCCAAAAACTAAAATGAGTTTTCGAGGTTTAAAAAAGCCGGCCGACCGCACCGATGTCATTGCTTATCTGGCAACGTTCTCGACCGTCGAAACGGCCGCCAAGCCCGGTGCTGGCTTTGAAATTTCCGCAGATATTCTGTCAATAGCTGGTGACATTGAATACGGGGAATACCTTTCGAGCGAATGCACCACCTGTCATCAAATGAACGGTGCAAGTGACGCTATCCCAAACATCACCGGATGGCCTGCGGATGATTTTGTCACAGCCATGCACGCCTATCGTGAGAAATATAGATCCCACCCGGTGATGCAGATGATCAGTGGGCGTTTATCCAATGATGAGATTGCCGCTTTAGCGGCATATTACAGCAGTCTCAAAAAATGAGGCAAATACATGGAGGAAAGAATGGCTTTAGATAGACGGAAATTTTTAGGAAACACGATTGCGGTTGCAGCAACACTTGCTGCTCCCATGGTTAAAGCTGGCAGTCATGGAAAACCCCGCGTGGTTGTTGTCGGAGGCGGTGCGGGCGGTGCGACAGCAGCACGGTATTTGGCAAAAGACAGCAAAGGTGCTCTTGACGTCACATTGATAGAACCAACACGCACATACTACACATGCTTTTTTTCGAACCTCTATCTTGGAGGCGTTAAGGATATCTCTGATATCGGGCATAGTTATGGCCGTCTTGCGGCCCGCGGTATAAACGTTGTTCATGACTGGGCGATTGGGGTTGATCGCGACACAAAGACGGTGTCACTTGCGGGTGGCGGCGCTGTTTCTTATGACAAACTGATCCTGTCGCCGGGTATCGATTTTGTTGATGGCGCCGTGGACGGCTGGAGTTTGGAAACGCAGAATGCGATGCCACACGCTTATAAGGCGGGATCTCAGAGCGAGTTGTTAAAGGCTCAATTGACCGCTATGCCGCAGGGCGGTGTCTATGCGATGGTCGCGCCTCCCAATCCCTATCGTTGCCCACCCGGCCCCTATGAGCGGGTTTCGATGGTGGCGCATTATTTAAAAGCCAATAACCCGACCGCCAAAATCATCATTGCAGATCCAAAGCCGAAGTTTTCTAAGATGGCACTTTTCCAAGAAGGCTGGGCAAACCACTATGATGGTATGATCGATTGGATCGGTTCCGAATTCGGAGGTGATAACGTTTCGGTCGATGCGGCAGCGATGAATATCACCATCGACGGTGAAGTCACAAAAGTGGATGTCTGCAATGTAATCCCTGCAATGAAGGCGGGACGGATCGCCGAGCTTGCCGGTGTCACTGATGGGAATTGGGCACCGGTACATGCGGCGAGTATGTCGAGTAAGGCTGACCCAGATGTTTATATCTTGGGGGATGCTTCCAGTCAGGGTGATATGCCAAAGTCTGGCTTTTCTGCGAACAGTCAGGCAAAAGTTTGTGCCAATGCGGTGCGTGGCGACTTGACCGGATCAAAAGTTTTTCCGGCGAAGTTCTCCAATACCTGCTGGTCGCTGATTGGTACGAATGATGGTGTCAAAGTCGGTGCCACGTATAAGGCAACGGCTGAAAAAATTGCCAAGGTCGATGGATTTATTTCCAAAACTGGGGAGAGTGCTGATATTCGCAAGGCCACTTATGAAGAGTCGGAAGGTTGGTACACAGGCATCACCACTGATATGTTCAGCTAATATTGTAAGACCGCGGAGGCGAGGGCCTCCGCGGTCTGCGCAAAGAGCTTTGCCGGTAGCAATCCCAGCAAAGGAAAAGCAAAGGCAGATGTATGGACTATCAGAGTTATTTTCGCGACGCACTTGACGCCCTGCGGGGAGAGGGCAACTATCGCCACTTTGCCCAGTTAGAACGCTGCCGGGGACAATTCCCGAAAGCAATTTGTCATAATGGCGGCGGTGAGGTCACAATCTGGTGTTCTAATGACTATCTCGGCATGGGTCAGCATCCTAAGGTCTTACAGGCGATGCATGCAGCACTAGACCGCGCCGGTGCTGGTGCCGGTGGGACACGGAATATTTCAGGAACCACCAATGATCACGCTATCCTGGAAGCCGAATTGGCAGATTTGCACGGCAAGGAAGCAGCGTTGTTGTTTACCAGCGGATATGTCTCAAACTGGGCTGCACTCGGCACATTGGCGGCCCGCATTCCCAATGTGGCAGTGTTATCAGATTCCTTAAATCATGCATCCATGATTGAGGGTATTCGCCACAGTCGCGCGCAAAAAATAATATGGAAACACAATGATACCAGTGATTTGGAGCTAAAAATTAAGGCGCTGCCCAAAGATCAACCAAAGCTGATTGCCTTTGAGAGTGTCTATTCAATGGATGGAGATATTGCGCCAATTGCAGAAATTTGTGATCTGGCGGAGCAGTATGATGCGATGACCTATCTCGATGAAGTTCATGCGGTGGGTCTTTATGGTCCGCGCGGCGGTGGTATCGCTGAGCGCGAAAAGGTCATGGATCGGGTGACGGTGATCGAAGGCACGCTTGGAAAGGCGTTTGGGGTTCTTGGTGGTTATATCGCAGCATCTGATGAGTTGTGTGATTTTATCCGCTCTTTTGCCAGTGGCTTTATTTTCACCACCGCGTTGCCCCCAACGGTGGCAGCTGGGGCTGCCGCTTCGGTTCGTTATCTGAAATCCAGCAGCGACGAGCGTCACATACATCAAAACCGGGTGGCCAAAGTGCGTGCGCGGCTCACAGAAATTGGCCTGCCTCATCTGGACAATTCAAGTCACATCATTCCAATCATTGTGGGTGACCCGGTGAAGTGTAAATATATCTCGGATTTGCTGCTTGCAGAGCACGCGATCTATATCCAACCGATCAATTACCCAACTGTTCCAAAAGGAACTGAAAGACTAAGGATCACACCGTCGCCCGTGCATTCGGACAAAGACATTGATCAACTGATTGACGCTCTAGAGATGCTTTGGACGCAATGCAAATTGGCCAGAAGACCGGCTGCGGCCTGATAATCTGCATCTGTCAGGGCCCGCAACTTAGAAAAGCTTGCCTATGTCCCTTGTTTCTGGGGCGCTATTGACACTCACTGCTATTCAAATTCCATTTGTTCATAAATGCGGCCTGCATTTCTCGTGGCTAATTCCTCGAATGTGTCGAGATGCGCATAGGGAGTTTGATCCACATAATACGCCTCGGCAAGGTCTCCGCCTGCATCCAGATGGTCGGCAATTTTGTTCCGCAAATACACCAGATAATCTCTCGTATACCGGCGCACTTGGGCCATATTAGTGGGGTGTCCGTGGCCGGGAATGACATAGGTGGCCTGCAAATTTTCAAATGCGCTGTCCCAAGTCTCAATCCATTCAGCGGTCATCGTGTGCGCAAAGATGGGCAGCAGCCTTTCATGAAATGCCATGTCACCCGCAATCACAAGACTTTGCTTTGGCAACCAAACTGATACATCTCCAGGGCTATGCGCCGGACCCAGATATAAGACCTCAAGCCTGAATTGACCCATTTCGACGATGTAATCGTGCTCGAATGTCTTGGTTGGTTTGACCAGAACGGTGCCGTCGGCTTTGCCGCGGTTATAGCGTTTCATCGCCTCAAGACTGTCTGATCCTCGCTGTTCAAATTCATGCACAGCATCGATATGTGCCAAGATCGGCACCTGCTGTTCGAACCAATAAGAATTTCCCAGCATGGCATGGCCCTGACCATTTTCGTTGATCACCAGCTTGACAGATTGATCCGTGATTAACTTTATTTCATCATGCAGCGCCTTGGCCAGAAGATAAGCAGCACCACCGTTGACCACCACGACCCCATCGCCCGTTACAATAAAACTCAAGTTGTTGTTGTGACCTGTATTCTCATAGGTTGGCGGGGCGGTCGCCCCAATGGCGGACCAGACGCCCGGGATAACTTCTACAGGTTTGGAATATAGCGCGGATCCAGGATATTGATCCGCTATATCCTCACTGGCGTATCCGGCGGGTGCAAAGGTCAGCGCCGCAATACTCAGCGCCCGCAACATCACGCCTCTACCGGTATAAAACGGTAGCTTTCACCGGTCGCTTCGACGCGTCCGATCCCACCCCCGGGCAGATGAAACCCAAGCAGGATCATTTTTTCGGACACCAGCTGGTCCAATAGCCTTTTGCGCGTTTGAGCGGCTTGTTCTGGGTCTTGATCCGACCCATCATTCCACTGCGGTTTTTTAAAGGCCACATGGTGGTTTGAGACTGCATCTCCCGCGATCAACGCCGAAGTGTTGCCATGGGCAACCTGAAAGCTCATGTGGCCCGCTGTATGTCCCGGGGTGGCAAGCGCTGAGATCCCGGGCAATATTTCATCACCGTCATCAAAAAATACAACCCTTTCTTCAATGGCTTCAAGGCGTCTCTTGGCGCCCACAGCAAACGACACACTGTCTTCGTCTATGGTGTTCACCGTCTCTGGATCCCACCAATAAGCCCATTCTGTCCGGCCGATCATGTAGGTCGCCTCGGTAAAAAGTGGATCGTCGAAATCATCAAGCACCCCCCAGATATGGTCTGGGTGTGCATGGGTGAAAACGACATGTGTGATGTCTTCAGGGCTCAAATCAACAGCATCTAGGCTTTCAATCAGACTGCCAACCGTCGGTGTAAAGTCTGTACCGGATCCCGCGTCAAACAAAATTATATTCGTACCGTCTCGATAGAGAGAAATGTTGCATTCCCGATGTAACTGTTCATCAGACAGCTGGAATTCACGCAGAATTGGGCGTAATTCTTGTTTTGGCATTGGATCGAACACAAAGCTTCCCGGTAAGATAAGGTGCCCGTCGCTCACAGTTGTGAGAGTAGCGTCTCCAATGGCGATTTCGGCCAGCGCAAAGCGAGGCGCGGCCATTGCAACGGGCATACTTACGGCAGCTGACAGGACGGCACGGCGCGTAATTTGCATCTCGTCTCCTATACATTCTATTATTGCAATATGAATTATTGTACGATCCGGGGCAAGGTTTTCTTTTTACAATATTGCTTTGCTCTTGACTGCAGTCTTGCAGGTAACTGATATCAATCTTCGGTAGCGATCATGATGAAGGCTGAAGGGCCAAAACTCGCGGTTTGTCAAACAGGCCTCTCTCATATTTATTAGTACAAGAGGCGGTGTGTGCGTAGTTTAGTTTAATTTCACACGACAAGATACTGATTATAATGTTTTTTACAGTTTTGACTTTGATTTTTTGCCAGCCATTTTTTTTGGGTGGCGCTGAAATCCACTTTACATCCCGTATATTGGATAATTAATGCTGTGCTGTTTTCAGGGGTCACGCTACTGCACAAAGAACGCCGAATATTATCTGTTTTATGGCCGATTGTTACCAAATCGCAGCGCTTGTTGGCGCATGGCGGGGGTAGGGATGATGGCGTGGCAGGGCGCGAACTGTAAAGAGATGGACGAGGCATTTAAAAAATTAGAGCGTTCTCCGGGCATCGCCGCGCGATTAATCAGGTGAATTTTGCCAAAACTATGCATCTAAGTTGCTGATCCCTGTGATCCTAAATTCCAAAAGCTCG
>ERZ1049444.659-NODE-659-length-30587-cov-7.016475_pt1 | contig 30587 bp, 29 predicted proteins | sample MGYA00383101_ERZ1049444 | MGnify/ENA primary metagenome ERZ1049444 (study PRJEB29581, sample SAMEA5548371) | metagenome | biome: marine; feature: coastal; material: water | depth 50 m | study: Short-term variability in the microbial, nano- and picoplankton...
CGCTGATCAAACTCCGCCTTCCAGCCGCAATGCCTGCAGTTTTCAACGGCCTAAAGATCGCAACGACGCTGGCATTGATTGGCGCAATCGTTGCTGAATTCTTTGGCTCACCCATCAAAGGCATGGGTTTTCGCATCTCGACCGAGGTCGGCAAGCTGGGGCTTGATATGGTTTGGGCCGAAATAACCGTAGCAGCTTTAGCAGGTTCCGCCTTCTACGGCACGGTCGCAATGATCGAAAAAGGGATGACCTTCTGGCATCCATCACAACGAAAATAACCAAAACGAAATCAACAGGGAGAAAGACCAATGATGAAATATATGAAAGGCGCAATTAGTGCTTTGGCGCTTACATCTGGGGCCGCTTATGCAGCCGACGATGTGACTATTCAGCTGAAATGGGTCACTCAGGCCCAGTTCGCAGGCTACTACGTGGCGCTAGAAAACGGCTTTTACGACGCCGAAGATCTAAACGTCACTGTAAAACCCGGTGGTCCAGATGTGGCGCCCGTTCAGGTGCTTATGGGCGGCGGTGCTGACGTAATGGTCGACTGGATGCCATCCGCGCTTGCGGCACGTGAACAGGGTGCGCCAGTCGTTAACATTGCACAACCATTCAAGAGTTCGGGCATGATGCTAACCTGTCGCAAAGATAGCGGCATCACAGGACCCGAGGACTTTGCCGGCAATACACTTGGCGTTTGGTTCTACGGCAACGAGTACCCATTCCTAAGCTGGATGAGCTCACTTGGCATAGGCACTGACGGCGGTGACGGCGTGACGGTTCTGAAGCAGGGCTTTAACGTCGATCCAATCCTTCAAGGTCAGGCCGAATGTGTGTCTACCATGACGTACAACGAATACTGGCAGATCATTGATGCAGGATTGTCCGAGGACGATCTGGTTACCTTTAAGTATGAAGATCAAGGTGTCGCGACACTTGAAGACGGTCTTTATGTGATCGAAGAACGTCTGGACGATGCAGACTTTGTTGATCAAATGACTCGCTTTGTTCGCGCTTCAATGAAGGGCTGGAAGTGGGCCGAGGATAACCCAGAGGACGCCGCAATGATCGTTCTGGAATATGATGAAACCGGCGCACAGCAGGAACATCACCAGATCCGTATGATGGGTGAGATCGCCAAGCTAACCGCAGGTTCAAACGGTAGCCTAGACCCGGCTGACTATGAGCGCACAGTGGCAACGCTGATGGGTGGTGGATCAGATCCCGTGATCACTGCAACACCTGAGGGTGCATGGACTCATGCAATCTCTGACGCTGCACTGAAGTAAACAAACCTGTCCGGGGCGCGACTGTCGCCCCGGGCCCTAATATCGGAGCAATCACAATGCCCAAAGGATACTGGATCGCACATGTCACTGTGACTGATCCCGAGCAATACGCCATCTACGCCGCCGCGACAGCCGAACCATTTGCGAAGTACAATGCCAATGTGCTTGCCCGAGGCGGGGCCTATTCAGCACTTGAAGGGGCGGATCGGCCAAGAAATGTGGTCATCGAGTTTCCGTCCATGCAAGCAGCACTCGATTGCTATAACTCGCCCGAATACCAAGCCGCCCGCTCAAACCGCATAGGGGCCGGCGTCGCTGACATAACCATCGTCGAAGGCGCTTAGGCGTCAGGGGTCAACAGCTTGGTATAGAGGTTTTCCAAAAACGCGTCTGCAGTGTCTATGACCGATTTCTTCGGACCGGTGAGCACATCTATTTGCGCCCCAAAATCCGCATAGTGCTGGGTCGTTGCCCAGATTGAAAAGATCAGATGGTCGGGATCAATCTGCGCAATCTGTCCGCTGTTCATCCAAGACTGGAACAGGGCGCGCGTCTGATCAAAAAGCACTTTCAAATCGCTAGACAGATGCTGCTTCATTCGCGGCGCACCCTGCACGATCTCGTTGGCAAACAACCGGCTTTCACGTGGCATATCGCGGCTCATCTCAACCTTGCGACGCACGTAATTGAGGATTTGTTCCAAAGGTTCCCCATCGGGATCAATCTCGCGCAAGGGCGCCAACCATTTGTCCATAAGCTGGTTCAAAAGCGTTACAAATACCGCTTCTTTGTTTGGGAAGTAATAGATCAGGTTTGGCTTGGATAGGTTCGCCGCGGCTGCAATCTGATCGAGAGTCGCCCCACGAAAACCGTTTTGCGAAAATTCGTCCAGAGCGGCGGCCAGAATAGCTGCACGGTTCTTGGTTTGAACCTTGCTCATTGCCTTCTTCTCAACCATCCGTGTGCCTCATGCTCAATATTTGGGTCCAACGACCACCGCATGTTTATCAATCATCAAATGCCGACAAAAGGGAAAACACTACGCCACTATCACGCCCTGCATCGTAGCAATTATCGCTCGACAAAGAGTAAGAACAATGCCGCAGCAATAGGCACCCCTCCAAAAAGAACAAACGCCGCTGGCAACCCATTCCCTAGAATACTTTCGATCAACACCACCCAGAACGGAGTAAGAAATGTATAGGCCGTAACCTTGGCACTTGGCAGACGAGCAGCCGCGACGGTTATCAAGGCAAATGTTCCCAAGGTCGCCAAAACGGCAAGGTACAAGAAAACCACCCAAGCGTAGAGTGCCACGTCCACCCAATTGGTCGTCGAAACCCGCGGCCAAAACAAAACCACAAGCATCAATGCAGCAGCAGAGGAAACACCCAGAGTGGTCGCGTAAACCGGCTCGTCTCGTCTTAGCTTTGGAAGCAAAACGGCGTAGATCGCATGCAGCATCGTCGCGATAAAGAACAACACTTCGCCGTAGCCGACAGATAGCGAAGTCAGCGCTGCCCATGATCCGCGAAACACAACCCAAAGCGCGCCAAAAGCCCCTATCAACAAAGCAACCCATATCAGCCAAGTCGTTGTGCAGCGAAAAATGATCCTGTCCAACAATGCAGCGGCCAGCGGCATAATTGTAAAAATGGCAGAGATAGAAACTGGTGCGGCGGTCTTCAGCGCCTCAAACATCAGAACGAAGTAGAAAAGGAACAGGCCGCCAAGCACGAAAAACCGCCAAGGCTGTTTATAGTCCACCGTACGGATGCGTCCGCTGGCCCCTAAGAAGACACCCAAAATTGCGGCTGCCAAAACAAAGCGCACAGCGGTCAAGGCGACGGGGTCAATGTCGTTGGCAATTGTTTTACCAAGCGAAAAGCTACCCGCCACAATAAGCGAGAAGAGGAGCATCGCTAGATGCCCCTCTACCCTATGTTGGAAGTTCTGGGAGTATCCCCGGCGCGTGGCCAACATTACTTATCCACACGTTGCACCGGGGTTGTTGGGATGGGTTGTCCAATTGGCGTAGCCCTCGACCTTTTTGCCTGTCCTTTCGTCAACTTCGCCAATGGCAAGCTCACGCATCGTTATACAGCCTTCAACAGGGCAGACATTCACGCAGAGATTACAGGCTACGCATTCTTCGTCTTTGACCGTAAAGACACGGTCCTCGGACATGGCGATTGCCTGATGCGAGGTATCCTCGCACGAGGCGTAACAACGCCCGCATTTGATGCACAGGTCCTGATCAATCTCAGCTTTAGTCACGAAATTCAGGTTCAAATCTTGCCAGTTTTTGGCCTTTGGCACTGCTTTTCCGACAATTTCCGCAGTCGACGCTATGCCCTTTTCATCCATGTATTGGCTGAGACCAGAGATCATTTCCTGAACAACTTTGAAGCCATAGGTCATTGCGGCGGTACAGACCTGAACATTGCCGGCCCCCAGCGCCATAAACTCAACAGCATCGCGCCAAGTGGTGATGCCGCCAATTCCACTGATCGGAAGGTTCGCTGTCTCAACATCGCGCGCGATTTCCGCCACCATGTTCAGGGCAATAGGTTTAACCGCAGGACCGCAGTAACCGCCATGCGCCCCATGACCATCAATCGTTGGCTCTGGGACAAGCGTGTCGAGATTAACCGAAACGATCGAGTTGATCGTGTTGATCAGGCTAACCGCATCTGCACCCCCCGCCTGAGCAGCCCGCGCCGGAAACCGCACATCGGTTATGTTTGGTGTCAGTTTGACGATACACGGATAATCCGAATGCATTTTCACCCATTCTGTCACCATTTGGATATACTCAGGCACTTGCCCAACAGCTGATCCCATACCCCGCTCTGCCATCCCGTGCGGACAGCCAAAGTTTAGCTCAACACCATCTGCACCAGTATCTTCCAAGCGGCGCAAAATGTCTTTCCATGGGCCTTCTTCGCAAGGGACCATCAAGCTAACCACCACCGCGTGATCCGGATAATCCTTTTTCACGCGCGTGATTTCTTCGATGTTTATTTCCAATGACCGGTCAGTGATTAGCTCAATGTTATTGAGCCCCAGAAGTCGACGATCAGCGCCGTAGATTGCGCCGTATCTGGGGCCGTTCACATTGACGATAGGGGGTCCAGCCTCACCCAAAGTTTTCCAGACAACGCCACCCCAGCCAGCTTCAAACGCTCGGCGTACATTGTATTCTTTATCCGTTGGAGGAGCCGAGGCTAACCAAAACGGATTAGGGGATTTGATCCCGACGAAATCGCTTGTCAGATCAGCCATGTTCAGGCTCCTTTCATCAGGTTGGCGTGGATGTCTTCTGCTGCGTCGCGCCCTTCGGCCACGGCCGTGACCGTAAGGTCCTCTCCGCCACTGGCGCAGTCACCACCGGCCCAAATTCCTTCGACAGACGTTCGGCCATTGTCGTCAACTTTGATCTTGCCGCCTTCAATCGCCATATCAGGCGATGCGCTTTCAAGCTTCTGGCCAATCGCCCGCATGATTTGGTCTGCCGGAAGCGTAATACGCTCGTCGGTTCCTGTACGACTAAACGTAATTTCACCGTTCGCTATCGCCTCAGGCGTAGCATTGTATAGGATATGAACGCCCTTCGAGGTCGCCAATTCTTGCTCATACTCTGACGCGGACATGGCGTCTTTGTCCCGCCTGTAGGCTATCGTCACGGTTTCCGCGCCAAGCATTTTCGATTGGATCGCAGCGTCCACGGCGGTCATGCCCCCGCCGATGACAACAACGTTTTGCCCTACAGCAATGTCGGTTTTGTCAGGCGACTGGCGCATCGTTTCAATCCAGTCGACAGCGTCAGAAACACCACCGTGGGTGCCATCCAAAGCCAGCGCGTTCACACCCGCCAAGCCCACTCCAAGGAAGACAGCATCGTGGTCGCTGTGCAGCAAATCCAGCGATAAATCATCCCCTAGCCGGGCACCTGTTTCGATCACAATGCCACCGATGGACATCAGCCAAGCCAATTCTTGCTGGGCGAAATCACCCGGCGCCTTGTAAGCGGCGATACCATATTCATTGAGCCCGCCGCCCTTTGGTCGAGCGTCGTAGACCGTAATCGAATGCCCGTGCATGGCTAGGCGGTGCGCACACGCCAAACCAGCGGGGCCGGCGCCCACTATAGCCACGGTCTTGCCAGTCTCAGGCGCACGCTCGTAAGGGTGCGCTCCTGACGCCATCAGCTTATCTGTGGCAAAGCGTTGAAGTTGCCCGATGATCACGGGTTTTCCTTCGGCGGTCTCGCGGACGCACACCTCTTCACAGAGTGTTTCGGTCGGGCAGACGCGCGCGCACATTCCGCCGAGTATATTCTGGTCGAAAATCGTTCTAGCCGCGGCCTCAGCCGTTCCGGTAGAGATCTGGCGGATGAACAACGGAATGTCGATCGACGTCGGGCATGCGACCGTGCAAGGCGCATCGAAACAAAAGTAACAACGATCCGCAGCAACCAAAGCCTCGTGATTTGTAAGCGGCGGATGCAAATCCGAAAAGCGTTCCGAAATTTCCTCAGACGTGCATCGTCCGGCAGCTATATCCGGCGCTGATGGAGTATGAGACATGGTGTTTCTCCCTAATTCGATAGGAAGATACTAACGGAAGTATTTTTTTTATCAATTGGTAAAATTTTGGTCGTGAGTGGTGGTTTTGGTCCCAATTGTTGGCGTTCTTAGCCCGCAGCTTCCAGTTTTGCCTCCATGCAATACGTATCGGCCAGCTCTCTCACCGATTCCAGAATGAATTGAACGACCTCATCGCTCATCAACACGCTAAGGTTCAATCGAACAAATCCAGGCTTATGACTTTCATCGCCCGAGAGGATTTGCGCCCGCAAGTCGTTCGACAATTCGTCAGAAATATCAAGCAGCCGATGCACATATGGACCAGCACAAGCACAGCCTCCCCTAGCTTGGATGCCATATCTGTCGCTTAGATCTCGTGTGAACGCCTGAAAATCAAAAAGTCGGTCATCAGGAAGATCAACGATAAGCGAAAAGATCGGAAGACGATCCGTGCGGGATCCACCCAATAATTTGATCGACGAACTATTGCCCCAAGCGTCAACGGTCTTTTGCGTGAGTTCCGCGTTGCGACGGGTAATGAAGTCCTGACCCAACGCGTCTTTCACAATCATCACCAAAGCCGCACGAATATCGCCGACGATATTGGGCGTTCCACCCTCTTCGCGTTCTTCGATATTGGACAAGTAGTCATGCACGCGATCATTCACAAAAGCGACAGTTCCACCGCCCGGAAAGTATGGGCGGTCTGCGGAAACAGCGTCACGGCGAACAATCAAGATGCCTGATGCGCCGGGGCCACCGATAAACTTGTGGGGCGACATGACCACAGCATCAATCGCGTTTCCTTGGGGCATCAAATCAATCGGCACGTATGGCGCGCCACCCGCATAGTCCCACACCATCTTGGCGCCGGCCGTTTTGACGATTTTGGTTATCGCAGGAATATCCGCACCGATCCCAGTGACATTTGATGCGGCCGAAAACGATGCGATCACCGGCCCGAGACAGGATTGCGTTTCAAGCGCCTCGCGCAGATGGTCAACATCAGGTCCCCCACCCTCAGCCTCGGCAATTTCAATGACCTCTGCCCCAGTTTCGCGCCAAGGCAAAATGTTTGAGTGATGCTCGTAAGGACCAACCAGAATGGTTATCTTTTCTCCACGGTCCAAGACGTCCTTCACGCCAAACAAATGGACAAGCTTGTTTAACGCCAGAGTTGCCCCAGAGCCGGAGAAAATGACAGCGTGCTCGTCGGGTTTACCGTTACATTTATCAAGAACCACCCGCCGCGCCTCTTCGCGCATGGCCGTTGTGTACCCGCCGCAATAGGACGATTCTGTGTGGCTGTTTGCGTAAAATGGTAGGACTTGTTCCAGAACAAACTGCTCGACCTGCATCAATGCGCGCCCCGAGGCTACGTAGTCCGCATAGATCATTTTCCGGGGCCCAAACGGTCCGGTTATTTCAGCATTTTTACCGATCAGCCCTGAATTCAGTTCATCACAAATATCAGTGGAAGATCGCAATTTTTGCTCAAATTCCTCAAATGCAGTGATTTTCACGGTTTTGGATTGTTGTTGGTCGAACACGGGGTAGCTTTCTTGGTTGTTTAACCAAATCTACTCGACCAAAAATGCAATTACCTTACTGATTTATTGTTGTTTTGAGCTAAACTTCTATCGTATGATAGCCATATGGGACAAAAATTAGATAATATTGATTACCGCATACTGGATGTACTCCAGCGTGACGGATCACTTTCTCAGCGCGATGTGGCCGAACAGGTAGGTTTGTCCCAAAACGCCTGCTGGCGACGCCTTAAGTTGCTTGAGGAAACCGGCGTTCTAAAAGGCACACGTGCCGTCGTGGACCCCGAGGCGTTTGGATTGGACCTAACCGTCTTTGTTTTACTCAGAACCCGCAATCATTCGATGGAATGGTCTCAACAATTTAGAGACCATATCGAGCGCATTCCTCAGGTGATCGAGTTTCACCGGATAGGGGGCGACTGGGATTATATGCTCAAGATCTTGGCCAACGGCATGGCTGGATACGACAAGGTCTATCGAAAAATCATTACGGGTTTCGAGTTAGACACTGTGACCGGTTACTTTTCGATGGAGCCGATTTTGTCTGACCGCCCACTTGTGCTGCCGGATACGCCCTAGGTCGATTAGTACGCGCTAACACTCATACGACTTTCCCAATTCTTCGCGATTGAACAAAATCGCCTGCGATCATTGGAATCGAAAAAATGATTCTGTGACAATAATTATTATTGTTGACGCAAATAAATTTTCGGAACAGGTTGTGCTCAGGGTAATGCACAAATGCATCCCCGGAGGAAAATTGCCAAAGAGCACCACAAAAGTGAACGCGCCGAAAACGGCTGATGGGCTAGGCGTGCGCATGCGCAAATTGCGGCATCGCCAATCGATGACTCTACAGCAACTATCTGCGGCATCAGGCGTTTCTGTTGGCTACCTCAGTCAGGTTGAGCGTGGAAACGCGACGCCTACACTTGGAACTCTGAACCAAATTGCCCACGCGCTTGAAGCAAGTACGGACTACTTCATTCGCACACCTCATGCTGTTGATAGCCTAACTCGCAGCGGCTCTCGCCCCAAATTTGCGGTGGCCGGGTCATCAATAGAATATGAACAGATTGGTGCGGAGCGCGCTGGGCACGAATTAACATCATTCGTGATGAACGTGCCGCCAGGATATCAGTCCGAAGTCGTCCATCACATCGGCGAAGAGATCATCTACATTCTTGAAGGTGAAATTACGCAGATGGTCGGTGAGCGTGAATACCTAATGGGTGCTGGCGACAGTCTGCACTATTTGGGTGAAACGCCGCACTGCTGGTCCAACCGGACCGACAAGCCTGCACGCATACTTTGGGTCGGGCGCATGCACTACGAAAAATCCAACGAAATCGAGCAAATTGAAAGCGCTCAGGCTGAAACCCTGCGCGAGATGCTGCCACTACGTCGCTAGCATCAACAATAAAGTTAGCGGTCATCAGAAACCGCACAGAAATCCACAAGGAGAAAGAAGAATGTCTATTAGGAATATATTAACCACCGGCTTGCTGTTGAGCTCGCTTGGTGTGGCTGCACAAGCGCAGTCTTTGGTTTATTGCTCTGAGGGTTCGCCTGAAGGCTTTGACCCAGCGCTTTACACATCAGGAACCACGTTCGATGCGGCAAGCCACCCACTTTATAACCGCTTGACCGAGTTTAGGGTTGGAACAACCGAAACCATCCCTGGCCTAGCAGAAAGCTGGAGCGTTTCTGAGGACGGCATGACCGTCACTTTCGCCCTTCGTAAGGGCGTTTCGTTCCACTCAAACGATCAATTCACACCGTCACGCGACTTCAACGCAGACGACGTGGTCTTCTCGTTTGATCGTCAAGGCAATGCAGACAACTCATACAACCAAGTGTCCGGCGGAACGTGGGAATACTTTGGCGGCATGTCGATGCCTGACCTGATTGATAGCATCGAGAAAGTCGACGACTATACCGTAGTGTTCAACTTGACCCGTCCAGAAGCACCAATCATCGCCAACATGGCAATGGATTTCGCTTCTATCGTGTCTAAGGAATACGCAGACGCAATGATGGCTGCTGGCACACCAGAGATGCTGAACCAAGCGCCCATCGGTACTGGTCCATTCTCGTTCCAAGCGTACCAAAAAGATGCGGTTATCCGTTATCTACGCAACGACGACTATTGGGGTGACAACGCTAAGGTTCAAAGCCTGATCTTTGCAATCACACCGGATGCTTCTGTCCGTTACCAAAAGGTACAGGCGGGTGAATGTCACGTTATGGCATATCCAAACCCTGCTGACGTAGCGGCGATGAAGGCTGCTGACGACATCGTTGTTATGGAGCAAGAAGGCCTGAACGTCGGTTATCTAGCATACAACACAACGGTTGCACCGTTTGATAACGCCAATGTTCGTAAAGCTTTGAACATGGCAATCGACAAGCAGGCAATCATCGACGTGGTGTTCCAAGGTTCTGGCCAAATTGCCAAAAACCCGATCCCACCGACAATGTGGTCTTACAACGACGACATCGCAGACGACAGCTATGATCCAGCTGCAGCAAAGGCAGCACTTGCAGCCGAAGGTGTGACGGATCTTTCGATGAAAATCTGGGCGATGCCTGTTCAGCGACCATACAACCCGAATGCGCGTCGTATGGCTGAGCTTATGCAGGAGGACTTCTCGAAAGTCGGCGTTGACGTGGAAATCGTTTCCTATGAGTGGGGTGAATACCTAGACCGCTCCAAGGCGATTGACCGTGACGGTGCAGTGCTTCTCGGCTGGACTGGTGACAACGGCGATCCCGATAACTTCCTAGCAGTACTGCTTGGTTGTGACGGCGTTACCCGTTCAAACCGTGCTCAGTGGTGTAACGAAGAGTTCGACGCTCTGATCCAGAAAGCCAAGGTTCTTCCAACACAAGAAGAGCGTTCGGCCCTGTATCGTGAAGCTCAGGAAATCTTCAAGGATCAAGCTCCTTGGGCGACGATTGCGCACTCGGTTGTTTACATGACCATGCGTCCTGAAGTTGAAGGTTACGTTGTGCACCCACTGGGCGGACACATCTTCAGCCAGGTCGGCCTGTCTCAGTAAGCGACAGTTAAGAAAGCAGGGGTGGCGTGTTATGCGCCGCCCCTTTTTGCTCATCGAACAGACGGAGCGCAGGGTCTGTGTCACAAGCTTTATCCCAACGCCTTTCAGAATATGCCAAAATCGCCGTTGATCTAGATGTAGATGCCGTTGCGCTGGTTCCGGGCCCTAATTTCACCCGAGCAATCGCGCAAAGCTTCATGAGCCATGAGCGCCCATTTTTGCTAGTTATTCCCGCCAACAAACCTGCTGCCGCGCTCGTTCCAAACCTTGAACTTGGAAGCTGGGAGCTTGTTGGATTTGAGGGCGCCGTATTCGACTGGCGCGATCAGACAGGCTATGATCAAGCATTCGCTGATCTTGTTGCCCACCTAGGAATTTCGTCTCTTGCCGTTGAAGGGCAAGTCATGCGCGTTTTCGTGCATCACGCACTGAAAGCCGCACAACCAACGCTAAAAATTGTCGATGCTGAACGACAGATCTCTGGTCTTCGTATGGTCAAAACCAAGAATGATATTGCTGCGCTGCAATCTGCGATCGACATATCTGAACGCGCACTACATCGAACACTTGAAAGCGTGAAGCTTGGCCAGACAGAGAAACAAATTGAGCAGACTTTGATCAAAAACCTGTTTGAAGCAGGTGCGGACGGGCTGTCTTTTGATCCAATCGTAGCTGCCGGCGATGGCTCTGCCCGCCCTCATGCCCACGCCCGTCACGACTATGAAGTTAAATCTGGGGACGCCTTGCTGATTGATTTCGGCGCGCGCAAGCATGATTTTTGCGCAGACATCACGCGCACCGTATTTTTAGATCACGTGTCTGATGAAGGTCGCGCCGTCTATGAAACTGTCCTGAACGCCAACTTGGCCGGATTGGCCGCCACACGAGCAGGCGTCACAGCCCATGAGATTGATGACGCCGTGATCGGTGTTCTTGAGGCCTCGCCATTTGCTGACCGTATACGCACCAAAACCGGTCACGGTTTGGGTCGAGACGTTCACGAAGCCCCATATATTATGCGCGGCAATCATATGATTTTGCCCGCTGGGACTGTCTACACAAATGAACCCGGTCTGTATGAGATTGGCAATTTCGGCGTCCGCATTGAAGACGACGTGCTTGTAACCGAAGATGGATATGAAACCCTGACCCGATTCCCCAAAGAGCTGATGGTACTTTCATGCTGAATTACGCGCTGAGCCGATTGATCACCTTTATCCCGACATTTATCGGGGTCACGCTGATCTCATTCAGTTTTATTCGCGCGTTGCCCGGCGACCCCATTCAGGTCATGGCTGGTGAACGTGGCATTACCGACGAGCGCTACGCTGAATTGGCTGCGCAATTTGGCTATGATCGTCCAATCTACGTGCAGTTCTGGGAATACCTAACAGGGGTCATGCAAGGCGATTTGGGCAACTCATTCGTAACCAAACGTCCTGTCTGGGATGAGTTTTTTGCCCTGTTTCCTGCGACCCTGGAGCTGTCGACGTGCGCAATGATCTTTGCAATCGTTCTAGGTCTACCCGCAGGTGTGATCGCTGCCGTGAACCGTGGCAAACTGCCTGATCGAGTTTTCATGTCTACGGCGCTTGTTGGATATTCCATGCCAATTTTCTGGTGGGCGCTTTTGCTGATCATCGTGTTTTCGGGCAATCTGCAATGGACGCCTGTGTCTGGGCGGATTGACCTGATTTACTATTTTCCTGACCCAACTGGATTTATGATTATCGATAGTATTGCGTCCGGTCAAAAAGGCGCTCTAACGTCGGCGCTTCGCCATCTGATCCTGCCTACGATTGTTCTGGGTACCATCCCTCTGGCGGTCATTGCTCGCCAAACACGCTCTGCAATGCTTGAGGTTTTGGGCGAAGACTACATCCGAACAGCCCGCGCCAAAGGCATGTCACCGTCTCGGATCAACGGAATTCATGCGCTTCGCAATGCGTTGATCCCAGTGATCACGGTCATTGGCCTATCGGTTGGTACGTTGCTGGCAGGCGCGATCCTGACCGAGACAATTTTTAGCTGGCCGGGGATCGGCAAGTGGATGGTCGATAGCATCTTCCGACGCGACTACCCTGTCGTACAGGGTGGTCTTTTGCTGATTGCCGTCATGGTCATGGTCGTGAACCTAACCGTTGATTTGCTTTATGGCATTATCAACCCCAAGATCAGGAAGCGCTAAGATGACCGATGCAACTTCATCCACAGCGCCAGACGCTCACGCACGCCCAAGTCGCTTGAAAGAGTTTTGGTTCTATTTCCGCGAAAATCGAGGCGCCGTTATTGGGCTTTGGGTATTTGCCGTTTTCGCTTTCCTTGCGCTGTTCGGTCAATGGCTTGCGCCACATGACGCGACCAGCCAATTCCGCACCGCGACATTGCAGCCACCGGTCTGGCAAGAAGGCGGCACTTGGAGCCATGTCCTAGGGACCGACCCTCTGGGCCGCGATATGTTGTCCCGATTGATCGTCGGCGCCCGCTATTCGTTTTTTGTCGGTGTTATCGTGGTCACCATTGCTGCCTCTGGGGGTATAATAATCGGCCTGATCGCTGGTTTTGCGCCCAAATGGCTGGATAGCATTATCATGCGCATCATGGACATCGTGCTGGCGTTCCCTTCATTGCTGCTGGCGCTCGTCCTTGTCGCAATTCTTGGGCCATCGTTGACCAACGCCATGATCGCGATCGCGATCGTGTTGCAACCGCACTACGTGCGCCTAACCCGCGCAAGTGTTCTGTCAGAACGGCAAAAAGACTATGTCACCTCGGCCCGCGTCGCAGGTGCTGGGATGCTTCGGTTAATGTTTGTGACCGTGCTACCAAATTGCTTGGCCCCTATTATCGTTCAGGCCGCATTGTCCTTTTCCACTGCGATTCTGGATGCTGCTGCCCTCGGCTTTTTGGGCATGGGCGCACAGCCCCCGACCCCCGAGTGGGGAACGATGCTGGCCGAAGCTCGAGAGTTCATCCTTCGGGCATGGTGGGTAGTCACCTTCCCCGGTGTTGCAATCCTAGTGACCGTATTAGCGATCAATCTGATGGGCGACGGCTTGCGCGATGCGCTTGATCCGAAGCTAAAAAGGAGCTGAGTTTATGAGCCTTTTACGCATCAGAAACCTAAGTGTAGAGTTCGCGACATCCTCTGGTAGTTTCCGCGCCGTCGATGGGGTCGATCAAGACGTGGACGAGGGCGATATACTGGCCATCGTTGGCGAAAGCGGGTCAGGGAAATCAGTGTCTATGCTGGCCGTGATGGGCCTACTTCCTTGGACAGCGACCGTGACCGCAGATGAGCTGATGTTTGACGGTCATGACCTGCTAACCATAGAGCCAAAAGCGCGTCGCAAGATCACTGGCAATGATCTGGCAATGATCTTTCAAGAACCTATGTCCTCGCTAAACCCGTGCTTTACCGTCGGGTGGCAAATCCGCGAAGCCTTGCGCGTTCAGCTAGGCATGGGAAAACGTGAGCGGCAGGTCCGTGCGATTGAACTGTTTGAACAAGTGGGCATCCCTGACGCCGAAAAGCGGTTGTCGGCCTTCCCACACCAGATGTCAGGCGGCATGAACCAACGTGTTATGATTGCCATGGCAATTGCGTGTAGACCCAAGCTGCTTATCGCCGATGAGCCCACCACAGCGCTAGACGTCACCATTCAGGCGCAAATCCTTGACCTGCTGGCGTCGCTTCGTGACGAAACCGGCATGGGCTTGGTGCTAATCACGCACGATATGGGTGTCGTCGCCGAGACAGCTGAACGGGTTAGCGTCCAATACGCGGGTCAAAAAATTGAAGAGCAGCCTGTCGTGCCATTGTTTGAGTTGCCGCACCATCCCTACACGTCAGCCCTGCTAGATGCGCTACCAGAGCGGGCGACCGAGCGACGTCTACCGACTATTCCCGGCGTCGTGCCAGGACAGTTTGATCGCCCAGTTGGGTGTCTGTTCGCGCCACGATGCCAATTTGCGAGCGCCAAGTGCCAGGCCGAGGCCCCGCCTGCTCTGCGCGGTGATGTCGAAAATGCACGGTGCTTCCACCCGTTGAATATGAACGAGAAGGTGGCCTCATGAGCAACCCAGTGATGACAGCAACCGCACTTGAGCGGCACTACGAAGTCCGAGGGGGCCTATTGCGCAAACCGCAAATTCTCAATGCTGTGGCAGGCGTGGATTTCAAACTCTATCCTGGAAAAACGCTCGCGGTTGTTGGCGAAAGCGGGTGCGGCAAGTCCACGCTGGCGCGCATGGTTACGATGATCGAAGAGCCAACGGCTGGATCACTGACACTGGACGGTAAACCCGTGGTGCCAAAGGACTGGGCGTCACTGCGCAAGTCGGTTCAGATCGTTTTTCAAGACCCCTACGGATCACTTAATCCGCGCCAACGGGTCGGCACCATTTTGGAAGAGCCCTTGTTGATCAACCGCCCCGATATCAGCAGCACTGAACGTACAGCCAAGGCCCGCGAAATGCTAGGCCTTGTCGGCCTACGCCCAGAGCACTTTGACCGCTATCCCCACATGTTTTCAGGCGGGCAACGTCAACGCATCGCGATTGCGCGTGCGCTTATGCTTGATCCAAAGGTCTTGGTGCTAGATGAACCTGTATCAGCGCTTGACCTATCGATCCAAAGCTCTGTTCTGAATCTGCTGCTTGATTTGCAGGAACGGCTGCAGCTTGCCTACATGTTTATTTCACACGATCTGAGCGTGGTCAGGCATGTCGCAGACGAAATTATCGTGATGTATCTGGGGCGCGCGGCTGAACAAGGAAGCCGCGACGCGGTTTTCCAAGCGCCGCATCATCCCTATACCAAGGCACTGCTTTCAGCGACACCACAGGCCAATCCCCGCATGAAAAAGGACCGGATCAAGCTTGAGGGTGAACTGCCGTCGCCATTGGCTATTCCAGACGGGTGCCCGTTTGCACCACGGTGTTGGAAGGTGCAGGACATGTGCCGTCAAACACGGCCCGAATTGCCCGATCAAGCCCATTCAGCAGCGTGCTTCTTTCCCGAAAACGATGGAACGCCAGCGTAAAACCTCGCCCTTACTTCAGGAATGATTTTCGCGCAGCATATCTAAGTATTTGCTGTAAGTTTTGGCCTTTTTCGTAGACTTCCAACCGGTTTAATAGGAAACCTATGCGACCAGAATTTAGGAAGAATCGAACATGTGCCCCGCCAAAATATCCGAAAATCGTCAGCGTGGTTGGGTTATTCCCATCGGTGGAGGAGATCGAAAAGTTCGCTCGTCGACCATCTTGCAACGACTGGTTGAACTTAGCGGCGGCAAAGATGCGCGCATGGTGATTATTCCAACGGCGTCGCAATTGGACACAGCTGGGCAACGCACGCGTGACGTATTCCGAGAGTTGGGCGTTAAGGATATCGAGATCGTTGATCTTGCGACACGCGCAGATTGCGACGATCCGAGTTTTGTCGAAAAACTAGATGCGGCAACCGGTGTCTTTTTCACAGGCGGCAACCAGTTGCGCTTGGCAACCACCATTGGCGGAACGGCCGCTGCCAAAGCGTTACGGGCTGGAAATGCACGCGGTGTGCACATCGCCGGTACATCCGCTGGGGCGGCTTTTGTATGTGAGCATATGATCGCAATCGGAAAATCCGGCGGAACTCCGAAAAGGGGCATGGCATCCCTGTCTCCTGGGCTGGGTCTAACCAATCGCGTCATCGTCGATCAACACTTCCGCGAACGAGATCGGATCGGGCGGCTGCTTACAGCGCTGGCATACAATCCATTCGCCACTGGCGTTGGTGTCGATGAGGATACTGCTGCCTTTATCGGACCAGACGATGTGATCGAGGTTTTTGGCAGCGGTGGGTTGACCGTCGTTGATCCGTCAGGGCTTGAGTTTTCGTCAATGGCAGACGCACAAATGGGTGCGCCCGTTGGGCTAATCGGCGTTAAGTTGCATATTTTGCTTGCAGGCGATCGCTATGATTTGAATACTCGACAGGCTTTTGCAGGGACTAACTCAAAACAGTAACAAATGGCGCCACGCCTAAAGGGGATGATTTTGAAGATACTTGAAACGTCGGTTTTTAGAGGCCCGAATATATACGCCAAGTTTCCCGTCATCCGCCATGTAGTCGATATCGGCGTGCTAGAAGATTGGCCCTCTGCAAAAATCGGCGACGAGTTTATCGAACAATTGTTAGACGCTCTTCCGGGCCTGCAAGAGCACGGTTGCTCTTATCGCCAACCGGGTGGGTTTGTACGCCGCTTGCGCGAGGATGAGGGCACTTGGATGGCCCACATCTGGGAGCATATGTCGATTGAGCTGCAGAATGTTGCAGGTCTTGATGTGACCTTCGGACGAACGCGTGATGCAGGGGAAACCGGCCTTTACAACATGGTCTTCCAGTACAAAGAAGAAGAGGTCGGCTTGCATGCCAGCCAGCTTGCGCTCGATTTCATCCACAATCTATTGCCCGATAATTTGGTTGAACGTGGCGAGAGGGTCGAAGATTTTGACTACACGACCGAGGTTGAAAAGTTCATCAAGGCGGCGCAGCGCAAAGCATTGGGACCCTCGACGGCATCGTTGGTAAACGCGGGTATCGAACGCGATATCCCTTGGATGCGTCTGAATGAATACAGCCTGATCCAGCTGGGTCACGGAAAATTCCAAAAACGTATTCAGGCGACGATTACATCCGAAACGGACTACATCGCGACTGATCTAGCCTCGGACAAAAAGGCGACCAATAGAATATTGGGCGACCTAGGCTTGCCGGTGCCACGACAAATCGCTGTGACCAGCCCCGACGAGGCCACGAAAGCCGCCCGCCGTATTGGGTATCCAGTTGTTGTTAAGCCTTTGGATGGCAATCACGGAAATGGAATATCGGTCAATCTTGCCACTGATCAAGCTGTGGTTGAGGCCTTCGACTTTGCCCTAAAATACAACAAACGAGGGCGAACGGTCATCGTCGAGACGTTCATTCAGGGATTAGACCACCGCATGCTTGTCGTCGATGGCAAGCTAGAGGCCGTGTCAAAGCGCGTGCCCGGCCACATCGTTGGCGATGGCAAGCACACTGCGTCTGAACTTATCGACATCGTCAATTCGGACCCTCGTCGCGGAGTCGGGCATGAGAAAGTTCTGACCAGACTGGAACTGGACAAGACCGCCAAGGCGCATTTGTCTGAAGTTGGCTATGACGAAAATTCTGTACCCAAAGACGGCGAGATCGTTTTTCTACGCTCCACCGCTAACCTTTCGACCGGCGGTACCGCGGTGGATGTCACTGATATCGTCCACCCTGATAACCGCGCTATGGCTGAGCGTGCCGTGAAAGCGATTGGGTTGGACATCGGTGGTGTCGACTTCCTCTCGGTTGATATTTCGCAATCCTACAAAGACAATCGCTCTGGCATTTGTGAGGTCAACGCGGCCCCGGGTTTCAGAATGCACGTCGCCCCAAGCGAGGGTAAATCCCGCGATGTGTCTGGCGCCGTTATGGACATGCTATTTCCGGTCGGCACACCTAGCCGTGTTCCAATCGCTGCGATCACTGGCACGAATGGCAAGACGACCGTTTCCCGCATGGTCGCGCATATTCATAAACTCAGTGGCAATACCGTCGGGCTAGCCACGACTGATGGGGTCTATATTGACGGTAACCTTACGGTCAAAGGCGATCTGACCGGCCCACGTGCCGCCCAGATGATCCTGCGAGACCCAACAATTGACGCCGCCGTTTTGGAAACCGCACGTGGCGGTCTGTTGCGAAGCGGTATGGGGTTTGAACGGTGCGATGTAGGTGCAGTTCTAAACATTGATGCTGACCATTTGGGTTTAAAGGGTATCGAAACCGTCGAAGATCTTGCGCGCGTAAAACGCATCGTTGTTGAAGTCGCGGCGGATACGGCTGTTTTGAACGCGGATGATGAGCTTTGCCTGAAGATGGCCAGTCATACCCAAGCCAACCACATTTGTTATGTAACCATGAACGCCAATCACCCGCTGGTACGTGAACACGTCCGCATCGGTGGGCGCGCCATTGTGCTTGAGCAAGGCATGAATGGTCACATGATCACGATCTACGAGAACTCGTCCAACATTCAATTGATGTGGACCCATCTCATACCTGCGACCATTGACGGCAAGGCAATGCACAACGTGCAGAACGCTATGTTCGCGGCGGCAATTTGCTATTCTATGGGCAAATCGCTCGAGGATATTCGCCAAGGTCTTCGCACATTCGCGACCTCATATTTTCAAGCACCTGGGCGCTTGAACGTCTTTGATGAGCATCCATTCAAAGTCATTCTGGATTATGGCCATAACCCTGCTGCGATTGAGGCGATGACCAAGCTAAGTGTTCAGTTAGAACCAAAGGGCCGCAAGATACTCTGTTTCTCTATGCCAGGGGATCGAAGAGACGAAGACATCGTCGCGGCGGCCACTATCGTTGCCGGCAAATTCGACATGTATATTTGCCGCGCGGATGATGGTCGGCGTGGTCGAGGAAATGCAGAAGTGCCGGATATGCTGCGAAAGACACTTATCGAATGCGGCGTTTCTGACGAACAGATAATTGTCATCCCAGATGAGGCTGAAGCGGTCGATGCCGCTTTAAACATGGGGGAAACGGATGATCTTGTACTGATGTTTGGCGACAATATAGCCCGAACATGGAAGCAAATCATCTATTTCAACCGCCCATATGAAGATGAGCATGAGGCGGCGTCGCAGCCTGCACCGGTTGCTCAGGCGATGGTCGCGGATGACAGCCCCTCAGATCCACTGGCTGATGCCACACCGGTTGAGGATGCGCCTGAAATCCCAGAGAGCATGCAATTGGGTGGGCTGCGCATGATCCGCGACGCGCGCGGCGTACGTCTGGAAGACAATGGAGACGAAGACGGTGATTGATCCCAAGCTGAAGAACGTGCGGCGCCTCACTGGGGCCAATTTCTTGATGCATGAGCATGGCGCTGCCGCCGAAGCGACAATAGATGACGGAAATCTAGTCCCGGTCATGGCGATGTGGCAGTCGTCGGCCCAGACCCTTTTGAATGCCGTAGGGTGGACAGACAGCAAAATCACAACGCGCGCCTTTGCTGGCGGTGCGACACTGCAAGTCAGCGCGCCGACCGATGCCCTTCACGCAGCCTCCAACCTTATCAAGCTATCGTGGGATGCGACGCTTGCAAAATTAGCAGGAGAGGCTTTTGATATCGACACGATTGCGCAACAGTTGCGCAGTGAGATTGATGCAGAGCTGTCCCCGCGCGAAGTCGCGCTGGCAATAGCCGCCAACGAGCACGGCGTCACATACTTGGGGCATGATGACCAAATATCGCTCGGCCTTGGCTGCGGCGCAAAAATCTTCGATATCGCGGACCTGCCATCCCCTGACGATGTTGACTGGGACAGTCTACACGATGTCCCCATCGCTATGATCACAGGGACCAACGGTAAATCTACGACCGTCCGCCTAACCGCTGCTATCGGTGCTGCGGCCGGTAAATGTGTTGGCCTGTCGTCCAGCGATTGGGTCCGTGTCGGTGGTGAAATTCTGGACAACGGCGATTATTCAGGCCCAGCAGGCGCACGGCTTGCCGTTCGTGATCCTCGTGTTGAAATGGGCGTCGTCGAAACTGCGCGCGGTGGGTTGATGCGGCGCGGCTTGCCTGTACCAAAAGCGGATGTTTGTCTGCTCACAAATATTGCAGCAGATCATCTAGGCTCTTACGGGATCATGGACGTTGCCGCGCTGGCAGATGCTAAGTTTCAGCTTTCTGACGCGGTGCGTCCCGGCGGCCGGTTGGTATTGAACGCTGACGATCCTGAATTGGTGGCAAGAAGCCCGCAGTTTTCCGGCGACATCACGTGGTTTGGCCTCAACTTTGACGACGACACGCTTAGTGTTTGGATCGCAGAGGGCGGTCGGGCCGCATACGTTGCCAATGACACGATGATGTTGGCCCGTGGTGGGTCTGCTCACGCCATTTTGCCGGTTGATGGCTTTAAACCAGCCTTAGGTGGCGCCGCAAAATTCAACGTCTACAACGCTTTAGGTGCAATCTGCATCGCGGACGCTTTGGGCCTGCCCCTAGATTCAATTGCCAAAGGGCTTGCTGGATTCACCGATTCTCCGGACGAAAACCCTGGCCGCGGAAACTACATGGTGATTGGTGGGCTAACCCTATTGATTGATTTTGCCCACAATCCACACGCGATGTTGGCTTTGGCTCCAGCGGTGCAGTCAATTCCAGCCACTCGGAAGCTGGTCATCACAAGTCAGGCCGGTGACCGCAGCGATCAAGACACCTGCGAACTGATGCAGGCCCTATGGACGATTGGGCCCGATATGGTCGTCGTTGCAGAGCTTTCCAAAAAGCTTCGCGGTCGTCGGCACGGAGAGTTAACCGACGTCATGGCCGGCGAGTTAATGCGCCTTGGTGCCGCTGAGGACAGCATTATCAAAACCGATTCTGAATATGCTGCGGTCGTCAAATCTCTGGAATGGGCGCGGCCTGGCGATTTTCTGGCTCTATTGGTGCATGACGATCTGATCGAGACTATGGAGCTGCTCAAAAAGCTAAAGGAATCCGGATGGCAGGCCGGAGAGCCTTTGCCAGCCTAGTTTTCAGGCTCAAATACACGTACCACCGGTGGCATTTTGTCTGACACTGCCGCCCTTTTCATGCCGTCACTGTTGTAGGGCATCGAAATGTTGCCGCTCGCATCAATCGCGATCAATCCACCGTCGCCATCGCATTGGGCAACTTGGTCTAGAACCTGTCGTGTGGCTTGATCAACAGGAACATCTCCGTAGCGCATTCGGGCAGAAACATCGAAGGCTGCCGTGGTTCGCATGAACGCTTCGCCTAAGCCAGTACCAGACACGGCCACGATATCGTCAGCCCATGTTCCAGCCCCAATAATGGGCGTGTCACCGACGCGACCAACCAATTTACCAAATGTCCCACCCGTCGATGTGCCCGCCGCCAGTTCGCCACGGATATCCAAAGCTACGGCGCCAACGGTGCCGTGATTAGCAACTTCGCTGGACCCATGTGCCACATGTTCTGAGTAATACGACTGTGGATCCTCGACTTTCTCAAGTCCCGCGGCGCTGGCAAACGATTGCGCCCCGTCGCCAGCAAGCATGACATGGCGTCCATCATCCAACACGGCTCTGGCAGCCTGAATGGGGCTTTTAAATCCCTCGATTGCCGCAACAGCCCCAGCGCGTCGGTTCGGTCCGTGCATTAGTGACGCGTCCAACTCAAACCCACCAACGGAATTGGGCGCAGAACCTTTACCAGCAACATAAAGACCAGACTCTTCCAGCGCATTGACCGCCCAAACGACGACATCTAGCGATGACTGACCCTCAGAAAGCATTTCCTGACCAGTGCAAATCAATTGCATAAGGTCTTCTTTTTGCTTGGAATAGTCAGTGCCGGGTCTGGCACCAGCGCCGCCGTGAATTACCAATGCATATGTCATGTTCAGTCCACTATTGTTTTAGAGAATAACTCTCGCGCGCCATCTAAGGCGCACTTTGGTTGTTTTCTTTAAGGGCGTAAATGATGTTGTGAGAATATGAAACGACCAAACATCCGCCCAACCAGACCAATGGGTTGGCTTGCAGTTGAGGGTCGCTTCGATGTGCCCATTGCCCACTAAGAAATGGTTTAATCCGCTGGAACGGGACCGCTCTCATCCGCGCCATGTGTTTCAACATCAATCGTCTCAGAGGGGGATGTGTCAACGGTCGAGGCACCAACGATCAGTGGCATCATTTCGATACCTGTCGGGCTGGTGGTAGTCTGCGCTGGGGGGCGGCTCCAACCCAAGGTGTCGAAGCTTTGGCAATTGCCGCAGACCGGAGTCCACACTGACTGCACGTTGTGGCAATTCTCACAGACCCAACTTGGGGCACGGGGCGCTGCAACAGCGCGGGCCATCCACGAACGGATCTCGGAATCCTCGGCGCCTTCGCCTCGGGCAATGGCGGCCATGATCGTCAGAATACGGGAATCCGGCTCATCTTCAGCCAGATTGCCCATGGCGCGGCGCGCTTCTGGAAAGTCTTCCGCCGCGATTAGCAACTCGGCCTTTAGCATGCGGGTTTCGGCGTGATCTGGCTGGCTTTCCAACATCTTTTTGAACCGCTTAAGGCGCTCGGCAGGTGCCTCATCGGGCGCAATCCGAGCGAAAGCGCCTGCCAGATCTGGGTGCGGGTGAACGCTCCATGCTTTGAGGATCAGGCGGCTAGCTTTGCGGGGCGAACCAGCTTCGATCTGTGCGTCAGCGGCCATGACCGCAGCGGGAATAAGGTCCGGCGACAAGCGGTTCGCCTCGATTGCGGCCTCACGCGAAGCCATTGAGCTTTCGTCATCAAGCACGGCCTGCGCCTCAGAAACGGCCAGAACCGCTTCACGGCGTTTGTGCACATCACGGGGCAGTTTGCCCTGTTTCAGCTTAGCATTCAGCGTTTTACGGGCGCCGGACCAGTCTTCTTTTTCAGCCTGCAAGCGCAAAAGGATATCTTGGGTTTCCTCGTGCTTTGGCTTCAGATCAAACGCTTTCTCAGCCAACTTCAACGCTGTCTCGCTATCGCCGTCTGACAGCTTTTGCTTCATGATTCCGTGAACACCAACAAAGCGGGTTTTCTCGTCTTTCAGCAGTCGCTTATAGACCTGCTCGGCCTTTTTGCGGTCGCCAGAAAGCTCGGCGCCTTGGGCCAGCAACAAATTGGTCAACTCTGGCTTTGCAAGAAACCGTTCGGCGCGCTGAGCCTTAGCCATCGCCTCATGTCCGTCGCCGCTTGCCAAAGCCATCATGCCCTCTGACAGGGCTTGGAAACCACGCCGCTCGCGGTTGCGGTCAAAGTAGCGGGATAGGGCTGTTTCGTCACCGTTGATAAAGCGCACCAACGCAATCAAAAGCCCAATCACCTTGAGCGAAAGCCAAATCAAGCCAACGATCACAATCGCTGCAATAACAGACTGCAGGGCACCCATGGTGAATTCCATACCCGCGATAGTGATCTGGACGCCGCCGTCGACCTCTAGCAAGTACACGGCCCCCAGCGTCGTCATTGCGACAGCTGCGACGAAGAATATTATCTTGATCATCGACCAAAGCATCTTGGGACCTACCTATTTTCTATTTGTACTTTAAGGGCTTCACGCGCCGCCAATGCCGAAATGCGTTCATGGGCCTGTTCAGACCACCCCGCCATAGCAGATACCCCCGCTTCGGGTAGCGCGGTAAGCTCTGTTAACGCGGCTTCAATATCACCGGATTTCACCGCTGCTTCGGCCCGAGACAAAACTGCGTCTGCACTGTCGCCCTCACGCGGTGAAACTGACCGGACGCCAAGTTGGTTCTGTAGGAACGTCAAAATGCTACCCGTCGTTTCCCCGTCCGTTTCCGCCGAGCGAACTGAATTCAACGCCAGACGCGCAGAGTCAGGAAACTGCGCAACCAGTTCCGATTGGGTCACGACACCGTTTTCAGCCGATTGCGCCAGAGCGTCAGGAATTTCGATCCCTTCTGCCTCAAGCGCTTGCAGAGGCTCAGCAAAGGAAGCCCCGCTTGCGATCGCTACGCTGATATCTGTCAGCCAGCTTGTGCCGTCGGTCTTGATCGCCTCAGCCTTGGCCGAAGCCTCCATCGCACGGGCGTCGGCAGCCATAGCTTCAATATCTGCGCGGTGCTGCGCGATGGCAGCGCGAAGGGCTGTCATCTCGGCCTCGTAAGCCTCAACCGCATCCGCTGAAATCGCTTCGGCCATTGGGCGCTTTTCGACATCCAGCAAGCGCGCCTCTAAAGCGACAAGGGTCGCAGAAATTGCGTCAATTTGGGGTGCTAGTGTCCCCAACTCATCAACCAGTTTAGCTTCTATGCCTGCAGAAACCTGATTGATCTGAGCTGTGAGCCGCGACGTGTCTGACAGGCCTTCGATCCGCAAAACCTCTGCCGCCAGCCCATCAATAACCTCAGACTGCGATGCAATTTGGCGGGACATATCCGCTATAAGGGCGTCGCTTTGTGAATTGCCGCCAAAGTTCAGAAAGGTCGCCGCCCCAAACCCAATCGCACCGGCGATCACGCCGCCAGCGACTAAGGACACCAGGCCAGAGGTCTTGGCCGCAGGCTTTGCGGCCACGAATTCAGGCTCAACTTCTTGCGGTTCTTCAGCAATTTCAGGCTCAGGCAAAGGATCGACGTCTTCAGACTCAACCTCAACCACGATGGCGTCTTCGATTTGTACTTCCTCGACTTCCGCCTCGGTCACGCTATCGACAGCTTTCTTTTCGATTTCATTGTCAGACAAGCAACCATTCTCCCCGCGACCACGCCCAATGATCTATCTAGTTATGCCAAGTCGTCGTCACAACCAGACCCACACGTTTTCAAAAATTCTTCAACCAAATCCAACATCGCACCAGCGTTCGGCGCTTCTGCTACCATCATCCTGCACTGCAGCATAAGGTCAAGCCGTTCGGCAACACTTGGGCTGATAACCGCCAACCAAATTGCCGCATCGTTTGGGACGTTTTCGCTAAACAGCGTGGCACTTCGGGGCGAGAACAAAGCCGCTAGCACAGGCCGATCTGATGACAAGACCGCGCTGAACAGCGGATCCGGCGACAGCGCAACTTGACGATAAACAACCCGTTCTTCGCAATTCACACCGCTGGTCTGCAAACGCCGCGCAATATCGCCCCGACCATGCACGCCCCGATAGTGAACAACATGCCCGTTAAGATTTGCCTTCGAGACAACGCCCACAACCGCATCTGCATTGCCGCCACAATCAACCGCTTGAAGCCCCAACTGAGTTGCCAGCTCCGTGGTTTGTGGGCCAACGCAATAGGCGACTCCGGTGAAACCAGAATTGGCCCTGTTCCAGCCGTAAACCCCATTTTGCGAGGTGAAAATTGGTGCCTCGGGTTGGTCGTCAGCCCGATCTACATCCAGCCATTCAATCTCTTGAAGTGGGGAAATGGCAACCTCAATAGCGTCACCAAACCTATCATTAACAGCTTTGGTAAACCGCTCAGCCCCGCTCAAAGGGCGGGTGAGCAAAAGTATAGGTCTTGCATCTCTCATGGGTCACCGGGATTGTGCAATGATACCCCTAGTGCTACCTGCCTTGGGCAACTCTGACAATGCAGCACATATGACCCAGTCACTCACCATTCTAGGAATCGAAAGCAGTTGCGATGACACCGCCGCCGCAATCGTTCGTGGCGTTCCGGGTAATGCGTCAGTCGTTTCGTCAATCGTCGCTGGTCAGTCTGAGCTTCACGCCCCCTTCGGAGGTGTCGTCCCCGAGATTGCCGCCCGCGCCCATGCCGAGAAGCTGGATTCCTGCGTTTCTCAGGCGCTCAGGGCCGCTGATACCGCGCTTAGCGAGGTCGACGCCATCGCTGTTACCTCTGGTCCCGGCTTGATTGGCGGTGTGTTGTCCGGTGTCATGCTGGCCAAGGGCCTGTCTGCCGGCAGTGGCGTTCCATTGATCGGCATCAATCACCTTGCCGGCCATGCCCTGACGCCGCGCCTGACTGACGGAACGAACTTTCCCTATTTGATGCTTCTTGTCTCTGGTGGGCATTGTCAGTTCCTAATCGTACGCGGCCCGACCGAGTTCAAGCGTCTTGGTGGCACTATCGACGACGCCCCGGGTGAGGCCTTTGACAAGGTCGCTCGTCTTCTCGCCCTACCCCAACCCGGCGGCCCGAGCGTCGAGCAACAGGCGAAAACTGGCGATGCCAAGCGGTTCCGCCTGCCAAGACCTTTGTTAGATCGCCCTGGTTGCGATCTTTCGTTTTCGGGCCTGAAAACCGCGGTTCTTCGGACCCGGGATAAAGTCATCGCTGAACATGGCGGGATACCCCAACAAGACCGCGCTGATATTTGTGCCAGCTTTCAGGTGGCCGTCTCAGACGTTCTGGCAGAAAAAACCCGCCGCGCTTTGACGATCCTGTCCGAAGAAACAGACGCGCCGCTGTCCCTAGCGGTCGCTGGTGGAGTGGCTGCAAATCAGACTCTAAGAAGTGCGTTATTGGACGTTTGCGCCGAATTCGAATGCACCTTTTCGGCGCCTCCTTTGGCCCTTTGCACAGACAACGCTGCGATGATCGCGTATGCTGGCATCGAAAAGTATTCGCTTGGCGAAACAGACGACACGACACTTTCTGCGCGCCCAAGGTGGCCGCTGGATCAGACCAGCCCAGCCATGATTGGCAGCGGCAAAAAAGGGGCAAAGGCATGAGTATTGGCGTGGTTGGATCGGGTGCGTTTGGCACTGCCTTGGCGATTTCCTTGGTTTCAACCGGCCAGCGTGTAATCCTTTGGGGGCGTCAATCTGAACAAGTTGCCCAAATGGAAGCCGCTCGTGAAAACGTAAAGCGATTGCCCAACATCCCCTTACCAGTTGCTTTGGAAATCACTGCGAATAGGGATGATTTGGCGGAAACAGAGACTGTTTTATTGGCCATCCCAACACAGCAACTCAGCCAATTCATGGTCCAAAATCGCGATCTTTTGAGCGGAAAGAACCTCGTTGCGTGTTGTAAGGGAATTGATCTGACACGGCGCGTCGGGCCTTCGATCATTTTGCAAGAGGCTTGTCCAAATAGCACGGTCGCAATCCTGACCGGCCCCAGTTTTGCCGTAGACATCGCCCGTGGTATGCCCACAGCCTTAACGCTTGCGTGCGCCGATGAAGGTATTGGAAAAGCGCTACAACGGTCTCTAACAACGCCTAATTTGCGCCTATACCGCACAACTGACGTTTCTGGGGCCGAGCTTGGCGGCGCCCTCAAGAATGTCATCGCGATTGCCTGTGGTGCCGTCATGGGCGCGCAACTGGGTGAAAGCGCACGCGCCGCGTTGATGACACGCGGCTATGCCGAAATGGTCAGAATGGCCGTTAAGCTTGGCGCAAAGGCCGATACCTTGGCCGGTCTGTCGGGTTTCGGGGATTTATCACTGACTTGCACCTCTGATACCTCAAGAAACTACCGTTTTGGGCTGAGTTTGGGTCGAAATGAAGCGTTTGATACGTCAGTCACCGTTGAAGGCGCCGCAACCGCCATGGCCGCGACAACGCTTGCCCGCGAAATTGGCGTTGAAATGCCGATCACAAACGCCGTTGCTGCCTTGGCATCTGGCTCAATTTCGGTGCAGGATGCGCTAAAATCATTACTCTCACGCCCACTGAAAGAGGAATAAATGCTGATCGCCCTAATCGCCCAAGACAATCCCGGCGCGCTAGAAACCCGCATGGCTAACCGGGAAGCGCATTTGGCCTACGTCGCCGAAAGCGGCGTCGTTTCACAGGCGGGTCCATTGCTTGATGAGGGTGGCAATATGTGCGGCTCACTGCTTATTCTGGACGTCGAAGACATGGCAGCGGCTCAGGCTTGGGCCGACAACGATCCTTACGCCAAAGCGGGTTTGTTTGGTTCGGTTCAGCTGATAATCTGGAAAAAGGTCATCGGCTGATGCGCTACTGGCTGTTCAAATCCGAACCCTCAACCTGGGGCTGGGACGATCAAAAAGCCAAAGGTGTTGAGGGCGAAGAATGGGATGGTGTGCGCAACTATCAGGCGCGTAATTTCATGCGGGAAATGAAAGTTGGCGACCGTGGGTTCTTTTACCACTCACAAAAAGACAAGTCCGTCGTTGGAATTGTCGAGGTGATCGCCGAGGCGCACCCAGACAGCACAACGGATGACGAACGCTGGGAATGCGTGGACATCAAAGCCGTCTGCGACGCGCCAAACCACGTAACCTTGGATCAGATCAAGCAAACCGAGGGTCTGACCGAAATGGTGCTTGTGAAAAACTCTCGTCTTTCGGTTCAACCAGTGTCTGAGGCTGAATGGCAGATCATTTGCGGTCTGGGCGGCGTTTCTCTCTAACCAAAATACGTTTTTTTCAAGCATGATTTCCCCATCCAATAGTTTGAGGAGGGGAATATGAGTTTTATTTCAGTAATGATCGCTGCCGCAGGTAGCTGCGTGTTCGGAGCGATGTGGTACATGGCGCTGGCGAAACCGTGGGTGGCAGCCTCAAAAATAGAGGTGGATGAAAATGGGCGGCCCAAAGACGGTAGCCCTATGCCGTTTATCCTGTCTGCGATCGCGATGATTATCGTCGCGGGTATGATGAGGCACATGTTTTCGATGGCGGGCATCACCGAAGTTTCTAAGGGTCTAACCGCCGGGCTTGGTGTCGGTCTGTTCTTTATCTCGCCTTGGATCATGATCAACAACGCCTATGGCATGCGGCCATTTAAGTTGACGATCATTGACGCAGGCTACGCCACATTTGGGTGCGGAATTATGGGTCTATTGCTGACCGTATTCTAAAGTAATTGGGGCTCAGCGGCGAACCGTCGAGCCCCAATATCCACAACACCCCCATAGCGCCTCTGACTGACAGGCTAAGCCATGCTTGCAGTGTCGCGCAATTTCCGAATGTTTAAGATTTCAGACAGATTGAACGGGCTATAGGTACTGCTTTTCCCGACCGAAGTGTTTCACCAGCATATAATAAACAACAGCGCGGTATTTGCGCGGTTCTGAGCGTCCGTAAGTGTCTAATACGGCCTTAATCGCCGCGGAAAGCTCTGGCCCATCTGTCAGAGCGAGCTTTCGAATAAGTAGGTTTTTCTTAATATTGTCGGTTTCACGAGGATCAGAAGCGGCAATCAGAGAACCGTCCGGCTCATAGATCGCAGGACCACATCCGATAGCAACCTTTTCCAGCAGAGCCATATCAGGCTCCATCCGGCATTTTTCAACCAGATCCTTTGCGTATTGCTGAATCAATTCATTTCGACGTCCCATATACCCCCCAAGGGTGATTTCGGCTGGAATAGGCTCTATTTTGGGCGAAATTGATCAAAACCGCAACTGTTGAGGTCGCAATCAAGCTAGTTGGTCGTTCGAATTTGGGGCTACGCTTTCACCAACCAAGGGAGATCACCATGTCCGAGACCAAAACAGTCAGCTTCACGCAGATGAAAGACGGTACCAAAGAAGACTACATATTGCTGGCCGAACTGGAAAAACCGTTCCACGCGATGACGGCAGATCGGATCATGAGCGAACTTCGCAGCCAAGGAGAATTTACACTCGAAGGCTATCCAATCACCCGCCTAGATCATGGACTGCAATCTGCCACCCGCGCCGAAGCAGACGGCGCAGACATCGACTGGGTTGTCGGCGCGTTGCTGCACGACATTGGTGACGGGTTGGCCCCACAAAACCACGATCGTTTTTCAGCCGAAGTCGTTCGCCCGTTTGTGCGGTGGGATGTTGCTTGGTGCATCGAACATCACGGTATTTTCCAATCGCTCTACTACGCGCGCCACTATGGTTGGGACGAAAATGCGCGGGACGAGTTCAAAGACCACCCGTGTTTTGGCAGCTGTGCAGAGTTCTGTGAGCGGTGGGATCAGTCCAGCTTCGACCCTAACTTCGCCTCTAAACCTCTTGAATATTGGGAGCCGATGGTACGCGAAGTCTTTGGTCGTAAAGCCTATGACCCAGAGGTGATCCGTGAAGGCTTTGTCTCAAAACTGACGGCTTAATCGTCCGAATCGCGATCACGAGAGCCAAAGCAGCCCTGTGTCGGGCCCGATACCGCTGGTACATTTGACGGCAACTTTGTTGTCTCGTCGTAGCAAGCGTCGCTAAGAGCTTTCGTATTTAGCCCGATTGCGCCGGATAGATCTGCGCCTCGAAGGTCGGTGCCCGACAATTCAGCGCCCGCCATTTTCGCCTCGGAAAAATCGGCGTCACGCATGTCTGCTCCGTCCAAATCTGCCCTTGTTAAGTCGGCGTCTTCGAATTCAGTCTTTATAAAAACACCGTCCTCAAGATCGGCCTCACGAAAATCTGCACCCTCAAACTCGACTCCGCTAAAGTCAAAATTCTTGAGTTCGGCGCTCCGAAAATCGACTCCCTCAAAGTCATCGGTGAAGCTTGAGAGAAGCCCAATCTCTTGCAGGAAGACAACAACGCGCCCTGCCCTTTCGCCCGAAATCATCGTGAACACAGCTACCGTATGTGCGCG
>ERZ1049444.663-NODE-663-length-30405-cov-5.351829_pt1 | contig 30405 bp, 30 predicted proteins | sample MGYA00383101_ERZ1049444 | MGnify/ENA primary metagenome ERZ1049444 (study PRJEB29581, sample SAMEA5548371) | metagenome | biome: marine; feature: coastal; material: water | depth 50 m | study: Short-term variability in the microbial, nano- and picoplankton...
TGGTGCGGGGGGCAGGATTCGAACCTGCGAACCAATAAGGAATGGGACCTAAACCCACCGCCGTTGACCAAGCTGGGCGACCCCCGCGCAAATTGATGGCGGTCAATCATGGATTTGAAACCGCCGATTAAATCCTTACAACAATTCTTGTTAAAATCAGGCTGGTGGAAGTCTTGGCCTCCACCATCGAAGAGTAAGTGAATTTGCTACAACACTTAACGAGGACAAAGACATAGCAGCAGCAGCAAATGCAGGTGGTAAGAGCCAACCAGTCCACGGTAAAAATAAGCCCATTGCCAGAGGGATTCCTATCAGATTGTAGACGAAGGCCCATGCTAAATTGCTTCGAATTTTTCTCATTGTAACCTGTCCAAGTTCAAGTGCTGAAACAGCATCGAGTAGATCATTCCGAACCAGGACAATGTCTGCTGAGTCAAGGGCAATATCGCTTCCAGCACCCATGGCAATACCAACGTCAGCAGTGGCTAGGGCTGCAGCATCATTGATTCCGTCCCCGACCATTGCTACACATGCACCGCCGCGCTGCAAAGTTGAAACGTATTCAGCTTTCTCGTCAGGACGTACGTTGGAAACGACGGTTGTAATGCCACACTCCTTTGCGATTTGCTGAGCAGTTTCATCACGGTCTCCTGTGAGCATAATCACTTCAAGATTGGATTGTTGAGCGAATTTAATTGCTGAAACGGTGGATTCACGGAGTCGATCTGTCGTTTCAATCCAGCCCAGTAATTGTGTTCCTTTGGATACGAATGCCAATGTCGAACCCTTCTTCGCAGCAGAGTGGATTGCTTCTTGATGAGCATCAAGGGCGACGCCAACATGCTCCATGAGGGGCTCGTTTCCGATAGCAACCACTTCATCATCCAGCCGTCCAACAAGACCCATTCCGCCCATGTTCTCAATGTCGGTGACCTCAGGCTTCTCTTTGGTCACATTTGACCAGGAGACAAGGATTGCTTCAGCCATTGGATGGGTTGAAGCGTGCTCAAGTGAAGCGGCTATACCGAGTATTTCACGGACTTCACCGTCAATCAATTCAATGTGAGATACCTTTGGTTTACCTGTTGTTAATGTTCCAGTCTTGTCAACAACAAGGGTTGTTGTTGCGTGCGATCGCTCAAGCGCTTCTATGCCTTTGATGAGCAACCCATATCGCGCACCAATCCCAGTCCCAACCATGAGTGCCGTGGGGGTTGCTAGTCCCAGAGCACACGGACAAGCAATGACCAATGTCGATACAAGGGCGAGAATCGCAACCTCTCCACCGCTTCTGTCACCATATCCTGGTGACAGCATCCAGACCACAGTTGATGCCAAGGCGCAAAAGAGAACGAAAGGTACGAACACAGATGCGATTTTATCTACCAATCTTTGAACAGGAGCTTTGCCCATTTGGGCCTCATCGACCATTGATATGACCCTTGAGAGAATAGTTGAATGGAACGGTTGAGTGGTCTGGAATGTTAGTGGAGAGTCGAGTACAATTGTTCCTCCAATGACCTCGTCGCCTTCTCTGCGTCGCACAGGATACGTTTCTCCAGTCATCATCGATGTATCGACCAATGCAGAACCTTCGAGGACGATACCATCCAACGGAATAGTTTGACCGACTCGGACTAAGACATGTGCTCCAGCAAGTATTTCTTCGACTGGTTTGCGATTCGTATCTCCATCCTCATCGATAACGAGAGCAGTCTTTGGCTGAAGATTCATGAGTGAATAAACGGAATCAGTTGCTTGTAATTTCGCTCTACTTTCAAGGAAATTCCCTACTAGAATAAAAGCAATAATCAATGCTGCTCCATCAAAATAGACGTGCTCTGTTGTTGCAAAAATGTCTGGAAGGAATGTAAGAAATGGCTCAAATGTCACTAAAATCGACCAGATCATTGCCGTCGTAGTTCCTAAGTGAACCAACACATCCATGTTCGCCCTACCAGATAAAAGCGCTTTCCAAGCCCCTTTGTGGAACTGCTTTCCGAAGAAAAGGTAAACAGGTGTTGCGAGTAAGAATGCCAATAAAAATCGAGTATTAAGCGGACCAGTTTCTCCTAAATTTGAAACGAACATGCTGATGATGAGGGTGGGAATTGAGAAGAGCAAGGCAAAGGCGGCAAGTTGACCTTGCTTCCTCGTAGACTGGACTGCTTCTGCACGAATGGTTTCTGGTGTTGAAATCTTTTCTGTCTGAAATCCTTTTTTCTCAACAGCAACCATGACTCCATCGAGGTCGATTTTATCCGTACTCCAGGTGATACTTGCCTTTTCAAGGGCCAAATTGACGCGAACCGATTCGACACCTGAGACGCTAGAAACGGCTGATTCTACTGATGCAACACATGAGGAACAACTCATGCCTTTGACACGAATTGTAGATTCACCCATTGTAATGTCTCCTCGTTTCGGTTACTTGGTGCTCATAATTAGCATTGATGCTAGACGGGAGAAAGGTCGAGACGTCCAGACCAAAGATCAAGTCCTCTGATTCGACAAGGGAAGAGTTGCCCTAGTTCGAGCAAGACATGTTCGCCCTGCTCATCTCGCCCCTCTTCCAAAAGTTGAAGCCCATAGTCATCAATGAACAAATTCTTCTTTTTGGATAATTGTTTGAGATGCATTCGCCCATGCATGGATCCATCGTCCTTGAGGTCGAGGAATATCCAAGGTGTTCTCAAGCCAACAACTCGGGCATTCCATTGTTGATTTTCTGAAATACGAAGGTGCCAGTTTAATGCAACAGCGACCAGTTCCCATTCAAGCACTTGCGCCATTCTTCCCTGTGCTGAACAGTGTTCGCTTAATGCGGCTAATTCTTCTTGTTCGTAGACCCACTCTTTGTTGTGCAAATGGGCTTTGAGTTGACGATGCACGATCAAATCAGGATACCTTCGTATCGGACTTGTGAAATGAGCATAAGCATCCAGATTGAGGCCGAAGTGACCTACGTTTACGACATCATAGCGAGCACGATTCATCAATTGGAAAAGCCCTTGATCAACGACCCGTCGTAAAGAAGCACTGAGCGAAACAGCTTCTTCTTGGGCTTGTCGCAACCCATCGAGCATCTCATCTCTTGCTTCTTGGTCTGAAACTTCCTTCAGATAGTCAGGTACGTCTGCACGTTCATCGCTTGGTGACTCTAAACCACTTAGATCGATACTATTACCTGCCCAAGAACCGAGGAGACTCGCCAATTCATCAGTATCATTTTGCCCCTTTGATTTTGCTCGAGGTTCTGGCAATGTGATGCTGATATCCAGTGCTTTGAGTTGCTCGTTGAGATCTCGTACGTCAGTAGAGTCCGGTGATGGGTGGCAACGCCAAGGGAGTAGTGCTCCTTCTGAACCAAGCATTTCTCCAACGATATTGTTTGTTTTCACCATGAACGTTTCAATCATTTTCGTTGCTTTATTTGGCCACTTTACATCGATTCGCACCGAACCGTCTTCTTGAATGCGCGGACGTTGCTCTCCTTGTTGGACGTTTAATCGAAGTTCATCTTTTTGCCAATGCTCGGCAAGTGCGAACAGTTCATCCCATCTTGAATCTTCAAGCGTGTCTTCGTATGCGAGATTCTCTTTGACATCGATGACGGCCTCATGCGCTTTCGATTCAATAAGAGTCATATTCTCATCGAGTTTCATCTCGATAACCATTGCTAATCTTGGAACATTGGCTCGTAGTGAGCACAAATCATCGGCTAATCTGAACGGAAGCATGGGGAGAACCCCGTGTGGTAGATACACCGATGTTGCTCTGGCTTGTGCTGTAGTATCGAGACGAGAATTAGGAGTGACGTAATGAGCAACATCGGCAATAGCGACCCAGAGCGTTGAATTGTTTCCGTTCTGCTCGAAACAAATCGCATCATCGAAATCCTTCGCATCTGGAGGGTCAATGGTTACGAATTGAAGGTGGCGTAGATCTGTTCGCCCCTTACTGATTTCACCTTCAGCATCGACATCTGGCAATGTCTCAGCCCATGATTGCAATGATGAGTCATAGGAGGACGGGAAGGGATTGAGGTTGTTTTTTCTTCGCCATGCGAGTCGATGTTGCAGTAATTCGAGCAGAGTCCAGTGTTTATGTTGAACCAACATCCATGTCATTGCAGGTTCGAATTCTGGAAATCTCAAACCCGATTTTCGTGCTGCAAGTCGTTTAATTTCGAGTTCTAGGTTGAACGTTTTCCATTTCATCCCCGTATGCTCATGAATTGAACATCCTTCCGGCAGCGATGTGCCAGTAAGCATGGCTTCCCACGTATCTATGAGAAGAGAAAACACCTGTTTATCCTCTTCATTCCATTCTTCTTCATCTCGTTCTAAGCGAGCAATTTGAGAAGACCATCGAGATACAGCATCATTGATTTCGACAATATCCTCACGGGAGCGAGGACGAACCGAATTGTTCCCTTGCCAGGTAAAGTGTGTTGAATTATTGCGGCTTGAGGTGACTATTTTACCAACTTCGTCCATCAATCGCTTCCGGTAGGATTTGTCATCTTCTCGTGAAGGAGGGCGGTTTTCATTGGCGAGAATAAAATCCACCATTTCATCAAGAGTCCAATCCTTCGTCCAGAGTTCCTCTTCTCTTAGAAGGGACGTAAATCGTCTCCAGAACCGTTCGTCATCTGGACCACGAGAACTGTTCTTTTTGTTGTGTTTTGACATAAAACTACAACCCCACGTCTCTAAGACGCTGCAGGACTTCGATTTGTTCTGTTGTCAATTCTTCCTGTTCATCGAGAATAAATTCGAGGTCTAAATCACCTTGAAGGTAACCTGCCTTTGACATTCGTCTTCGATCACCGGGTTGACTGTTTCCAGCTACGCTTAGAAAACCACTTTTTCCAGAGGGTAGGTTGACCTTGACCTTACCACCCAACATCATTGTCGAATAGGGGATGGAAACCTGTTGGATGAGAATTCCATTCTCCCAATGTCTTCCTTCTCCAGCATCGATTCGGAAGGTGACGTGAAGGTCGCCAGGTGTTCCTTGAGGGTGTTCGTTTCCTTGTCCTTTGAGTCGCTTGGATGCGCCATGTTCCACACCGGCTTCAACTCGGATTTTGAAATTTTGAGTGGTTTTGGAAGCAACATTTCCGCTTCCAACTTTGATGCGCTGTGCTTGAAACGTCACTTCGCCACCTTTCATCGCCTGCTCCATTACTACATCTACGGATACATGAATATCGCTGCCCTTAGGCCTTGATTGAGGTCTTCGCTGGCGTTGTTGGAATGAATTTTGTTGCTGTCCACCAAACATTTGCCCAATCATATCTTCGAAACCACCGCCCATGCCACCGCCGAAAGGAGATCGTCCGCCTCCGCCTCCGCCGAACATGTTTTCCATACGCTTTTTCTGTTCGTATTCTTGACGCTTTGAAGCGTCACCAATCATCTCATATGCTTCTTGAACTTCTTTGAATTTAGATTCCGCTGCAGCATCTCCAGGGTTGCGATCAGGATGATGCTTACGAGCAAGTTTTCGAAAAGATCGCTTAATCTCAGCATCTGAAGCATTTCGAGAAACGCCTAGAGTAGCATAAGGGTCGGGCGAAGCCATACAAGGCTAGGCATCCGTTCACCCCTCATCAACTCTTGCCGAATATTGCTTTGTTTCCAAAAACGATTCGCGTGGAAGTGGTTATAATAGGGGGTTGGGTCGGTAGGAAAGCACGAGGTTGTACCATGTCGAACAAAAAAGATGATTCACGCACTTTCGAAGATGCTGTTCAGGACCGTCAAGACTGGATAGAAGCCCAGTTCCGTAAGATTTCTCGCGGCTCATGGGCCCGCATTATTCGAATGGCGCGCAAGCCGACGCCGCAAGAATTCAAGCAAACCAGTATTATTTGCGGTATTGGTCTGTTCGTTCTTGGAGCAATTGGATTTATTTTGCTCGTTCTTATGGACAATTTCCTCCCTTGGTTGATTCACGATGTATTCGGAATCTGAGGATTGGATGGTGATTATTGATGACTGAAGCGTTTATTGTTTTTGTACGATTTGAAGAAAAGTTGCTCCTTCTTAACCGAAGTAAAGACGACAACGATTTCCCCGGTCTCTGGGATGGTGTATGGGGTGCTGGAGATACTCCAGAAGAAGTCCTAGCACGTGTTACCGAAGCAACAGGACTCCCTCTGGAAACTCTTGATTATGTTGGAACAGGCCCAGAACGTGGTATCGACATGGGGCGTTCACTTGTTGACGTTATACCTATTCTTGTTGCAACAAGTTCTGATCAAGTAACCCCAACAGGACGTTACGTTTCTCACGAATGGATTGACCCTGGTAAGTTGCTCGAATACAACTGTGTCTTTTCAAACATGGATGAAATGGAAGGCTCTCACAAGTTATTCCGTGAAATGTATGGATCTGTTGGTTCTTTCCTCTACATCGTTAAAACAGCGATTGGTTCAGAACAACGTGTTGCAGACGAAATGTATGCTCGTCTCCACGGAAGCGGTTCTCTAACCTCTCTTCAAGGAGAAATTTTCTCTGTCCTTCACCCGAACAACATGCGAGGATACCTCTTTGTTGAATCAAGTGCACTTCACCACGTCGAGAAGTTGATTGGTCGCTCTGGTGGCCGTGATCCAAGTGCTCGAAGAGGAATCACGCAAACACCTCTCAAGAACGCTAAGACCGTTCTTCCAGGTGAAGCTCCTTTGTTGGATATCTTGCCATACTTGGAGCCAAAGGCTGTAACCGCTGGAATCGAAGTTGGTTGCATCGTCGAAATTGTTTCCGGTGCATTCAAGGGCGAGAAGGCCCGTGTAACAAGCGTTTCAGAGACCAAGGAAGAAGTCAGCATGGAACTCTACGAACAACCGATTCCAATGACGCTCAACATGCGTGGAGACCACGTACGTGTCATTGACCGTATCGTTTGAACAACCTTAGACGAATTGAACAATTCATAAGGTGAACACATGAATCTTGATGAATATCATTCAAGAATTAAGTCTTCAGGAAAGGTCCTCTTACTTCTTACACTGATGTTGTGGTTTTACCGCAATAATTTGCAATCTCTAAATTTCTTCATCGTTCTGGTTCTTCTCGTTCGAGGAAGCATCAATTTGTTGTGCAGAACTTCAGTGTTTACCAAAAAAGAAACAGACATATCGGTTCCAAGTTTCAAACGGAAAGCGAAAATATTTTCTTCAATGGTTCTCTTTTTTGTTGTCATCATTCTTCTTTCCGCAACCGCTTTCCTCAATCTATCCCCCCAAGTTGGAGGGGATCCAGGGTCGTTTGATTCACCGCACTACTACGATGGGAAATTCAATAATTTGAACGAAACAAGCATTTCAACAGGTTCCTTTTTTGGTACATTCTTGGATTACATGATCAGTGATGATGACCGAGACCCAGGTGTTGTCTTACCAACGAAGGAATATCAGAACATGTCATTGAACGAATCCGATGTGAGTGTAACATGGTTTGGACATTCAACCGTTCTTATCCAGTCACACAACACAACGATTCTATTGGATCCCGTTCTTGGTGATGAAGGCCTTGATCCACTTATTTTCGGGCCTTCTCCCTTTGCATATGAGCACACATATGACCTCGAGGATTTACCTTCTGTGGATTATGTATTCATCTCTCATGATCACTATGATCACTTGGATATGAAGACGATTCAATCTCTTGAAGGAGCAGAATTTTTCGTTCCACTTGGCGTCAAATCACATTTGACAACATGGAATATTCCCTCAGACGATGTCTTGGAATTCGATTGGTACGATGAACACAACATTTCTTCTGAATTCTTCATTGCACTAACACCATCTCAACATTTCAGTGGCCGTGGAGTTTCTGGCGATAATACACTGTGGGGCTCTTGGGTTTTGGATTTCAATGGACACAAGATATTCTTCAGTGGAGATAGTGGCTATTCCAGCGAATATGTAGAAATTGGAGACAAGTACGGCCCATTCGACATTGCAATTATTGAGGCTGGACAATACAACGAAGCGTGGTCAAGCATACACATGTTCCCTGAACAATCAGTTCAAGCATCGATTGATCTCAACGCATCAACGGTCCTTCCTATTCACAATACGAAGTACATTCTCTCTTTACACAAATGGGATGCTCCTCTCGAGCGAGTTACAGCTGCTGGGGAACTCTTGAATCAAACAGTTTCAACCCCATACATCGGAGAATCGTTTGTTCTCGGCGGAGAAAACCCTGATACTGCTTGGTGGAGAGATGTTGAGACCCCATCATCTCCTTGGCTGAAAGAAAGCGCCTTTGTCGGCTTTATGATTCCACTTTCATTGCTTGCGAGTTTGGCTATGGTTAACATTCAACGCTTCGTTTCAGAAGAACAAACTCTGAGCCAAGAAGAATGAGTTCAAGACTTCGAATCCTCACGTATTCACTGAAATTTTTCATAGTACCAATGGAAGGGATTCGTAAGGGGGTATTGGAATTCAGTTGAAAAGTCGTTCAATTTGTTTCGGATTTTGCATTCTTTTGCTCGCAACACTATTCACATCTGTTGCATCAGGACAGGCTGCTGATGACCAGCAGCCAAGTCCAGAAAACGATACAATGTATCTTTGGGGAGATGCTTCTCTGGCAAGTGGAACTTGCTTCACTCATTTTTCATCAGATGAGACAACAGAGTTTGGATTTGGTGAGTTCGATGAAACCGAAAACATCGATTTCTCTTGCTCTTTAACCGAACCTCTTTCGCAAGAAATGTTTCTTGATTCTGAAGGAAGCATCTCTCTACGTCTTGGATTTTTGATTCAGTCAACAGAAAACAGTGGAGACGATCTCGTCCTTTCCTTCAGTAAAGATTCAGAACTTCTCGCTCAAAAGGAATTTATCATTCCAACTTTTTCAGATGAACAAATCAACTGGGATATTGGACTCTCAGAGAATATGTCCTATTGGGAAGAAGGAACCCTTCCAGTCTTGCGTGTCCAATTCAACAAACCAGGGCCAACAACGCTTGAATGTCTCGACCCCAGCAAAATCATTGGTGGATGTGATCCTAAATTCCGTATGTACTACTCAGATAACACAGACGGTTTGACCGTAGAGGGGCTCTTTCCAATTCTTAATTCGTCTGATCCAGGCGCAATAAACCCAAATCAACCTGTTGAAGAGGATGATTCAGTAGCGCTTTCAGTTGGAGAAGGAGGGATTACAGCTCTCTTATTTTCACCCTGGCTTATCGGTATTATTCTGTTCGTTGGATTCGTTACGATGAGGAGCGAGCGTTTCCAGTTAGGAGTTGTTCTCGAAGAGGAATCTACGGAAACTGAAGTTGTAGAAAATCCTCCAGAAGGCAACACATTAGAAGACAGTTATCGAGCCCGAGTCCTGACATTGTGTGCCTTGTACGTTGCTCAAGGTATTCCATGGGGTTTCATCACAGTCACATTTGTTACATTCCTAGCTGGAAAAGGTGTCGATGCAGGCGAACTTGCGTTACTGCTCACTCTGGGAACGCTTCCATGGTCTCTGAAATTTTTATGGGGGCCTGTTATCGATCGGTTCCAATATCCTAAAATGGGAAGAAGAAGGCCATGGGTTCTCATTGCACAAATTGGAATGATCATATCGCTCTCTGCTATGCTTCTCATTCCAGATCCAACCAGTGACTTGACGCTTATCGCATCAATGTTCCTTGTGTACAATATTTTCACATCACTTCAAGATGTGAGTACAGACGCTTTAGCAGTCGATGTCCTCAAGCCTCATGAACTCGAAAAAGTCAACAGTTACATGTTCACTGCAAAAGCAGTTGGTGGAATCATCGGAGGAGCAGGACTGGGTACAATCATCGGCTTTGTTGGAATTAAAGGAGCCATATTCTTGCAAATTCCAATACTCATCATCATCATGCTTGTACCATTATTCATGACCGAACGTCCAGGTGAGAAAAGGTTCCCATGGAGCGAAGATTCGGATGTACAACTCGTTGAAGACATTGAAGAAAAGAGAGACATCAAAGATATCATTTCGGATGTGAAAACAGCGTTTACACTCCGTTCTGCTCAACTTGGTATTGGATTGAGCCTTGTTATGTCACTCTCCTTCTTCCTCATTCCAGTCTTGCCGTTGTTGTTTGTTCGAGAATTAGGTTGGTCAGAAGAACAATTCAATGCTACAAAAGGCGGTTTAATCCTCGTCGTTACAATGATCGGTTACATGATCGGTGGGCAACTCGGGAAACGCTATGGTGGAAAATTAGTCATCATTTATTCTGCTCTTGCTGCAGCACTTCTCAATTCTTTGTGGGGAGTAACTGAGTTCATGTGGAGCAGTGAATTGTTCATGATGTCAATATGGTGCCTTCATACGATCGCATGGGCTATGGTTGCAATCAATACATACTCGCTGATGATGAAGATAACATGGGGTAAAGTTGGAGGTACTCAGTTTACTGGATACATGGCGATGATGAATCTCTCCGCCATAATAGGCTATCAGTTAACGGACTCGTTAGCAACACGATTTGATTATCCTACGCTGTTCCTCATCGCAGGATTGCTCGAGACGTTTGTTATTCTCGTTGCAGTGATGATCGACCCAGATGAGACCAATCGATTGTTGCCTAATGATCAGTTTCCGCAGCCGCAGCCTTGAGTTTGACAAGAAGCATCAGCAACCTCTTCCTTTGGTTGCTCAACTTCCTTCTTCTTTGGCTTGCGTCGGAAGAGGTTTGGCATTTTCATCTTGCGTTGACCTTGGGAGGTACGTCGATTCATGACTTTCCCAGTGACAAGTGATTGTTAAATGAATCTCGTCAATAATAAATCGAGCGTGAGAAATTATCAATCAATAATAAAGACATCAAGTGGCCTGTTTGTGCTCGAAAATTGAGTTCAGTAGTCTAAGAGATGAAACCACACATTCTTATTGGTGTCCTTGCTCGGTTAGACTGAGGAATACCAATGGGTAATATGATTAGCAAACCTGCTCCTGAATGGAGCGCAACTGTATACGATAACGGAGAAAAGAAAGTCCTATCAAGCGATGATATGACTGGAAAGTGGTACCTCATGTACTGGTATCCGTTCGATTTCACATTCATCTGCCCAACAGAAATTGTTGGATTTGAAGCATTGAAGGAAGATTTCCAAGACGATGGAATCACAGTCATTGGATGTTCAACCGACTCTTACCACAGCCACAAGGCATGGTTCGCTGATGAAACAATCTTCCCAGGTGGAATCACTCACCCAGTCATTGGAGACACAACTCACCGTGTCACAAAGGACTTCAACATGATGAACAAGGACCTTGGATGCGGATTCCGTGGAACTGTTCTTGTCGACCCAGAAGGAGTCGTTCGAATGTACTCGATCAATGGAATGGACGCAGGACGTTCACCAAGTGAAGTTCTACGTACATGTCAAGCCGAGCAAGCTGGTGGCCTATGTGGCGCTAACTGGACTAAGGGCGACGACTACGCAGCCTGATTAGGTGATTCAATGGAAATTCTCGGTCCAAAGGATTGGGAAGAGTTTCTCTCTTCTCCTATCGCTGTGCTTATGCTCGGAAAAACCGATTGTGTAGCATGTGAAGAATGGACAGAGGCGCTTCAATCCTTTGACATTCCAGAAGGTGTACGAATCGGTAAGATTCTCCTCAATCAACCAGGATTCGGTCGATTCAAAATCGCCCATGACTGGGTCTCGGGTGTCGATGTGTTGCCATTCAACGCAATCTATGTTGATGGCGAGTTGAAAAAGCAATGGGCTGGTGGCGGAATGGATCGTCTTTTGAACCGACTCAATCGATACATCGATTGATACTTATCTTCACGATTTCACTTTACTGCAGAAGCAACAGTTTGCCAGGATCCACCGTTGTGTGCATCAAGGCCTTCCGAACGTAGAGTCTTGGTTGCACGACCACTACGCATGCCACTTGCACAACAAAGAATGACTCTTTTCTTCTGTTTCTTCAGACTTGAAATCTTACTCTTTATCTGATTCAATGGAATGTTCTTCGAACCTTGCACATGTCCAGATTTGAATTCACCTGGAGTACGAACATCGACAACGATGTAATCCTCGGAAAGTAATTCAGACAATGGGGGTCCTGAGGAGAAGATGGACTTGATAAACGACCACATTTCACTCACCATACAGGACAGATTTGTCAGCATCTTTCCATCCATTGATGCCTGTTGCAAGTTCGATGATATTTGTATAACCTAAATCGATAAGTGTTTCAGCAGCTTCCTGGGAGCGATTTCCGCTTCGACAATACAGGAGAATGAGTTCTTCCTTGTCTTCTGGTAACTCATCTGATCGCTCTTCAAGGTCGGAGTGTGGAATTAGAACAGCACCCTCCAGATGACCATCCTGTTCCCATTCGGCTGTTGTTCGAACATCGAGGAGAAGTGCTTCAGGATTGTCCATGATGGATTGTTCAAAGGTTGCGACATTGACACGTTCCCAATTCGTGTCCGTATTATTGAAGAAGGTCAGAAAGATGATTGTAATAACCACCATTATTGACATTCTTTTGAATACCTTATTGTTCATGATTCATCCTAAAAGAGGACGTTTTCAAACGTTTTCATCGTTCGTGTCTTGCAACGACTTCAAGCAGATTCATTCTACCAATTCGATAGATGCCGACTGGTGTTGTCAACAACGCTGCAATGAGAACAAATCCAATAATTTGTAAGAAGACTGCCGTGTTGATAATAACTGGAATATGGAACGCCCATGTCGAGAATGCGTTTGACATGGTTGCATAGTATGCGATACTTGCAAGAGCTCCTGCTAATCCTCCAACCAGTCCAATGAACGTGTGTTCGACAGTCAGAATTACTGCTAATCGAGTACGGCTTGCACCCAAGACTCTCAATGTTGCAAGTTCAGCATCACGCTCGCTTAGATTGATCAAGAGCGTATTGAAAAGAATCGCTATGGCCATGAGTCCACCAAGGACATAAACGGCTTGCATTGCACTCTTTTGCTGGTCAATTAATTCAGTGAAACTTTCGACCATCGCTTCTTTTTCGATAATTGATATTGTTGAGAATCGAATGTCTTCGATATTCCCTTCATCTGAAAGTACAACCAATGCTCCATTTGCTTCTGAATCGACAATCGGTGCGAGATCTGCTCGATGGAAATGAACAGAACGAGTGATTTCACGAGCTATTCCTACAATTTTGAGATCGTGTTGTATTCCTTCAAAATCAATGGTCAAAGTATCTCCAACTGAGTAGGATTCCAGTTCAGCAGAACCCTCATCAAGAATCACTTCAGGAATTGCTTTTCCTTGCACAGGGAGTTTTCCCTCAAGAAGATTCAATCGATGCATGGCATCATCGCTTTGCGAAAGCACATCGTATCCCTTGAGAGTCAACATATTGTTGGAATCATAAAGGGTGGCTTGAGTTGTCAACGTAAGTTCATATGAAACAGTATTATTCTCTGCCCAGTGAGTGATGTTGTCAATGTTTGAAGGATACGCTGTGATTTGATATTCCCAGTTTTCTTGTTCGTCGATAGCTTCGTTGAAGGCTTCTGTGAAGCCTGAGATGAACATCATCGTTCCACCGAGGATAACCATTGCTAAGGATAGGGCGAGGAGAGTGACAACCAAACGAGCAGGTTTCCTAAAGGTTGATCGAAGCCCCAATCCAATTCCAGGCGGGAGTTTAGATGTAAGTGATGAGATGATTTTGTTTGGTGTACGTTGCGTCCCTTGACCCAATATTTCCATTGGTTGTAATCGAGCTGCTTTCCATGCGGGTCGAATGCCAAACAGGAAAATGATCCCTAGAGCAGAGAGGCTAATCGTCAAGATGATGTCAGCATAATGATGTGTTTCAACCACCGGAATACCAAGGAAAGAGAAGTAGAATGATGTGAACCCCTCCGAACCAATCGAAGACATTGCGAGCAAAACTCCTGTAACAACACCTGGGATTCCGAGGATAAGTGGAATCAAGAGATATCCAAACATGATGTCTTTTGTTGAAGTTCCAATCGTTCTCAATACAGCGATTTCACGGGCTTGAGTACGGATTAATCGATCGAGAGATACGGCGATAACAAGTCCACTGATAAAGAGAAGAATGCCCAAAATAAATGGGGTTGAATTCTCAATTCCTTCCTTATCCAATCGAAGAAGTTCTGCACTCAATTCCCCACGATCAACAACCGTTCCGTTTGTCCCAGCCTCAGTCATAAATTCAGAGATGTTGTTCTTTAACAACTGGAGTTCTTCACCTTCATCTTCTTCAGTATCCGACAAATCAAAGTGAGGTGTTCCTTCAAGATCAATGCTCAAGGTATTTCTTGCATCCAGAGTGTTTCCAGAGATGTTTGCTAGATAACCAACATCAAGATAACCAACAACAAAAGTTGAGGTTTGAGGTATAATCGACCCAGGTTCTGCATAAAACAGTTCGAGTGGACTGTTTGCAAAGCCAACGACTTCCAGTGTTTGGAAACCGCCTTCTCCCACAATCACTTCAATAGAATCCCCTATTTTCATTTCGATGTCTTCATCTTGTGCGAAGTGGGCATCGATAACGATCTCTCCTTCACTAGGAGTGATTGAACCTTCAATGGCCCATATCGAATTGACAGTACCATTTTCAAGTCCATAAAATGTAGATATGAGCCATTCAGGGTCGTCAGCATCAACCATTCGATTGGCTTGACCTGAAAGGACAAGACTTGTCTCACATGCTTCATTATCAAAAGAATCACAAATTGCTGAGAGGTTCTCACGAGTATCAATTTCATAGGTTGTTACGATTAAATCCGAGAAGTTTGTTTCTTCATAGAAATCATCGTAGACTTTGTCAGCATTACGAGAATGCTCTGAAAAGACAATACCGGCATAGACTGAGAGTGTGATGAGCAATACAACTGTGATAATTCGTAACTTCGTCCGCATAAGACTGCGTGACAATCGACGAAGGAGCAGTGTATTCACGAAATCACTCCACAATTGATCGGGCAATGTCTTTGATTTTCGAAGTAAGTTTCTTCGCTCCGCCTACAGCTTCCTCAACAACCGATTCAGCAACAAACTTTGTAGTGTTAACAATACTCTTCAGTCCACCTTTTTCATCATCAACAACCTTTCCACTATCAAGTCGAATGATGCGAGTAGCAAATCGAGTTAACGACTCATCATGGGTTACAAAAATTGTTGTCATCTTCTCTTTCCTGCAAGTTTTGATGAGGGCTTCCATCACCATTGTTGAGGTTTCAGTGTCAAGGTTGCCAGTCAATTCATCCCCGAGAATAATACTCGGACTTTTGGCCAGTGATCGAGCGATAGCAACCCGTTGTCGTTGTCCACCTGACATTTGTGAAGGGAATCGATTCTCAAGGCCACTAAGGCCAACTGCCTCGAGCAGTTCAAGGGCTTTCTTCTTGTCTCGTGAACCAGATAAATCTTGAACAAGAAGGACATTCTCGAGAGCAGTTAAGTCTCCTAGAAGATTGAAAAATTGGAAAATGTAGCCAATATTTTCTCTACGGAATGTCGTCATCTTCTCAACATGTCCAAGTGGTACCTCTTCGCCATTGAATTCATACGTTCCGCTCGTAGGTATGTCGAGAGCTGCAATCGTATTCAAGAGCGTTGTTTTTCCAGATCCTGAAGGTCCGAGCAATGCAACGATTTCGCCCTGTTCAATATTGATTGTAACTTCGTCTAATGCCTTAACGAGTGTTTCTCCTTCACCGTAGTGTCGACTCAACTCTTGGAGTTGTATAATGGCCATGAGGCTACTAAGTGAAGGCCTCTTTTAGATTTAATCAGGGCAATCCTATACCTTTTGCCAATCGCTTCCATTCCACCAAAGGTTCGAACCATCGCTCATTTGTCGCCATGTGTGACCTGTTTCATCGGTCCACTGATTTGCAACAGTTGGTTCCACAACCACTGGTTGAACCGGTTCAACTGGTTGAACTGGTTGAATTGGTTGAGGGCTTTGAGTAGGGTACAATGGTTGAGTGGATGCAAGAGGTTCCGCTACTGGCAATGGAATCGTCTCCTTTGCACCAGATTCGTCACCACCATTTCGACGCATGAACAAGACCGCACCGAGAACAGCGAGTACCAAACCAACACCGATAATGATCATCAGTTGCATTTGAGCAGCATCCTCATCTTCCTGAGCCTTTTGTTCGTTGTCTCCAACACCATCACCATCACTGTCCATGGTTTCATCAGCATCATCTGGGAATGCGTCAGCATTGTCTCCAACACCATCTGCATCAGTATCCAATGTTTCGTTAGCATCGTTCGGGAAGACGTCAGCATTGTCTCCAACACCGTCGGAATCGGAATCGGTTGTTTCAGTGGCATCCATTGGGAATGCATCGGCACCATCCATGACAGTATCATCATCAGAATCAGCATCAAAACGGTCTGTACCTTCATTGAGTTCGTCAACATCACTCAATCCATCATTATCGTCATCAGTATCAGCGTTGTCTCCTGTACCGTCTTGGTCGAAGTCGAGTGTTTCACTCGAATCGAGTGGTAATGCATCTTCCTTGTCATTTACTTCATCGCCATCGGTGTCTTCATCGAAAGGATCGGTCCCAAGTGTTGCTTCTTCAGTATCCAAAAGACCATCATTGTCGTCATCAGTATCTGCGTTATCTCCAATCATATCTTGGTCAGCATCACTCGATTCGGTTGCATCTGTTGGGAACAAGTCAGCGTTATCACCAACATCGTCTCCATCCGTGTCTGCAGATTCAGATGGGTCATTTGGGGCCCAGTCTCCGTTATCACCAACTCCATCCTCATCGGTGTCTACTGATTCAGTAGCATCATTTGGGAATACGTCAGCATTGTCGCCGACAGTGTCGCCATCAGTATCTGTTGTTTCAGTCGGGTCGTTTGGGAATGCGTCAGCGTTGTCTCCAACAGTATCTCCATCGGTATCAGCTACTTCGTTAGGATCTGTTGGGAATGCATCAGCGTTGTCTCCAACAGTATCTCCATCGGTATCAGCTACTTCGTTAGGATCTGTTGGGAATGCATCAGCATTGTCTCCTGTACCATCGCCGTCTGTGTCGACTGTCTCAGTTGCATCGTTCGGGAATGCGTCTGCATTGTCTCCAGTACCATCACCGTCGGAATCGACGGTTTCGGTTGGGTCGTTCGGGAATGCATCAGCGTTGTCTCCAGTACCATCATTGTCTGAATCGGTTGTTTCACTTGGATCGTTTGGAAATGCATCTTGACCGTCAGGTGTTCCATCGTTGTCCGAGTCCGCATCGATAATCAAGGCTTCATCTGGACACTGTGCTATCGGTCCAAGTTCAGTACCGTCATGAGGAGTAACTTCTACGGTCCATGTTTCACCAACAGAGGTTGAAGAGCCCGTGATCGTCTTTGCATCGTCGTGAGCAGGAGCAGGGGTTCCATCAATGAACCAACGAATCTGTGTTGGGCCTTCCTGGTCACCATCGTTGTCATCGAATGTGTACGTTACTGTAAAAGATTGAGAAGTTGCGACATTCCCGTTCGGTGTCAATGCGAGGTTAGATACAGTTGGCGGGGTGTTGGGTGCTGGTGCACCTTCAGGGACAGGAATTTGATCGATTCCCCAGTTATCGTTTGTGTTCTGAGAGTTGCCGTTAGCATAGAGTACTGCAATCTTGAATGTAACATCGCCTGTTCCAACTGCAGGAGCAGTCCAATCAGCAGTCCATGAGCGTTGACCATCGTTGCTGTGGGTGAGTTCTCCATTGACGGTCTTCACTCGATTGCCGAGGTTAGACCATGTACCTGCTGAAGCATCAAGATTGAATCCACCTTGGCCGTTAGAGGACATGCCACTCCCGGTCCATGTAAGCGAGTATGTAGCTCCTGGCGTGTATTGTGAAGGCAATCCAGTCATTGAAGGCATGATCATTGCATCTGTGCTGTGACAATTGCATCCGGTGCTGGTTGCACCGGTCTTACCTGTATTGTTTGCATCAATAGAGGGAATGATAGTGAACAGCATAGCGACGATGAAGATACTTACGATACGGGTAAAAGGCGACATATCCTCGCCTAATCAGTTTTCATATTAAGATAAGTGGTACAATGTTTTGACACAAAGAAAAAGAAAATTCGTTCTTCAACAGAGTAACATTTGACGCGGCGCGATTAAATAGGGGAGTTTGGTCGCTAGGTTGCCTACGTTCGTAAGGAAGGAGTTGTAAGAATGCCAAAGCCATGGACCTCAAAGCTGATAATCAAAGCCCTAGGAGTCCAAAAGTGCAATGGTAGTCTCGACGCCGCTGTCGAAGATTTGCCTCTCGAAAAAGCAATGGAAGTTGCTCGTGAGAAAGCAGGTCTCGGCCACTTGACCGGAGCTGACCTCAAGGCACAAACCCGAGAAATCATCGGAACTTGTGTCTCAATGCGTGTCAAAGTCGATGGTCATTGGGCAGTTGAAGCCCTCGAAATCATTAGCAAAGGAGAATGGGACGAGAGATTTAACTGAACAAATCACGAACCGCAGGAGAGGTGAAAACCTCGCCGACTGCAGAGGTGAAATAATATGGAAGAAAACATCAACAACGCTATCAAAGAAGCCATCGAAAACGCTCCAGAGCGTAAATTCGTTGAATCAATGGACATCCAATTTACAATCAAGGATGTCGATCTGAAGAACCCAACTAACCGTATCAAGGAAGAAGTTCGTCTTCCTTCTGGCCGTGGACGAGATGTTCGCATCGCAATGTTCGCTGCTGGTGAAGCAGCAACACGTGCCCGTGAAGCGGGTATTCACGTCATTACTCCACCTGAAATCGAAGAACTTGGCGGTAACAAAGGTCGTGCAAAGAAGATCGGAAACCAATTTGACTTCTTCCTTTCAGAAGTTCCACACATGGGACTCATTGGACGATATCTCGGTACCGTTCTCGGTCCACGAGGAAAAATGCCTCGTCCAGTACCTCCAACACTTGACCCAGCGGCTATCGCAACAGGTCTGAAAACTACTGTTGTTGTCAAATCTGGCGACAAAATGACCTTCCATTCAACCATTGGAACTGTTGGTCAAACACAAGAAGAACTCCTCGCTAACGCTATGGAAGTTTACAACCGTGTCATTGGTCGTCTCGAGCGTGGAGCAGGCAACATCCGTTCCCTCTTCATCAAGACAACAATGGGTCCAGCAACTCGAGTGGAGGTGGAACTGTGATTCCAAAGGTCATGAGTTGGAAGCGAGATGCCGTCAACGACCTTCTTGAAGTTCTCAACAACGGCGAGACACTCGCTGTTATCGATATCCACGGCGTTCCTGCGGATTCCATGATTGGAATGCGTAACAATCTACGAAGCAACATGAAAATTCGTGTTGCAAAGAAGCGATTGATGCGCATCGCATGGGAACAAGCTGGCAAGGACCTCGATGTTCTTGAGCAACTCTTTGATGGAGCAATTCAACCTGCTCTTGTTTCTACAGCAGACTACAATTCCTTTGAGGTCTTTTCAGAACTCAAGAAAACTGAAGCTGGCCGCGCTGCTAAGCCTGGCGATGTTGCTTCAGAAGACATTATTGTCGAAAAGCAAGATACTGGTATGCCACCAGGTCCAATTGTTGGTGAATTGAACACCGTTGGAATTCCTGCTAAGATTATGGGCGGTTCAGTCCACATTCAGAAGCGCCACGTCGCACTCAAGGCTGGAGAAGTCTTCGAAGGCGATCTTGGTATGCTTCTTGGACAAATTGGAATCAAGCCAATCGTAACAGGTCTACGTCTTTGTGGTACCTACGAAGATGGCGTTGTTTTCTCACCATCTACACTCGATATCGATTACGAGCAGTTCGGACAGGACTTGATTGGAATGGCTGCAGGCGGATTTAACCTCGCATGCAACATTACTTGGTTTACATCACAAACCATGCCAACATTGCTCGCTAAAGCAAGCAGAGAAGCGCTTGCTGTTGCACTTGAGGCAGCGATTGCAACCGCTGAAACCCTGCCTCACTTGATTGGAAGAGCCCACTGCAGTGCCGTTGGTATTGCAGGCTCTCTAGATTCCTCCGCCCTTGACGACGAATTGGTCGCAATGCTCGGTGCTGCTGCTTCAGCAGCAACCGAAGCTGCTGCCACTGTTGAAAGTGCGTCTGAAGCCCCAGCCGAGGCAGAAGAAGAAGAGGAAGAAGAGGAAGAAGGGGGCGGCTTTGCCGGCCTTGGAGATCTCTTCGGCTGAACACAACACAAAATATTGAGGTGAAATGAAATGGAATACGTTTATGCTGCTATGCTACTGCACGCTGCTGAAAAAGAAATGACCGAAGACAACATCACAGCTACTCTGAAAGCTGCTGGTGTAGATGTAGATGCTTCCCGAGTTAAGGCACTTGTTGCTTCACTCGCTGGTGTCGACATCGCTGAAGCAATGACCCAAGCGGTCGCTGCACCAGCCGCTGCTGCTGCACCGGCTGCTGCTGCTGCTGACGCCCCTGCCGCTGCTGAAGAAGCAGAGGAAGAGGAAGAAGAAGCAGGCGGCTTCGAAGGTCTTGGCTCCCTATTCGGTTGAGTACAATACAAACCATCGCTCCAGATCCTTGATGCCGAAGGCATCGAGAGATTCTCCAAGCGTTGCGTGAAACTCAACCAGAGGAAGTCATCTCATCCTTAGATGAGATTCGCGCAGCGTAACATCGCGTCGCATGGTTCTTGCCATATTGCTTAGTGCGCTAAGCATGGTGCGACGAAATACGCTTGATTTCGAACTGAGTGTTACACCAGTCGAATGCATCCGATCTCTTCGAACATTATGCGAAGAAAAAGGTTGGAAACTTGAACGACATGAGGGCTCTCGCCTTGTCGATCGCTTTGCAATCATCATGCCTATGGCTCAAACTGCTCGTACACTCGGATTGAGAGTACTCGACGGTCCACTCACTGGATTGGAATTGACAACTTGGTCAGAAGTTCGAGGTTCAGCAGGAGCAGTTCATCTCACATCTTGGATTCTTCCAGGGGGTTCTGCACACCCACAAATTCAACATCTCATGCAACATTGGGTTTCTCGATTGCCGAGATGCCCATGGCGATGGACATTTGGTGAACGTTCGAAGATTGGATACCTTCTTCCAACTTGGAAGAAATCCCGGAAATCATTTACTGCATTAGGCTTCAATACGGTGAAAGGTGCATGGCCATACGAAGCCCCTGCTCCATGGTTATCCAGCAGTGATTTGGAAGAAGAATAATTCACATTTAACCGAAATACATAGAGGTCTCCACCACTTGCATTGTAACAGGAGGACAGAAGTATGGGCTTCATTGATGACATAAAAGTTGATCAAGATCTTCAAATAAAGACGCTTTGCGTTGCATTTTTCCTTGTTATCTTCCCACTCTACTTCTTCTCAGTAGCTGCAGGAACGGAGAGTCTTGCAGGAATGCGTGGCGTAGGAAAATACTCTGTAAGTGGAGAGATTACCTACATCGATTTTGATGAAGGCAGTGAATACATTGCAGATGGGACCTCACTCACAATTGATCTTAACACCGATTCACTAAGCGATATGGAACAAGAAATGAACATCGTAGGAGTTCTTGTTTCAATGACGTATGGTGAGGACGAAACCTCTGCAAATGGGATTCAATGTAATGGTCCAAATTCAGGACAGAATTCAGCAGATACGATAACAGGGGCAGCAAATCATTTGAATTTCACAAACAGTGTTGATGGTCAGAATGGAGGTGGCAGTACTGGCCATGAAGCGATTACTGAATGGTATAATTCCTCGTTAATAGGAACTGATGTTGATGGCCTCTCAGAATCAACAATCGTCGATCAACTTGACGCAAAAGGAGCCGGCCTCGGAGATTATTCAATTGAGATATCCGTAACTGCTGCTGCTGGAAGTGGGGCAATAGGTTGCGATAGAACTGATAACGGAGAAGACGTTTCCTACACAATCCAACTTATCGTTCTCGATTACACAATCGTTCCTTTCGTTGAAATCGAAAATATCTGAGCGATACATATGAAACGAGGATTCTTTCCTGTGTTTGTTTTGCTACTCTTTCTGAGTGGTTGTACAAGTGATGCTGCTATCGACGAACCTCTTGGTTCAGGCGGTCCAGTTGCCGAACCATTCCCTTCATGGGCGAGTTCTTCGCACAATTCTGAGGAATTTAATGGCTCAATGTTTGAGAATGAATCGTATGTTGCATACTTCTCAGCCCCTTGGTGTGCTCATTGTGAGGAAACATTGGATGCTTACGATCAAACCCTTCCAGAAGGAAAAATGATGGTATTTTCATATGATGATCGGGAAGATTACAGCGATATGAACGGATGGCATAACAAAACTGAGACGAATCTTAACCGAACCATCGACCGTCCATTCATGCTCAATCCTTCGTTGGCAGGGGAGGTCAACTTGACCAACATTCCTTTTGTTCTCTTCGTTAATGAACAAGGCTACGTTCATCATATCGAAATCGGAAGAATCACCGATGTAGAGGCTATTTCTGAAATTTGGAACGGAACCCTTGCTGCTTCAGTTGATGATACTGGCTATTGGAATTAACCCAGTAGTTTCTCAATATTGATGATTGAACTTACTCTTGAATCAATGAGGTTGAGCATTTGACTGAGCTTCTCTTCATTCACAGCTTCAACTCTCATGACAAGAATTGCTTCTGTGTTTGATTTACGGGCAAGATACCATCCTTGCTGCACACCATCTTCTGTGAATCGTACGCGTACACCGTCGATGGTTGATGATTCATGATCTGCAAATGCTTCAGTAATTGCGGCCACAATCTCGAGTTTCTTTTCTTCTGGACATGGGATTTTGACTTCACCAGTTGTTGGAAGATTAGGGGCAAGGCGATTGAGTTCTTCACTGAACAATGCATCTCTTCTGGACCAGAGTTCGAGGATTCTTGCTGCATTGTAAAGTGAGCAATCAAATCCGTACCAACCACGGTCAGCCATGAAGATGTGTCCACTCATTTCTGCAGCCATCAAGGCATCTGAGTTCTCTGCAAGGACTCGTTTCATGAAGGAATGTCCAGTCTTTGCCATCATCGGTCTTCCACCTGCTTCGATGATTGCTTTCTCAACATTCATTGAACATTTGACATCATAGATGAGTAAGTCCTTGCCTTCTTCTGTACCTACTACATCGTCAGCTAACAGAGCAATAAGTCGGTCTGGATAAACGAAGTTTCCTTTCTCATCGACTGCACCGATTCGATCACCATCGCCATCAGCGCCTAATCCAAGTTCGTACCCATTATCGACAACTGCTTTCGCAAGGTCGACCATGTTGTATTCTCGAGTAGGATCTGCTCCGTGATTTGGTTCTGTATTATCCCAATCACAGTACAAGTCAATATGTTCTGCTCCAATCATATCGAGCAGTTTTGACATTGCCGGGCCAGGAACTGCATTGCCACAATCGACTGCGACCTTTACTGGACGAGCGAGCGTTCCCGTAGAAGCAACGATTGCTTCGAGGTATGTATCTTCATGAGGGTGATCAACATGCTCGCCTTCTCCGTCAGCAAAGTTTCCTTCCAAGAAAACACCTTTCAGTTCTTGAATTTCTTCACCAGCGAGCGGTAATGTACCTCTGCACATCTTGAATCCGTTATGTGTGGGCATTGGAAGGTGAGATGCTGTGACCATAACGCCACCATCAACCGGTAAGGTCCAACACGCATGGTACAAACATCCTGTTGAAACAATGCCTAGGTCAAGAACTCGAACTCCTGAATCAACAAGCCCTTGGATAAGATTTGAAGCATATCCTGGGCTTGATTTACGAATGTCTCTCCCAACTGCAAATGATTCACATTCGAGGTATGTTGCAATTGCTCGGCCTAAGCGATAAGCGAATTCATCAGACAATTCTTCACCAGATAATCCACGAATATCGTAGGCTTTGAAACACGATTCAGGCCATTCCGTCATGAAATGTGGTCGAAGTCCTTGTTTTCAAGGATACCTATTGGTTGTCATCTTCGAAGGAGGAGTGAAAGAGTTAACGAAATCGTAATCAGAATAAAAAAGGGAAGGAGATATCCAGTCCACCAGGATGCAATACCAAGCGCTAGCAGAGTGGGAACAGTCATCTGGAGCAACTTAGGCCACGTAAGCAAACCTTCTGGAGGCTCCTCCAAGTACGGTGTTCCGGGCATATTGTTTCCTCAAGATTGGACGCCTTGAACAACAATTTCGACAAGAGCGCCTTTCGGTAATGCTCCTGCTTCGAATGCTGCTCGTGCAGGACGGACGGTCATATCCTCAACCCAAGCACCGTACACTTTGTTCATTGCATCATAATCTTCGATCGTATCGAGAAGCACTTGAGCAAAGCAGATATCTTCCTTACTGAATCCTCCAGCAGCGAGCAATGCATCGATTTTAGCAAGCGCCCCTTTGGTTTGTGAAACGATATCATCGCCTTGATCGATTGAGATTTGTCCCGATAACCAGAATTGATTTCCAGCCTTTACTCCAGGTGTATATGGTCCAAAGACAGTCATTCCATCCAATGTGATTGGTTCTTTCATAGCCCTGCTAATGTTTGGATGCTCATAGACATTAACCATGAGCGCTTGGGAGATTTATGCGCACATGTTGGGTGTTTGACCATCCTGCTCACGTGCGGCTTCTCGCTCCCTTTCTGCGTGCAGGGACTGCGAGTGACGTCATTATTGCAACAGATCGACACGAAATACGTCAATTGATGGAATCAAGTGAAGGTGTTCTTCCGAGACGTCAGACGGTTTGGGTTGAACGACCTGTGGGGAAAGGACGCTATCGAACTGCTTGGAAACGAATGCGAATTGTTCGGCAAGAACTCAAAACTGCAGTAAAGAGTGGGCATCGATTTGAGAGAATAATCGCAGTCGGCGCACCTCTTGAACTGCGAGTTGCCAAGAAACTTGGTATTCCAAAACGATGGTATGTATCTGATACAGAGGTCAATCATTTGGCTCATAAATTGGCAAGGAATGCGGCTACTGATGCTATTTTTCCGACGCATTGGGATGAATCAATCGATGGCACATGGCTCAAAACATTCGAACAAAAGAAGGTGAACATCCATCGATTAAACGGCCTTCACGGTCACGTTCACTTGCGTCCACAACTACGTCCAGTACACGTTCAAGATCCCCCTTCCTTTGTTGTACGTCGGTTACAAGGAGACGGGATTCATGATTCGGGTGAAGTTCTTGAGATTCCTCAACAAATCCTCGAAGGGATTGATATCACGTATGCTGATGAATCAAAATATACGGGAGATTCTTGGAAATTCATCACAATGCTATCGCAACATAATGCAGTCATAACTCAGTCTGTTACGGTTGCAAGTGAATCCGTCTTGATGGGTGTTCCAACTCTTTTAGTGAGTGATGCGAAACGTGGTTTTCTCAATCGACTCGAGTCTGATGGATATCCATTGTTTCGTCTAACATCGGAATCTGATGTTGAGGAAATTCAAGCTCAATTTTTAGCAGGCTTGTTCCTTACTGAAGCATTGGATTTACCAGAATGGCCAGATGCCCAACAACAATTCGCTGAGTTCATTGGGTCTGAATTGATTGATTGAGCCAAGTTTCAACGATTTCACCATGGTCTCCTGCCAGAACAAGTCTTCCTTCAAGAATGTCTGCAATAGGCCAGAAACGAGCATCTGATGCATCATCTCCACCAACCGGATCACCAGTTGCTTCAACTTCATAGACGATGCTCACGATGTGCTTTCGAGGATCACGTTCAGGCTCTCCCATGATCATGAGAAGAACTGGATTTGTCCCATCAAGATTTGCTTCTTCCTTCAATTCCCTAAGAACTGCATCTTGTGGGCGCTCTCCTTGGTCAACGAATCCCCCTGGTAGTACCCAAGAGCCTGCTGATGGAGGGAACTTTCTCTGAACGAGCAAAATGTCGTCACCTCTTCGAACACACGCATCAACTGCAAGTGCAGGGTTAAGATAGCCGAGACAAGCGTCGCATTGTGTCATTTCACTCACCAAATCTACGCTTTCGCATCTGATATGTTTGCACTGCCTTGAGCAAATCTTTCTTCTTGAACGATGGCCAAAACACATCGGTAAAGTATAATTCAGAATAGGCCATTTGCCAAAGAAGGAAGTTACTTATTCGCTCTTCTCCGCTTGTCCTTATCACTAAATCAGGATCTGGCATCTCAGCAGTATAGAGGTGTTCTGAAACAGTCTCTTGAGTAATCGCTTCGAGGGGCAGATCCCCCATAGCGTGAAGTTCAGCAATGTTTTGAATCGCTCGAATCATTTCCTCTCGAGCACCGTAGGCAAGACATACTGTGAACACAAAGTCCTGGTAATCTTTGGTTTCTGATTCAGCGTAATCAATTGCATCGTTAACATCCTTTGGAAGAAGTTCGCGGTGACCAATGATTTGGACGCGAACATTGTTTTCATGAATCCGTGGATCTTCTGCTATCGATTTGAGACCGTCGATGTAAAGTTTGAACAATGTTTTCAATTCTTTTTCAGGACGATTGAGGTTTTCTGTCGACAAAGCATAGACTGTAAACCAAGGAATTCCAAGTTCAAGAACCCAATCAAGGACTGCTTCAAGACGTTGTTTTCCGATCCGGTGGCCAACGTGTGTGGCCAGATTCGATCTCCAGGCAAACCGCCTATTTCCATCCATGATAATGGCAAGATGCTTTGGTTGAATGTCATGCTCCATGACTTCGCGAAATAGTTTTGCTTCGACCGCTTGACCGAGAACATCACCCATCTTTTCGCTAATTCCCATGGCCGTCCCGTTTCTCCCAATTCGTTCTCTTCTTTCATTGCATCCCTCTTGTCACAAAGACACATTGAATGGTGAGTTCTCATGTGGCTGGACATGGAGGAAGCATCATGGTGGCCACGCGGCCTTGCCCGTGGTTCAATGCAAGATGCTCTTTCAAATCAAGAACTAATGACCAAATGGGGCACATTGGATTGTTTCGATGTCACGAAGACGTTGGATGCCTCTTGGTGGAATGAGCAAGAAGATGGATGCTGGGGAACGTTTTCAGAGTTAAATGTTGAATCAGTGAAACAAATTCAACAACAAGGGAATCTCACACTATTGCAACTTAATGATGCTTATTCTGCACTCGTATATTCAATTCCAACCAGTGATTCAGCATCGATGTTGGCCCGGAAATCAGCATGGGCTAAGGCCTTGAAATCCTCATCTATTCTTCTCCCAGTGGCAGGAATGACGGTCAATGGAAATGATGCAATTCTTGTTTTTCCACATTTTGAATTGACATTTGACGCCGATATACAGTGGATTTCAACAGAGCTGGGTCGGGCGCAATCTTTCCTTGAACCATTTTCAACTCCGAACGATCAGAACCGTTGGAATCAACGACTGAAATCCGTGGAAGATGCTCTTCGGCCAAACACACTGTGGAGAGCCCCGCATACCAAGCACACAGTCGGTCTTCCAGCCCTTCGAGTACATCCTTCTTGGATTGGAAAAGCCGAGGGAAAAAGAGTTCTCATTCCTATGAACCAACGCGTAAGTGAGCGCCTGTTGTGCGGTGAAGAACGCCTTCCTGCTCTTGCTGAACTGATACAAATGGAAGGTCGTTGGGTTGAGAATAATGGCTATGCTCGTAACGATATCGAGGAGATGATCGGTTCTTGGTCATCATCAACTCCTTCGACTTGGTCGAGTAAAAAAGCCCTCTCTACAGTCCTTGGTGGAGCATGGATTTGGCGTTATTATGATGTTCTCTTTTCTTATGCTGAAGCGGTACTTTATGACGATAAAAAGGGGCTTGAATCCTCAAAAGCATGGCTAAAAGATGTAACAAGATTGCAAGCACATCTTGGCGTATTACGCGTTTGGAAAAGTGGCGTATGGGTTGGTATTATCACAATGGTTGTCGCCTATTACGGTTGGCAAATCAATTCAATGACGCCTTCATTTGCGATTGGAGTAGCGCTTGCAGGTGCTTTGCTTTCATTTGCTTCGAACAGGATGTATTGGTGGAAAGACCCTCAACCAATTTGAATTTTCATCACGGTGCTGTCTATTTCACTGGGGCAACGTCAATATCGAAGAAAACAGCTTCCCATGTTACAACAATCGTTTCCTCATTATCAGAAACAGTAGGCACAAGCGCTGATGGGGGCTCGTTTACGATGACTTCAACCTCTAAATTGAAAGTCCCTTTTCCATGTGAATCGTCCGTCCAATAATCAATCCAATCTTGTTGACCCCCTCCAGTTACTTGTTGAGTTGTGTTGTTGTATTCTGGAAATACATGCAATACCAGAGACATCGTTTCACAATCTGAACTAATTGCGCTAAGATCATTTCTTTCATCATCCCATGCCGCATTTGCTCCTGTAGGGGTCAGATCCACCGAGACTGTGTCACAAGGGTCAGCAAACTCACCTGAGGTTTCAGCGTAACTAATGGTCAAGAAGAGCATGCCAAAACCACTGTGTGAGTCGAATACTTCATCTCCAACTGTAAATTGCAACGTTGCGACTTCTCCATCATTGATGACCCTCGACTCTTCACTGATAGTAGACTGTTCTTCAAATCCAATAGCAAAACTTTGCAAATCAAATTGTGAATCAATATCATCTTGTAAAACCACCCAGAACACTGTCGCATGATAGAGCACTATCGCAATCAAGAATACTAAGAAAATAGTCAATTTATTCCGGTCTTCTTTGGTATCAAAGAAATCCCGAATCACATTTTGTTCAGATGTCATTATTCAGCCCCCCCCATCCTTGTTGTTGCAAGTTCGATGATTATGTCCATTTTCCAAATTAAAAACGCAACAAGCACTGCAATGATACAATAAATCATACAAGCAAAATCAATCCTTGAGATGTATTTTCTCGGGATATCAAGTTCTGGGAACCATTTTTTATCAAGTCCAATTCTCATATCTGCAGGGTCGGTTACAAGTCGATGGAATGATTTCTCTTCCCATCCGAGTCCTAGAGCGATAATAATCCCGAGAAGGGCCGCAGATATCATTTGGTTTATCGGTAAAATTGACTGCAATAATTCCAGTAGTGCAGATGTTGCGACTACAATTAAAATAATTGACATCAATTTAGCCATTGGTTTTGTCTCTTCATCGATATCAAAGAGTCCGAATTTCAATAAGATATACATCGCAATAATTGGCCGAATGACTGTGAAATGCAATGATGTTGTAAAGACGGACCAGAGGTCAATAATCTCTGAACTGCTTGTATCAATGATGAAACCTGCATCATCTCCTTTGGAGTATATTGAATATCCGATTAAACCTAATACGAAATAAGGGAGCAAGACGTACAACAATTTGTTTCCATCTCCGCTTAATGCGAGATATATCTCAATACCTAGCATTGTCAATCCCGCACCAATCCCAATAGCATATCCTGAAAGCCACATAAAGTCCCACAGAGTTGATGTAAGAGCCCCTCCTCCGAGATCAAAGAAGTAAAAGTAGTTCGATTGGAGTATAAGTCCTGGCCACCACATCCATACATGGCCGAGAATTAATGTCATAAATAAACCAGAAACTAGGGCAACATTTCTTGTTGAATCATTTCGTTTTTCTGGGTCAATTAATCGGAATTTAACATATACGCCTCCCCATATGATTGCTACAGCGTAGTAAAGCAGCCCCGGTAATCCAAATGCTGTAAGATTTAATCCAACAACATCAAGAATGAGGCAGAACATTGTAAATCCTCCAATGAGGGAAAGTCCAACTTTGACTTGCTTTATGGTCCTCAATAATGGAACTGGATAAAGTAAAGCGATTGCTATAGCACTGCCAGTAAAAATGTAGTCCATCGACATAGAAATTGAGACCCAAAATTGCCAATGGGTTTCTGACGATTCCAGTGCTTGGTTGAAATATGCGGTAGCTGCATTTTGAATGCCTTTTGTTATGAACATTAGGCATAGAATGTGGGCAGCAATTGCTTCATTCCAATCTAGTTTCTTATTTGCTCGAACCAAGCGAAGCGCCATTCCACCAAGGGCCACACTCAGAATTGCCCCGATAAAGAGAAGGTTTGTGTCATCCACAATGTTAAATTATTGACAATAGAATTAACCTTTCCTGTGGAATTCAATGGTCAGGATGAAATTAGAAGAGTGTTATCATCAAGAGAACTTATCATCAAATACAAAATATGTTGGCGATAATAGATGGAATTTATCATGTTAGTTATCGTTGCTGACGAATTCTTCCATCATAGAAGGATAAGTTCAGTTCCTTGGCAAGTTCCATTGTTCCCAAAATAAGTTCTTCTCGTGCAGATCGTTCTGCCAGTGATGAGGAAACGTTCCAGTAAAGGTTGAGTCCGATATCAATCGATTGAGCTGAGATAGTATTGATGCTGCACCAGGA
>ERZ1049444.672-NODE-672-length-30200-cov-6.267374_pt1 | contig 30200 bp, 23 predicted proteins | sample MGYA00383101_ERZ1049444 | MGnify/ENA primary metagenome ERZ1049444 (study PRJEB29581, sample SAMEA5548371) | metagenome | biome: marine; feature: coastal; material: water | depth 50 m | study: Short-term variability in the microbial, nano- and picoplankton...
AACAAAAAAGAAGACTAAACCACATCATAAATGCTCCTGATTGATGAGTTGGCTTGCGGACCTTTTTACTGACGCTGTGTCTCAGCGCAGGGTCACGCAGCATTTGATCGACTCTTAATTCTATGTAGGACCACTTGGCCCTTTTTTTGTCACCACCGACATGAGACATAGCCTTGAGCCAGAGGGCTTCATCAATTTCTTTGTTCTCGATGTCCTTGTAGGCCACCAGATAAAGTTCTTCGTTCATATTTCCATCTTTTTTGATGTTCCGGAACACTCGTCAAATGAGAGCCGTATATCACTGACTTAGCATTGGTGTTCCTTAATTTTATAATACTTGCATTTTTTTGACCGTTTTTTTCAACAAACACAGAAGTATTTTGAAAAACTTTGCTAAGGGAGGCAGTTTCAGCAGGGATATTCTTCAGAGACGTTGGTTTAAATCCAGGCCATATCCTTTTATTTCTGCTGAAAGTTCTCTGACTTCTGAAGCCAAAAGGGGAGAAAAAGGAGGCAACATCTGTTGCCAATGTTCTGAACCGCTATGTTCAGCCATGAGGCCTTTTAGTTCGGCGACAAATGGATAACTTTCTAAGGTTTTTCTCAAAACGGAGAGCTTCTTCTGTGCTTGTTCTGCAGCATCATATTGATTATTTTTCCATGCCTGGTATACCAGTTGACATTCCGGAGCAAGCACATTAGCACTGGCCGTAATACAGCCGGCTCCTCCCTCACGCAAAATATCCAGCAGCAAAGTCTCCGTTCCGCTGTACACCATAAAGTCCGGTACGTTTTTAGTAATACTCAACATATTATCCCAATCTCCGGAACTGTCTTTGATCCCAGCGGCAATGTCACCGAAACTCTGCTTTAATTCCTGTAATATTTCGAGACTAAAATTATATCCGCTGAGTTTAGGGAAATTATAAAATACGATTCTCAACCTCGGATCATTTATTGAAGAAATCAATTCAGCATAATATCGCAGTACACTCGCATCACTTTGCGGTTTGTAGTAAAAAGGAGGTATTACTAAAACAGTATAAACACCTGCATCTATGCTGGCTTGAGTCAGACGCACCGCATCATGAAGTGCACACGATCCGGTACCAAGCATCAGACGGTCCGGTGGCAGTTCCCGTGCAGTTTGTTCAATTATGGACAGACGCTGTTCAAGTGTAAGGGAATTTGCCTCACCGGTGCTACCAAGTAACGCTACCCCATCAGACCCTGATTCGAGTAACCATTGTGCATGACGGACAAGAGCTGGTATATTTGGTTCAAATGAGGCTGTGAGAGGTGTCAAGGAAGCCGTATAGACACCGTTTAGAGGACGATTCATACGCAAAACTGTTAAAGGTTGAGGAAAAGATGATATGACAAAAACGATTAGTTAAACTATCAAATTTTCAAAATAGTATTTATTTTTGTGAAAGATCTAAATACAGAGCTTATTCAGATACAACCTGACGAATTTGCTCTAGTGCTTTGAGAATTTGATTCTCTGTGACCATCAAGTTTGTGACGGCTCGGATTGAAGTGTCGTCCCATGGTAACATGTGAGTATCCTGTTCACTCAGACGCTCGGCAAATTCATGTGAAGACATTGCTGACAAACTGAAAATTAAGATATTTGTTTCTACATCTTCAGGATTGATTTGAATTCCCTTAATTTCTTCAAGTCCTCTGGCAAATAATTTTGCATTCGCATGGTCTTCATTCAATCTTTTTCTGTTATTTTCTAGCGCATACAGAGCTCCTGCTGCAACAATTCCAGCCTGTCTCATACCGCCACCGAATTGTTTCCTAAATCGCCTGGCTTCCATTATAAAATCATAGCTGCCCACCAAAGCAGAGCCCACTGGCGCCCCGAGCCCCTTAGAAAAACAGACGCTGACTGAATCAAAATAACCAGCAATATCAGATTCTTGAACTTGCAAATTTGTTGCTGCATTCCAAATTCGTGCTCCATCGAGATGCATTTTTAAATTTCTTGATCGGGCAACTTTTTCCACTTCAGCTATTTTTTCAAGTGGCCAAACTTTTCCACCTCCACGATTGGTCGTATTTTCTAAACAAACCAGCTTTGTACGAGGTAAATGCAAATCCACTGGTCTCATAATTGTTGTATGAGGTTCTTTTTCGGAAATAACTGCTTCCATTTCTTTTGCCCCAAAAACTCCTCTTTCTCCGGAAATTAAGTTGCAAATCACTCCTGAAAGTGCCGCCGTTCCGCCAGCCTCATAAAAATATATGTGTGCATTCTTGTCGATTAAAATTTCATCTCCGGGCTCAGTGTGTGTTCTTATCGCAACTTGATTGGTCATTGTTCCGGAAGACATATAAATAGCTGCATCTTTTCCTAGAATTTCTGCGACACGTTCTTCCAGAGCATTTACGGTTGGATCTTCACCATAAACATCATCACCCACAGGAGCTTGTGCCATTGCTTCCCTCATTTCTGCAGTTGGAAGTGTTATAGTATCGCTACGAAGATCAATCATAATATATTGATTTGTTTATGGGTTATATTGTAAAAGCATAACAAATTATGCGAGAAAAATACAAAAGAGAGGAAAATCCCTGACCGAATAAATCAGACAGGGATTAAGATGGCTGGAAGAGTATTTTCAGGAAAGTTGCGTCAGTGCACGTTTGGCATAAACCTGTGCCATAGCACGCCGGTATTCTTCACTGACAAAAACATCACTGAGAACACTTCGGCCTTCTGCAGCTTTTGCTGATGCTGAAGCAATTGCGGATTCGTTCAGTGTATTCCCCCTGAGGGCTTCTTCAACTCCGGAATCACGAAAGGCGGTTTCGCCAACTCCGCTGAATCCAACACGTAGATCCGAGCAACTTCCTGCGGAAGAATCCATAGCAACTGCACAGCCTACAAAAGGGTATCGTGATGCGGGCTGAGGGAATTTGAGATAGCAGGAATTTGCATTTGCGCTGTCAGTCGGAACTCGGACTTCTGTCAGTAGTTCATCTTCTCCAAGTGCTGTTTCCCAAAGACCGGTGAAATAATCAGCGACGGCAATTGTGCGTTCTCCCCTGGAACCCTGTACCACGATCGTAGCATCGAGAGCCAGGACGACTCCCGGATAATCTGCCTGTGGATCAGAGTGTGCTAAAACACCACCGATTGTACCTCGGTTACGTACCTGCACATCACCGATTTGTCCTGCAGCCTGACTCAATGCTGGAGCTTTTTGCGCAATCAAATCGGAAGATTCAATCTCCCAATGGGTGGTTCCTGCTCCAATTGCCAGGTAATCGCCTTTGTCGTTTATGTATTTCAGTTCCGAAATTCCCCCTATGTCAATCAAGGTTGCCGGAGTTGCAAGACGTAACTTCATAGTTGGAACAAGGCTGTGTCCGCCTGCCAGTATTTTGGCGTCCTCTCCATGTTTTTGCAGGAGCGAAATTGCTTCGCTCACTGTACTTGCGCGTTGATAATCAAAAGATTCTGGTATCATTGTAACCTCTTTTTGAAGTTTTTAATTTTGAGTTCCCTTCGACTCTGTTCAGGAAAATATTTTATAACCTGAGCTGAGTCGAAGACAGGTATTGAGTTTTAGCTCATGAACTCATTTAGCTTGTTGCATAGCAGCCCAAACACGCTGCGGTGTAAGCGGCATCTGAAGGTCCTTCACACCATAATCGGTAAGTGCATCCATAACTGCATTTACAACAGCCGGAGTAGAAGCAATAGTTCCAGCTTCCCCGATACCTTTAACGCCTAAAGGATTATGTGGGCAAGGTGTTATTGTATGATCTGTCTCAAAGAATGGCATGTTGTCAGCTCTAGGTATGCAATAATCCAGCATAGATGCATTCAACAATTGACCGGAATCATCATAGAGAGCTCCCTCATAAAGGGCCTGCCCAATACCGTGTGCTATTCCACCATGAACTTGTCCTTCAACAATCATGGGATTTATAATATTACCTGCGTCATCTACTGCAATATACCTGACGATATTAACTTCTCCAGTGTCTTTATCTATTTCAACTACGCATATATGTGCACCGAAAGGATAAACAAAATTTGTTGGATCGTAAAAACTTGCGAAATCGAGACCAGGTTCTTCATTAACAGGATAATCGTGAGGGACATATGCCGTAAGTGCAACATCACCAAAACCGACAGATTTTTCTGTACCTTTTACATTCCAAGACCCATTAGCGAATTCTAGGTCTTCTGGATTACATTCAAGTTTATGAGCTGCGATCCTGGCTCCTTTCTCTTTTACTTTATCAATACTTTTCATGATAGCACTTCCACAAACAGCTAGGCTCCTAGAGCCGTATGTTCCCATTCCAAATGGTACTTTTTCTGTGTCGCCATGTAATACATCAACATCATCCATACCAATTCCAAATGAATCAGCTACAATTTGAGCAAATGTTGTTTCATGTCCTTGACCGTGTGAATGAGCACCAACAAAGATTGTTACTTTCCCTGTAGGGTGAACACGAATACTGGCTGCATCATACAATCCTACTCTTGCTCCCAGCGAACCAACGACTGCGGAAGGTGCAATACCACAAGCTTCAACGTAAGTTGAAAATCCAATACCCATCAACTTACCATCACTACGAGCGGCAGCCCGTTCTTCCTTGAGCTTTTCGTAGTTTGCATTTTTTAAAACTTTTTTCAAAGCACCTTCGTAGTTCCCACTATCGTATTGCAAAGCAACCTGAGTTTGATAGCCTTCTTGTTCCACGCCATCAAATGGTGGAATAAAATTTTTGAGTCGAAATTCAGCGGGATCCATACCAATTTCCCTTGCTGCTGTTTCTACAAGTCGTTCAACACAAAATGATGCTTCTGGGCGCCCAGCTCCACGAACGGCATCCACTGGGACAGTATTGGTTACGACACCAGTCACATCCACGTGGACGGCCGGAGTGGTATATAATCCCTGCATCAAAGTACCATGGAGCCACGTTGGTATGCAGGTTGAAAAATTAGACAAATATGCACCGAGTGAAGCATATGTCTTGGTTCGCAATCCAGTAATATTACCTTCCGCATCTAATGCCAATTTCGCATCTGTCACATGATCCCGACCATGGCAATCTGTAAGAAATGCTTCGGTCCGGTCAGCTGTCCATTTTACAGGTCGACCGATTTGCTTGGATGCCCAAAGAACACCACACTCATCATTATATGTAAATATTTTACTCCCAAATCCCCCACCTACATCTGGTGCAATGACCCTCAGTTTATGCTCTGGAATGCTCAAAACAAACGCAGCAATAATCAATCGTGCCAAGTGTGGATTCTGGGAAGTAGTATATAAGGTGTATTTATCATCATTACTGTCAAAGTGAGCCAGTGCAGCCCGTGGCTCAATTGCATTTGGTACTATTTTTTGGTTATGGTAGGAAAGTTCAGTTATATGGTGTGCATTTTCAAACGCAGCATCTGTTTCTTCCTTATTGCCGAGTTCCCAGTCAAAGATGGTATTGTTTGGAACATCATCATGAACCTGAGGTGCACCATCCTGGACAGCTGCTTTTGGATCTACAATCGCGTCCAAAACCTCATAATTTACTTCGACTGCACTGGCAGCATCTACGGCTGTACCTAAGTCTTCGGCTATTACTAAAGCCACTGCATCACCAACATGTCTTACTTTATCAAAAGCCAAAATTGGATGACCAGGCTCTTTCATCGTATCACCATTCTTAAAATCAACCTGCCATCCACAAATAGATCCCACTATTCCAGCGTCTTTAATGTCTTTTCCTGTAAAAACGGATATTACACCAGCCATTGCTTTAGCAGCAGAAATATCAACGCTGACTAAATTTGCGTGTGCATGTGGACTTCTCACATAAACAGCGAATGTTTGATGCTGCATATTAAAGTCATCTGTGTATTTACCTTCACCTTTGAGAAAACGGTTATCTTCTACCCGTTTAACTGATTTTCCAATTAAGTCGCCCATTGAGTTCTCCTAAAGTTTTGTGGCGGCGTCTTGAACCGCTTTGACAATGTTGTGGTAACCGGTACAGCGGCAGAAGTTTCCTTCTATTGCATGTCTTATTTCATGTTCTGATGGTTTTGGATTGCGATCTAACAATTGCCAAGAAGACATAACCATACCAGGAGTACAGAATCCGCATTGCAGACCGTGTTTTTCCCTGAAACTTTCCTGAATGGGATGCAGTTCACCGTTTGTTGCCATTCCTTCTATAGTTTTAATTTCTGCACCCTCGCATTGTACTGCAAGCAAAGTACAGGATTTTACTGTTTCCCCGTTAACGAGGATTGTACAGGCACCGCAACTGCTTGTATCACAACCAACATGTGTTCCTGTCAGTCCCATATTATCGCGCAGATGCTGCACAAGAAGCACACGTGGTTCCACATCATGTTCGTATGCGGTACCGTTTACTGTCATTGAAACTTTCATCGATATCTTCCTCCAAAGAAAGTTGAAAAAAATTAGCCGTAATGGCGGTTTAAACTCATTCTTTAGTTGACTTTAAACTATATCTATCATCTGTAAAATTCTTTGTCAATATTATTTTACACATTATTTTATCCGCTGACGCAGTTCATGCTTTTGGATCTTGCCTGTCGCTGTTTTTGGCAGAGGGTCGAAAATGATCTTTTTGGGTTTTTTGAAGCGGGCCATACGCTGAGTACAGAATTCAATCAGTTGTTGCTCGTCAGTGTTTTTTCCGGGTTTTAACTCAACGAAAGCACAGGGTACCTCGCCCCATGTTTCATCCTGCATGGCAACAACCGCGGCTTCGTTTATATCAGGATGTTGATATAAAACATTTTCTATTTCAACAGAAGAAATATTTTCTCCACCTGAAATAATAATATCTTTTGCACGATCCTTAATCTGGATGTAACCGTCTTCATGTACAACCGCCAAGTCACCGCTGTGAAACCAGCCACCTTGAAACGCTTCAGCGGTAGCGTTCTCGTTCTTTAGGTAGCCTTTCATAGTGGTATTTCCACGCATAACAATTTCACCAATTGTTTTTCCGTCTGCAGGTACAGGTAGTTGTGTTTGAGGATCAATTACACTCACTTCTTCCATCATCGGGAAACGAACTCCCTGGCGTGAGAGAAGTTCAGCTCTGAGATCTTCGCTTTTTGTCAACCATTCTGTCTGAGGTGCAGAGAGCAGGATGTGTCCGTAAGTTTCTGTTAAACCGTAAACATGCAAAACATCAAAGCCAAATTCAGTCATGCTTTGCAGAACTTTTGCAGGTGGAGGAGCACCTGCGGTCATGACTTTTATCGAACGCTCAAAATGTTTTTGGTCTTCAGGAGGTGCGTTGGCCAGCATATTCAGTACAACAGGAGCACCGCCGAAATGTGTAATATTGTGCTGCTCAAGTAAGCCGAAAAGCAGCTTCGGACTGAACGCACGCATGCAAACCACAGTCGCCGCAAGCAGTGTCATGGTCCAGGCGTGCCCCCAGCCGTTGCAGTGAAACATGGGGACTGAGTAGAGATAGCGCGGATGATTAGGCAATTCCCAGCCAGCCGCTGTTCCCATACTCATGAGATATGCTCCACGATGATGATAAACAACACCTTTGGGCTTTCCGGTTGTTCCAGAAGTGTAGTTCAGCGAAAGCGCCTGCCATTCATCCTCCAATGGTGGACAACGGAATTCTGGATCTCCTGATTGCAATAACTCTTCATATTGTATTACTTCAAGTTTCACAGCCGGTTTTTGCAACGCCGTTTCGTCGTCAATCAAAATCAGGGTGGGATTAGACTTTGTTATTTGCAGAGCACTTTCTGTCAAAGGCAGGAGTTCACGATCCACAAATAGCGCCTTAACCTCGCCAAAGTCCAGGATATAAGCCAGCGTTTCCGCGTCAAGTCTGGTGTTGATTGTATTTAGAACCGCACCGGTCATCGGCACAAAAAAGTGTGCTTCAAACATTTCCGGAGTATTGAATGCTAAAACCGCAACCGTATCTCCCTTGCCGATTCCAAGTTCTGTTAAACTTGCAGCCATGCGTAAACAGCGTTCATGACACTGCCGCCACGTATAAGATTGGTCTCCGTAAATTATAGCCTCTCTTCCACCATAAATGTCCGCTGTGCGCTGCAGAAAAGAGAGTGGTGTCAAGGCTGTGAAATTAGCAGGATTTTTGGCAAGTGCCTCGTAGGCTTCTTTCATAAAAATAATTTCGCTGTCATGGTTCAAATATTTTTACTCTTCAGCATCTTCTTTTCGGAGGAGCTATTTAATGTCCTAACTTTTTAATCCTAGGGTTTCAAAATTAAAAGGTAATTCCGTAATTTTTGCTGGCACTTCACCAGTTGTGGAAATTACGTAAAGGTCCTGTTTTTCAGCAATAAAGTTGATGTCACACTTTGCAAAGGCGAGGTGTGCGAGATATTTAGGTGACCATGTATTGGAAGTTATCACTCCGATTTCTCTGCCGTTGCTGAATACACTCAAGTCTTTCAGCTTAAGCTGCTGGTCCATCACAATTCCCATGAGCTTGGTTTTTGACTTTCTGGTGCGCAACGCTTGAATGCTCAGGCTTTTGATATCTGCGTCTAAACTGACGTACTGCTCAAGTCCGCATTCAAACGGTGTGGTGTCGTAACCCATGTCGCCGCCAAAAGACAACAATCCGCTTTCTATACGCTCAATCAAGTTTGGACTGCCGGGGCCGACATTCAGGTCTTCGCCTTTGGAGAAAAGTTCATCCCAGAGTTGTCCGCCGAGTTCCATATCATTTACATATATTTCGAAACCACCCTGTTTACTCCATCCGGATCTTGCGACAAGCATCTTTTTTCCACGATAATTTAACATTCTACTGCGGAAAAAACCGATTCTGCGGATTTCTTCTCCAAAGACCCGCGAAATCAACTCCTCCGCTTTGGGACCCTGAACTGCCAGAGGCCAAATATCAGGTTCTGAAACTTGTGCATCCAAACCAAAACCGGTGGCCAATCCCTTGGCCCATAGTTTTACATCTGAATCTGCGATCGAGAGCCACCAATGCTCGTCACTGTGTTTGATAATAATAGGGTCATTGATCATGCCACCGCTTTCGTCACAGAGCGGTGCATAAAAACACTGCCCAACTTGGGCTTTGGATAAGTCTCGTGGAGTCATTAACTGGACAAGTTTCTGTGAGTCAGGACCGGTGATTTCAACTTGACGCTGGCAGGAGACGTCCCATACCTGAACCGCTTCACAAAGGTGCCAGTAATCTTCTTCGAGACTGCGGAAAATGGCAGGTAAAAGCATGTGATTATAAACTGTGTAGGCCTTTGCTCCACAGGCTTCTACCCGACTGCTGAAAGGTGTAGTACGCGTTCTGGTGGAAATTAACAGTTCCGGCATAGTTTAGTGTTATTGCAAAAATGTAAAAGTGTTACAAGGTCTGCTTAATTTTTGGTGAGAGACTGAGCCAGCTCTTTTTCGGTAATGTATCCGGAAGTGTTACCGTCTTTATCGATGACTTCCACCACAGTTCTCTTTTCAATTACCTGAGGTAGAAATTCCTCAATGAAACTATTTTCGAGCACTTTGATTGTTTCTCCCGAAACTTTGCCGTTAATGGTAGGGTTATCTGGACTCAGCATGATGGTTTTGGCACGTAATACTTTGGCTCGGTTGACATCTTTAACAAAGGCCGTAACGTAATCATCAGCTGGACTCATGATGATCTCTTCCGGCTTACCAACCTGTATCAATTTACCGCCGTTCAGAATACCAATGTGATCGCCGAGTTTCAAAGATTCATCGAGGTCGTGGGTGATGAAGACGATGGTCTTGTGTAGTTTTGACTGCAGTTCCATCAACTGATTCTGCATATCGTTACGGATTAGTGGATCCAGCGCACTGAAAGCCTCATCCATCAGTAATATTCCGGGTTTGGTAGCTAAGGCTCTTGCCAGCCCTACCCGCTGTTGCATTCCGCCGGACAATTGACTCGGGTATTGATGCTCAAATCCGTTTAGTCCTACTGCATGGATCTGTTCTTCTGCAGTTTGATTCCTTTCTTCTATCGACTTACCCTGAACTTCCAAACCGTAAGCGACATTTTCCAACACAGTCTTGTGAGGAAAAAGCCCAAAGCGCTGGAAGACCATGCTCATTTCGTGGCGCCGTAATTCGAGCAGTTCCTTCTCATTGAATTCGAGTACGTTAACTCCGTCTACCAGTACCACACCCTCAGTTGGCTCAATTAAACGATTTATGTGCCTGATAAGAGTTGATTTCCCTGAGCCGGATAAGCCCATACAAACGAAAGTTTCACCTTCTTCAATACTGATGGAAACGTTATCAAGGCCCACCGTATGATCGGTTTCAGCCAGGATCTCTTTTTTTGTTGCACCTTTTTTTACTAAGGGAAGAACGCTATGAGGGTCTTCTCCAAAGATTTTGTAGACGTTCTTTAGCTCGATCTTAGGCATTATACCTTTTTAATATTTTTAGGCTTGGTCTTATCCTGAATTTTATCTCCATAGGCCTGAGTTACACGGTCAAATATTATAGCCAGCAGGACAATTGCTATTCCTGCTTCTGTTGCCATGCCCACGTTTAGTTGTTGTAATCCGAGTAGGACTTCGTCTCCAATGCCTCTTGTACCAACCATTGAAGCAATTACAACCATTGCCAATGCCATCATCACAGACTGGTTGACACCTTGCATGATATTTGGAAGGGCAAGTGGTATTTGTACTCCCCAAAGTTTCTGTTTTTTGCTGGCCCCAAAAGCATCTGCGGCCTCAACAATTTCTTTGTCCACCAGCCTGATGCCAAGATCTGTTAATCGTATCAACGGTGGCGCGGCGTATACAAAAATGGAGATTATGGCAGGTACTGCTCCCAGTCCAAATAACAAAATTCCTGGAATTAAATAACAGAAACTTGGAATAGTCTGCATCAGGTCCAATACAGGCAGAATCATTTTTCTTAATTTAGGTTTTCTTGCCATCGCGATTCCAATGGGAATTCCTATCACTAAACAGAAAAATATTCCTATGAACACAATACAGGTGGTCATAATGGCCTTGTCCCAGTATCTGGGACTGAGGAAGCCAATGAAAAATGTACAAAATCCTATCAGGATAGTTGTACTCATTTTTTTACCACTAACAAAATAAGTCATTACGATGACCAGTATCACAACAAGTGGCCAGGGTAGCGCTACCACGGAATTCTTCATGGTGGTGTAGAGACCAAGTAGAAAGTAATTAATACCTTCAAAGAAAAGTCCATATTCCATTATCAGCCAGTCAAATCCGCTGTTGATGGGCTGCATCAAAGGAAAATCAAGCCATTTGGGCCAGTTTATCAACCAAGAAAAATCGTTTAAAAGATCCGAAATATTGTCAGGCTTATATCGGGGTTTTGCGTAACGATAGCTGATAACTATCAATCCCCAAAAAGCCACAAAACAAATAGGGATCCAGTATTTCCAGTTTGTTTTCATTATTTCTGTATGCGAAATACTAAGAGCCCGAACGGGCTCTTAGATAAAAAGGCAGATTAAGTAATTTCAAAACAGATTAAAGTGCAGCTTTGACTTTACTAGCGACGTCTGAAGGTACCCAGTTTTCCCAGATATTGGAATTTGAGAGAAAATTTATTGCAGTCTCTTCCATATCTCCACCAGATTCGTCTATGTAGAAAGCAAGAGAACTGTTCACCATTGCAGTTGGTATAGAGTATTTTCTGATGAAATCAAGTACCGGCTTACTGGCAGGCTTGTTGGCAAAACGTGTTGATGCTGCTTTTGTCAGTGCCATATCGACGTAAGCTGAGGCACAAGTTGGTTTATAAACTTCCGGTCCATTGGCCTTGATGTCTTCAACAACAGCCATCATTTCGGACCAGCACTTCGCCTCATAAGCCGGTTCTTTGAGCTTTACCAAGTCAACCTTACCCATGAGTCCAGTAGGTTCCCAATAATATGTGAAGACAGGTTTGCCTTTCTTGAATCCACCTGCAATTGCTGCGTCAAGTGCTCCACCTGAACCTGGATCAAAGTTGGTATATAATTTATCCAGACCATAAACTTTGTGCTTCACTAAGTTGATTGTGTAGCAGGTCCAGCCTGAAATACAACTTGTCATCCGGCCTTTTCCTGGTGCTTCCGGATCAGCAAAAAGGGCGGCAATCTTTGTGTTCTTCATATCATTTACGTGCTTCAATCCATACTTGTCAGAAGTAGCTTTGTCCACGTAAAATCCCTGTCCGGATTCAGGAGTATTTATCCCAAGTTCAATAATGTTGCCCTTGGCAATATTGTCCTCTATTTGCTGAACAAGATTATCGCGCCAGACTTCGGTGACGATATCCAACTGCTGATCGTACAATGCAGCCATGATTGGAGAAGTACTTCCCTTAGTTACTTCGACTTTACAGCCGTATCCTTTTTCAAGAATAAATTGAGTTATTGCTGTGTGGACATTTGCACTGTCCCAGTCAAAGTCCCCCAGTTTCACCTTTCCACAGGCGGCATAGGCTGATGAGCTGAAAACCAACAAGGTCACCAGGAGGCTTATTGTCGTGAACGCTTTTTGTATTATTTTCATGACTTTCCTTTCATACGAAATTAATGAATAATTAACAAAGCGTCTAATCCATTATTAAAGCAGAGATAAGACGACACCAAAATAGGGAGTAGAAATTTATTATGTTCTTCTCCTGTGCTTTTTGCCGAAAGAGGCAATCAGCCTTTGAAAAGCTACACTATAACAATGAGAACTATTAAAGCAAGTCTTTAATGCGAAGCACATTGAGTTGATCTGCAACTTTAACACATTAAATAAAATGACCGAACTTCAACCCCAAATGCGGAAAGTCCTGCAAAAGAGCTCTTCCTTGATCCCCGCTTTTTCATTTTCGGAAACTCCAATTGCGGAAATTCGGAAACTATATGCAGAGGAACGGAAGTTCTGGAATTGCGGAGGTCCGCAACTTCCTGAGATTTTGGACACACAGGTTAAAGGTCCAGTTGGACCAGTTCAAATCCGGATTTATCATCCTGATCCGGAAAACACTTTGCCTGTGTTGGTCTTTCTCCATGGAGGAGGATTTGTAGTCGGCAGCAATGACACACACGACCGCATCATGCGTGAACTGGCATTCCGTTCCGGATGTGCGGTAGTTGGTGTGGAATACTCTTTATCTCCGGAACAAAAATTTCCAGTTGCGATTGAGGAAACAATCTCAGTTTTGAAATGGTTGAAACAGGATTTGCCGCGCAAAGATAATTCGGCACTTAACCTTGATCCGGAACGTGTAGTACTTGGCGGAGATTCTGCCGGAGCGAGCCTTAGCATGGGTGCGGCCTTAAGTTTTAAAAATAATTTGCGTGGATTATTGCTGATTTATGGTTGGTTTGGTTTGCGTGATTCATGTTCCTCACGCTTGTTCGGTGGAACGGAAGATGGTTTGAGCGAGGAAAACCGTGCTTTTTATCAGGATGCTTATCTGCGTTCTCCTGATGATTTACTGGATCCGAAACTGGATGTTTTGGGTGCGGATTTGCGGGAACTGCCTGCTTCATGCCTGATAGTTTCAGACATGGATCCATTGCTCGATGACAGCACTGCACTTGCCGCATTGCTGGAACAATCCGGAGTTTCCTGCGAACTGCATCTGCATCATGGAGTATTGCACGGGTTTTTACACTACAGCCGCATGTTGGATTCTTCCGTCACCGCACTCGATCAAGGCGCTGAATTTTTACGGAAAGTATTTATTCTGTGAAGTAAAAATTTAATTTTTCCAGCAATTTCTTTTCAAGCACCGTCAAGTTCAAAGGTAGCCAATACCGCACGGTGATCGGAAGGATATTTTGCAAAAGCAATGTCTGAAGTTTCTGAATCCTCACCTAGCCTTTGAACGTTTTTCACCCGCACTTTTTTCCCGGCAAAATAAATAAAATCAATCCGGTCATGCGGATCCGCTATTGCTGAATCAGGAGAATCCGGATATGTCCCAGCCGGCCAGGTAAAACCCGGAATCTTCGCTGGGTCAGGAAATAATTCACGGAAGGCATCTTTTAAACCAATTTTGCTAACTTGCATTGAGGTCGGGTAAGCCACCTTTATGGGAAAGAGTCCGGCTTGTGCTGCTTCTTCGGTCCAGTCGAGATGAGACGGTTCATTGAAATCTCCTGTAAAAAAAACTGGTTCTTCAAAATGAAGAATATTTTTAATATCCCAGAGCACTTTGTTGACTTCCGTTTCATGACCAATGCGGGCGGAAAGTATAGCCTGTTCTTCCGCATCCGGCGTTTTCGGATCAATCGCTTCGCCTTCAAAAAAATCAACATTCATCAACTGATACGGCACATAAGGATAATGCCAGAGATGTGTATTGAACATCCAGACTTTCTCTCCTGAAGGCAGTTTAACCTGAACTCCGGAACCCCCGGGAGACTGTGCTGTAATAGGAAAACGACTCAAGGTGGATTGCCCGGCCTGCTGAGTCCAGCGTGCACGGAGTTTGTTGCCTCTTGCACCAAATTCTTCCAGCGAGTCCAGCACTGCGTGACGCACATAGGAGAAGCCCAGTGCCTTTGCTATTTCCGGAGTCTGGTCTTCATATTCTCGGTTGACATTTTCTTGAATACCAACCAAATCCGCATCGGATTTCCGGATCACTTCAATAGTTTCTTCAAGCGGTTGCTGATGTCCGCCCCAGAAAATGTTATAGCTTAAAACCTTTAAGTTTGTGTTGGGCATAATTAATGATGTGCTGTGAAAAATCTTCAGTCTAGCACTTTTGTACTGTTAGTAAATTAAAAAAACTCGTAACTATTCACTGTTCTCCTAGTTACGATGCTCCTTCACACGAAACACAGCTTGCTCAGAATCGACAGGCACAGAGGAACGGGGCAAACATGCGGCTGCTCGTGAGGCGGAGCCACACCCACTGCATTCCGCGGCTGAGCCACGGAACGAGAGAACACAGCTTGCTCAGAATCGACAGGCACAGAGGAACGGGGCAAACATGCGGCTGCTCGTGAGGCGGAGCCTCACCCACTGCATTCCGCGGCTGAGCCACGGAACGAGAGAATGATAAATTATTTACGAAAGTTTCAAATCTGATGGTCAAGTTAATAGTTGTCATTCCCCACTTTCGCGGGAATGACAAAAAAGTATACCCTTTAGATCTTTTACGGCTTCATCAAATCTGATAAACCGAAAAAATGTCTTTAAATAGATTTTACGTCAATAATATTTCCGGTGTGTGTTGGCAAGCGAAAAAGTGTCCGGAAGCAGGAGTTTGCAACGGTGGGCGCTCATTGCTGCAAATCTCCGAAATGGCTTCAGGACAGCGTTCCGCGAAAGGACAACCACGTTTGGTGATTTTTACTTCACGGGCAATTCCGGCTTTTGCTTCACGTGTGGTGAGAGTTTGCTCCAGCCAGCCTTGTTTCATTTCCGGAACCGAAGAAAGCAGGAGCCGCGTGTAAGGATGAAAAGGTGGTTGGAAAACTGCTGACTTTGAACCCTGTTCGGCAACCCTTCCGGCATAAAGTACCACCACCTGATCGGCGATACTGGCCACGGTATCAAGGTCATGGCTGATGAATAAATAGGTCAACTGCAATTCATGCTGAAGCTTCTGCAGTAAGTCCAGAATGGCCTTGGCGACAATTGTATCAAGTGCGGAGGTTACTTCGTCACAAACGATCAATTCCGGTTCTGCGGCTAAGGCACGTGCAATACAAACACGTTGCTTTTCTCCGCCCGAAAGTTCATCCGGAAGACGGTCAATGTATTTTTCAGATAACTCAATTTGTTCCAACAGTTCGATGATACGCCGTTCCTTTTCTTTTCCACGCAATCCTAGGTAAAAACTCAAGGGGCGTCCAATTACATCCCGGACACGTTGACGTGGATTCAGGGCAACATCCGGGAGTTGGTAAATCATCTGGGTTTTCTGGAGTTGCTGCTTTGTGCGCTGAGCCAACGCCGCTGGAAGAATGTCTGTTTGAAAACGGATATCTCCGGAACGCGGAGGTAACAGTCCGGTGATTACGCGTGCCAATGTGCTTTTTCCGCTTCCGGATTCTCCAACCACCGCTACAGTTCGTCCACGTTCCACAGAAATTGAGACCTCCTGCAGTATGTCAGGACCTTTACCATAGCCTGCAGTAATGTTATCAATGCTGAGTAGAATTTCCGGATTAGAAATTTGCGCAGTTGTTTTTTCATGGCGGGTGCGGGCATCCAATAAATCGCGGGTATATTCTTGTTTTGGTGCTTCGAGAATTTGGCCGGTGCTGTTCACTTCAACTAGATTTCCGTAGCGTAACACCATCAATTGGTCAGCAAGTTGAGCGACCACCGCCAGATCATGGGTGATGTAAATGGCCGCGACATTGCGGTCTACTACAATTTCCTTGATCGTTTTCAAGACTTCAATCTGAGTGGTGACATCCAGTGCAGTTGTCGGTTCATCAAAAACAATCAAGTCTGGACCACACGACATCGCCATGGCCACCATCATACGCTGCAGTTGGCCTCCGGAAACTTGATGTGACCAACGCTCTCCTATGTTATCCGGATCCGGCAAATCCAGACTCCGATATAGAGCACGCCCTTTTTCTTTTGCTTCTTTACGGGACATGACGCCATGGTCTACAGGACCTTCTGCGAATTGCTCAAGCAGTCGGTGAGCGGGATTAAAAGCTGCGGCGGCGCTTTGAGCAACATAAGAAATTCTGGTTCCGCGGAGTTTTCTCTTTTCATTTTCAGGTGCTGAATGCAACTCGATGCCATCGAAAATAATTTCTCCGGCTGTGATTCTGCAGCCGTCACGCGCGTAGCCCATTGCCGCTAAACCGATGGTTGATTTTCCTGCGCCGGACTCTCCAATCAAGCCTAATATTTCTCCACGTTTAAGCGTTAAATCCACTCCGCAAACAATTTCCTGCCAACCTTTTTCAGAAAGTCCCTCAATCCGTAAACCCTTCACTTCCAGTAATGTGGAGGAAACTTCTTTGTTAGAATTTTTATTTGTATCAACCAACATCTTTTAGACCACTTGATTTGTGCAGCATCCAATCTACTACGAAGTTCATCGCTACTGTCAACAAGGCAATTGCTCCCGCAGGCAAGAGCGGGGTGATGTCGTCAAAAGCAATCAGTGTCGCGTTATCCCTTACCATCGATCCCCAATCCGCCGTGGGAGGCTGAATCCCGAGTCCGAGAAAACTGAGTGCGGAAATGAAGAGAAAAACAAAACAAAATCGTAAGCCGAATTCAGCGAGTAGAGGCGCAGTGATATTGGGCAGAATTTCTTTACGGATGACCCAACCCTGTTTTTCACCACGGAGTCGCGCTACCTCCACATAATCCATCACAGCCACATTCATGGCAGTTGCGCGAGCCAAGCGGAAAACACGGGTGGCATCAAGAATGGCAATTGTTCCTATCAAATAAGGCATTGCTGTGCCGAAGATGGAAAGAATAAGGAGTGCGAATATAAGTGATGGAATGGACATCAGTACATCTACAATTCGACTTAAGACTTGATCCACCCAACCTCCGAGTGCAGCGGCAATCATACCGGTCAGACTGCCAAGCACAAAAGCTATCAACGTAATTGTCAGCGCCAGTCCAATGGTGTTCCGTGCACCGTAAATCAGCCGTGAAAGCATATCACGTCCTAAATTGTCTGTTCCAAGAAGAAACTTGTCAGACCACACTTCATAGGCTCGGCCAAGGAGTTCGGTCTCTCCGTAAGGGGCAATGAAAGGAGCAAAAATAGAAATAACAGCATAAAACAAAATTACCACCATTCCAAATTTAGCGCTCCAGGGCGCGGATGAAAATATTTTGAGAATGTTCAACATCAGCGTGGGTGCAGCAAACGTGGATTAGTTACAATGGAGATAATGTCTGCCGACAAATTCAGCAGGATATAAACTGAAGCAAAAATCATCGAACAAGCCTGCACAACCGGGATGTCACGTTTGGATACGCTGTCTACCATCAACTGGCCGAGTCCAGGGTAAACGAAAACTACTTCCACAATAACAACTCCCACTACCAGATAGGCCAAATTCAACGCAATCACATTAACAATAGGAGCAAGCGCATTTGGAAGAGCGTGCCGCAAGATGATTCTCATTGGACGAATTCCCTTGAGCTGAGCCATTTCGATATAAGGGCTGGCTAATAAATTGATAATGGCGGCCCGTGTCATTCGCATCATGTGGGCCACTACCACCAGAGTAAGTGTGGCCGCAGGAAGTAAAGTTCGATAAAGTTTATCGCCCAGCGAAAGATCAGTACTGACGTTAGAAATTCCTGGAAACCAACCCAACTTGATGGCAAAAAAGAGAATCAGAATGTAAGCGACAAAGAATTCCGGAAATGAAATGGAGGTGAGGGTGAAGGTGTTAACGGCTCGGTCATAAAGACTATTGCGGTAGAGAGCAGCTAAGATACCGAGAAACAAAGCCAATGGAACTGCAATCGTCGCGGCAAAACCACCAAGGAAAATGGTGTTGGAAAGACGGAGTCCGATCAGTTCAGAAATTTCACGCTTATTGGCCAGTGAAACTCCCATGTCACCTGTTGCCATGCCGGCCAGCCAACTGAGGTAGCGTAAATGCGCCGGCTTGTCCAGGCCGAGTTCAGTGCGGAAAACTTTTACTGTTTCAGGCGTCGCACCTTGGCCAAGAATTGACTCCGCCAAATCACCTGGCAGGAGTTCCACGCCAAAGGTAATCAGCAACGAAATGACAAAGAGGGTGAGAAAACCCAGCACAATACGCTGGGCTACAATTTTTAGGATGTTGGCCAATGAAGTCTCCAGACTACAAGTTTCAAGTTTCAAAGTACAAGGCCCAAAGTTTAACTTCCTCTGAACCTTGCCACTAATTTCTTGTTACCTGATCAGGAATACCACCAGCGTTCGTGGAACTTGTCACCGTCCAAATCCCAGTTTCCGGCCATCTTACCGTGAGCGATTTTGTCGGTTGTGCCGAAGACATAGTTAGCAAACATTGGAACAACAACACCGCCTTTATCACGTACTATCTGTTGCATTTCATAGTACATTTCGCGGCGTTTATTCTGTTTCGTTTCGGCACGTGCTTCAATGAGCAGCTTATCGAAACGGTCATTCTTCCAGAAAGTGTCGTTCCAGGACGCACCACCCTGATAGGCAGTTGAAAACATCCAGTCCTCTGTAGGACGACCACCCCAGTAACAAGCACCCCAGGGCTTTTTCATCCAGACGTTTGACCAGTAACCGTCACTCGGTTCACGCACAACTTCAATATCAATTCCGGCAGCAGCAGCATGTTCCCTATAAAGCACGGCTGCATCAACTGCTCCTGGGAAAGCCGCATCTGCCGCAGAGAGCTGAACTTTAACACCACCAGCTTTTTTCGCATAAAAACGGGCTTTATCTGGATCGTATGTACGTTGCTCCAAAGTAGCAGCATGGAAAGGATTTGAAGGTGCAATCGGATGATCGTTACCTACCACTCCATGACCAAACAAAACTTTCTCAACAATCTCATCACGGTTTATTGCGTGCTTGAGCGCGAGACGGAGATTATTGTCGTCAAAGGGCGCAGTGTCTGTGCGCATCGGGAAGGTATAGTGCTTCGTACCGGTAGTTTCTTCAACCTTGATTCCACTCTTGCGTGCGAGCAGGTTGGCGGTTTTCAAGTCAACACGGTCAATGACATCGACTTCACCTGTTGTCAGGGCATTGCTCCTGGCAGTAGGATCTACGATGGAAAGCATCTCCAGTTCGTTAAACCAGCCGCGGTCATCTTTAAAATAATTGGGGTTGCGTTTACCGAAAAAGCGCACACCCATTTCAAGTTTATTAAGTACATAAGCACCGGTTCCGATACCGTCTGTGGGATCGATCTTGCCGTCTTTTGAGGGTTTAATCGCAATATGATAATCAGATGCAACAAAAGGGAAATCGGCGTTTCCTCCAGTCAATTCAAAGACAACAGTGTATTTCCCATCCTTACGAATACTGCTGACCTGCTTGAGTAGTGATTTCGCGGGAGACTTGGTTTCACCCATGTGGTGCTGAAACGAAGCAATCACATCGTCGGAATCCAGTGTCTTCCCATTGTGAAATTCCACTCCTTTACGAAGGTTAAAGACCCATGTTTTGGCACCGTTCTGAGGTTCCCAACTTTCCGCTAATTCCGGAGACATGTTTCCGGTATGATCCACTTCACCAAGATGATTCTGGATCGCAGTATTGACTTTACTCATGAAACCGTTTTCATAAGTTGCTGGATCCAGCGAATCGGTTGTTGAACCATGAGCAATTCCTGCACGCAAACGTCCTCCGCGCTTGGCACCAGCCTGTGCTTGATCCGCCCAGGTCAGCAATGTGCCAGCACTTGATCCGGCAATACCCAGTACCATTAAGCGCTGCGCGAATTCGCGACGCGTCATCCTGCCGGAAATTAGTTGTTCCTTGATGTGGTCAATCTTATTATCCATACTATACTCCAATGGGAGGAATTGGTTCTCAGCTCCGTGATTAGAAGGTTTAACCAATTCGGTTTAGTTGAAAAATCAACAATTTCGAAAGCGGCACCTCTGCGATTGAAATCTCCTGAAATGAAAACACCTGAATAATTTCAAAGCTTGTGTCGTAATTCGTTTCTATGCGGATCACACTCAAATAACTTTTGAAAAAACGATCTGCCTGCCGGAAAGTAGCATGGATCAACAGAACTTGTCAACCTATAAACTTAGTTTATGCTGAACAAGTACCTTTAGTTCTGTGTTAGATCTATAATAATTTGTAATAACTGATTATTTTAAATTTACACCAGATATTTATGTTTGAAACCTTTTGCCAATGCTAAAGGAGAGTTTAAAAAATTTCAGACATGATGCACTGGTAAAAGCACAAAAACAGTGTCATTTCGAGCAAAGCGAGAAATCTATTTTATGATACCACTCTAATATAATTAAGATTTCTCCCTCTGGTCAAAATGACAAAAGTTGTGTTTCAGAGTTTTTACATAGGCTTCAAACTTGATTCCTCGGAACTTCAAAATCCCAGTTCCGAAAAAAGATTCGCTGCTCACCTTCGAACACCTCCAACTTGGATGTGACATGAAAATTATCTGCTGTAGCGCACATGGTTCCGCTGGCTTCAACACGCGTCTGCCAATCAGCACGGCCTATCCCTGCAGTACGTTCGCAATTCACCTTTAAAGAAAGCGGCTCGCCTTCCTTCAGCGATAGAGTATCACAACCGAGGTCTTCAGTTTCCAGTCCATCTTCGACAAAACGATAGCGTCCGTTATCCACTCTGTCTGTGAGTGTAAAACTGTCTTCAATCAACTTATGTTCAAGCTTGCGATTGCGGCTGGCTTTTCTGAGCTTTTCTGTTTCCAAAGGTTTAGAACATTCTGCTGCTAAAAAATCCGCAAGGTGGTCGTCTTCCGGACGTGATTTTCTGAACGGCAAGCTGAGATATGTTTCAGTGCCGGGAAAGATATGCAGTGCTGTTAGTTCCGGACTGGGCCATGCATGTGGAAAATACGCAGATGAAAGTGAAATCCGCCAGCGATGTCCTGGACTGAGTGCATGGGCACAGGCATTGAGTTGAACAGTCGCCTTAAATTCATTTCCTGGAATCAAGGCTTCAGGATGTTCGTGAGAGTTACGGTGCGTCAAATTAAGCAAGCCCCAGCTCACCAACAGAGATGAACCATCAGGTGCGACATCACACAAACGCGCGGCGAGCAGGGCTTTAGGCTTATCGCAGTTCAGACTGACGGTCACTTCGGGATTTCCCAATATCTCCATTCCTTCGTCAAAGGGTTCGGAAGTAAAACACAAGGATCCGGAATCTGCGGATCGCTGATCTCCGGGAAACTCACCGGCTGCTCCCATTGGAAACCAGACACCGGCATTTAATCCGACAGTCAGTGAAGTTGGAAAAAGCAGAGGTTTTTCAGTTTCCAGCGCTTGATTGAGACCGTTCCGGTTGAGGTACCAAGTTTGTGCTCTGGACTTTTCAGGCGGGCATAGCGGTTCCGCCACCCAACGTCCAGGCCGGAATTCATAATGTGTTTTTGGAGCAACACTTTCCGGCATCCACGCCCTCAGCATCGGTTCCTCCATAATACCTGTCTCAGTGCCTTTGAGCCAGTAATCCCACCAGCGCAGACATTCCTGTACAAAACCAATCTGTGGTCCTGGAAGGGCGCGTTGTGGATACTCATGAGACCATGGACCAATCAATCCTTTGCGTGGACATGAAAGCCCGGAAAGCATCCGCTGAATTGTGTTGCTGTATGGATCCGCCCAACCTCCGACTGCATAGACTGAACACTTTACCGCTGAAAAATCTTCACAAATAGAACCGTGTTTCCAATAAGCGTCTCGGTGTTGGTGACCGATCCACTCCTTTACCGGCAAGTGGGTTTGCTCCAAACGTTCCAACCAGCGTTCACGCCAACTCTCACCCAGCACTGCTGGATCCGGTGGACGGGCGTTCCAGGCAAGCATGGTTGTGGACCAACCGAGCATGTCTGTACTCAGCACACAACCGCCTTTATAATGGATATCATCAGCATAACGATCGTCCGAAGAGCAAACAGTTATGATAGCCTTTAGTGCCGGAGGCTGGAGCGCCGCGACTTCCAGCGAATTAAAACCACCCCACGATTTACCCATCATCCCGACAGCACCATTGCACCATGACTGTTCCGCGAGCCAGGCAATTACTGAAACCGCATCGTCCAATTCCTGTTTGCAATATTCATCCGCTAGAATCCCGTTAGGTTCGCTTTCTGAATCACCGCTGCCGCGCATATCGACGCGTACCGCAGCATAACCGTGTCCGGCGAAATAAGGATGATAGATTGAATCCCGCAAAGCCGTTCCGTCATTTTTACGGTATGGAATGTATTCCAGAATTGCTGGAACAGGTTCCTGCTCGGCATTTTCCGGCAGCCAAATTCGGGCTGACAATCGGCAACCGTCAGGCATAGTAATCCATATATGTTGGATAGTACGGGTTTTGTATGGAAATTCAGTTTTGATTTTCATTAGTATTAAGAATACAATTTGGTTAAAAAAAATTTATTTAGCCGCTAAGGTCGCAAAGCAACATCAAGATCAGAAATCTGGCTCCGCACAATGAAATTATAATATTGTGACCATTCGTGTTGGTTCCGCAAAAAGTTGTCATTGGGACTTTTTAAGTGGGTCTCATTCGTGTTGAACCTGCAAAAAACTTAAACAATTTCGATATCTTCATCCTTTTCGATGTCAAACTGCAGGACTGCTAAAGACTCATCGTATTTGTCCAGCATTTCCATTTGATCACGTCCACCGATGAAAACATTGGCAATTTCGTAACTGTACATGTCCTGGCCCTGCAGGTCTTTCAGGTGTTGTCCGGTCTGTACCTGAAATTTAACCACTGTTCCAGGTTGACGCTGGGCCAGTTTCTGGATGGCGGCGTCACTCGGAATACGTGTGATAAGTCCGCTTTCAAAAGTACGGAACATGAAGTGTCCGGCAATGTTGAATTTGCCTTTCTTTTCCATTGGTTTTGGCTTGCGTCCTAGAGCGAGATCAACCATCACTGAATGATGAGATATGCCCTGCACTCTTTCAAAAATTTCTGCATGAGACTGGGAGATACGTGGATTTACCTCAAGAAACCAAACATTATCAGAGGTCTGGTCATAAAAGAATTCTGCGTTAAATGCAGCGTTATCAAGGCCGATCTGCTGGATGATACTGCGAGTCGCATCCATCATACGGTGCTTTATTTCCAGTGGCTGTGAAGATGGATATTCATAACGTGAGAAGGAGGAACTGTCCTGTTCCCGTACCGAATCTACAACTCCGTAAACGGAGACAGTACCGTCATAGGACTAGCCTTCGAGTGTACATTGCCAACCACCGATTGGGGACTCCGCAACAAAACTTTCCGGCATCTGGGCAATTTCGGCAGGCATATCATAAGCATTCATTAAATACTGAAAAGGCTCTCCCATAAAGCCTCCCTTTTCACGACAGATCGGCATGACTTCATTGAATTGACGTTCATCATTGATCTGGAATGCTAAAAAAGAACGAAAAGATTTGATTGGTTTGATCCAGAAAGGCGGCAGGAGTTCCAGTTTGCTGAAAGCTTCCTCATCAAATGGATCAAAAGCGCGGAACTGCGGAATAGAGTCCGGAATTACTTTAAGCTGTTCTAGACGGCTCCAGTACTTGTTTTCACACTTGAGAACTGCCTCCAGACTTGGTCCGGGCAGGCCAAAGTGTTTTGCCAGAATTGGTACCATCACTGTACCTGGAAAATCAAAATAACTGGCGACTCCATCAATTGTACCAGCGAAATTTTCCATGGTGCTAATTGCCTGTTCAATCAACGCGCCTATATCGAACTGCTCCAAATTACGCATATCGTCGTACTTCAAGGCTGCGTGAAAGTCACATTCTGCTGCCTGCGGTAAACGCAGCAATTTTTCGAGATTGAAATCGTCCAATCCGACGATGAAGATGTTTTTCTTAGCCATAGTAGTTCTACCTGATGCAAAGTTATTCCGAATTATGTCACAGACCTATTGAGATTGTAGACGGTTGAGAAAACTTGAAAGGTGTATTCTGCGTCTTATTCCACTTAAACGTCAAGAGGAAAGCTGAGAGACGATAGTCAAAACTAAACCAGCACAGCACGAACGATGACTGCCAATGACAACACAATCAATAAACTCAGTGCGAATTTTCGGAAGGATTCAGGAGTGGTTTTAATGAAACTGCGGTGTCCGATGTAAATTCCGACCAACAGCGGGATTAAAAAAACAACTGTACGTCCGAGGAGTTCTGTTGAAATCAACTGTTGGCTGCCGGGGAGGAAAACAGCGTAAAGATCAATGATGAAAATATAGGCCACCATTGAGGCGCGGGATAATGCCGAGCCCGCAGAAATGGAAAGGAAAAACAAAATTACCGGTAATCCTCCAATTGCGGCTGCTCCATTGATTACTCCTGAAAAAAATCCGACTCCGAGCATTGAATACCAGCTTGCGGAACTTCTAATACGAATGTTTTTCCAGAGTAACAAACTGGCAGTCAGCACAATTGCGGATATGACCAGTCGCATCATTTCCTGCGGAACTTCTTCTAAAAAAGTAATGCCTAAAGGCGTTCCCATGACAGCGCCAAAAACCAGCCAGCGTAGAATTTTCCAGTTTATGGTACGCCAAACCAAAGGCAGCATGTGAATACTGGCCGCGACTTCCAGCATGTATGCGGTGGGTACTACTTCTGAAGGTGGTAAGATTAGTGCTAAACTGGTAACTGTCAATGCTGAAAAACCAAAACCACTGTAGCCGCGGATATAAGCCGCGACTCCGATGGCGAGTAGTGCGTATAGTAACATTAACGGACTGAGGCCGAACCATTCTTGAAATTCGATTTGCATTATTATAGAGTTTCCTGGAAAGGATCCCCGGATTCATCTTTCCAGACTTCTTTAAGCAACCATGTTTTGAATAAACGCACCAGCGGTTTACGCAATGCTTTTTCAGGATAGACGAGATAGTAAAAACCACCTCCGGTAATAGAAAGATCAAAGGGACGGATCAACTGTCCTGAATCCAAATATTCCTGTACGATTCCCACCGCGCAGAGTGCAATTCCGTGGCCTTCCAAAGTTGAGTGGATGAGTACATTGGAATCTCTGATGATAGTACGACGTTTATATTTTCGCTCAGGTATTCCCGCTTCTTCCAACCATTCCTGCCATATGTTGTCATCCGGATCATCCAACAGCGGATAGTGAATCAAATCCTCCGGGGTTTTCAGCGGATGTGTTTTCTTTAATAAATCAGGGCTGCAAACCGGTGTAAATTCCACGGCCATTAATTTTTCGCACATCAGGCCCTGCCAGTCTCCTTTGCCCCAGACAACTGCTAAATCAGTTCCATCTGCGCCAAAATCCGGATCATTATTTGAAATTTTCAGATGAAGATTTACTTCAGGATACTTCTGGTAAACTGCCCCTAAACGGTGCACAAGCCAGTTGGCGGAAAAAGATGAACCAACTCCGACCACTATCGTATCTTGCATCTCGTAATTGCGGATATTCTCCAAACTGTCTGCAATTCCCTGTAATCCACTCACCACAGAAGGTAATAACTTTTGCCCTTCATCTGATAGTAATACTTTGCGTTTTTCACGGTGGAAAAGTTTCACACCTAAATATTCTTCCAAAGCTTTAATCTGATGACTGACCGCGGCTTGTGTCACAAAGAGTTCCTTAGCCGCGTTAGTGAAACTCAAGTGACGAGCAACCGACTCAAAAGTGTTGAGAAAGTTAAGTGAGGGAAACCCTTTAAAACCATCCATAAATATTCCTAATCCTAATCATTAAAAAAGATCAATTGTAATTAATGTTCATCACTTGTAAAACAATTACTTAATGGTATCAAGAGAAAAATAATATTTTTATTGATTGATTATTTCTATTGCTATTTTGATTAGTACAGATAATTTATAATCATTATGTAAGAACAGTTAATTTACATACTTTCACCGAGCATTATCATGATAGTTCGTGCCTACACATTCATTCTCGTGGCCTGTTTTTTATGGTCTCTGAATCCTGTCGCCAATAAAGTTGCGCTTGTTGATATCGCCGTTCCGCAGCTGGTTTTTATGCGCGCTGTCTTTGCAGCGCTAATCCTGTTGACTGTAGCTCTATATGCAGGCCACCGCTTCAGACCAAGGGAGATTGGCTGGCGTCCGTTTGTGCTGGGCATCCTTGATCCAGGATTGACTTCCCTGCTTTTTGTTACTTCGCTGACAGTACTGAGTGCTTCCAACACAGTCTTAATAATGGCCTTGATGCCTTTCTCTCAATCGATTCTCGGACGGATGGTATTGAAGGAAGATTTCCAGTCCTCAGTCTGGACAGGTGGAGTAGTTGCTATTTTTGGGCTTGCAATATTTTTCATAGGAGAAGATTTTAATGGGTCCGAGAGTATCTGGGGAAACGCGCTTTTGCTGACAGTATTTTGTTTGATGGCGGTTAGCCAACTGCTGACACGGAAGATAATGATATCTGAAATTCCAACGATTCTGGCTACTACAAGTCAGATGTTTTCCGCCGCGACTGTTCTACTGGTTAATATGCTGCTATTTGGAGATCTTGATAGTCCGCTTCAGGCATCATCCGGAACAATTATGACCTTGGTTTACCTGGTATTCTCTATGGCAATTCCATTTTTTCTATACAACCAGGCAATGCGCCACATTCCAGTCGGCATGGCTAGTTTATTACTAGTTTTGATCATTCCTTTTGGATTTTTATTTGCAGCAATATTTTTGGGAGAAGAGATCACCCTGCTCAAGTCAAGCGGTGCGTTGCTGGTTATGATCGGAGTCGCTTTACCCCAAATTCTGAAGTCACGGAAAAAAACTTATAGCATTTAACGGAAATGAAACAGTTTTAGGCTTTTCATGACTGTCTCAGATATGAAAATTAATTAATCAATGACTAAGCTATTAAAAAAAGTGGCGCTGATCGGAGGAGGCGTAATCGGCGGAGGCTGGGCCGCGCGTTTTTTGTTGAACGGTCTTGACGTGAACGTTTTTGATCCGTCTGACAGCTCGGAGCGTAGTCTGAACGAAATGCTGTCCAACGCCAGACACGCTTATTCGAAACTGACAATGGCTCCGCTCCTAAAACCGGGCAAGTTGTTTTTTTTTGATTCACTTGAAAAGGCAGTTCAAGATGTAGAGTTTATTCAGGAAAGTGCGCCGGAACGTTTCGAACTGAAACGTTCCATTATAAATCAAATCGACCGGTATGCGTCTGTAACCGCACTGATCTGTTCCTCTACTTCCGGTTTAAAACCTTCCTCTCTGCAAGCCGAAATGGAGCAACCGGAACGCTTCATGGTCGGACATCCTTTTAATCCTGTTTATCTTTTACCCCTCGTTGAAATTTGCGGAGGCGAGCAAACTTCTGTGGAAGCAAAGCAACACGCCGCTGAATTTTATCGTGAAGTCGGCATGAAACCTTTGATTTTGCGTAAAGAGATTGACGCGTTTATTGCCGACCGTTTGCTGGAAGCTGTCTGGCGTGAGGGACTCTGGTTGATACGTGATGATGTGGCCAGCACAGAAGAATTGGATGACGCTATTCGTTATGGATTTGGTCTACGCTGGGCACAAATGGGATTGTTTGAAACTTATCGCGTTGCCGGTGGTGAAGCAGGTATGCGACACTTCATTTCACAATTCGGCCCGACTTTAAGTTTGCCCTGGACGAAACTTATGGATGTACCTGAATTAAATGAGGAATTGATTGAAAAAATTGTGTCGCAATCAGACGCGCAATCAGGAATGCATTCCATCCGTGAATTGGAACGCATTCGTGATGATAATCTTGTAGCCATCATGCAGGGACTCAAACTCAATGATTGGGGCGCTGGTGCGCTTCTCAAGGAATACGAAGAACGTCTCTACCAAAAAGCTCATTCCGGAGTAGCCGCAAGTGATCCGGACTTTTCAAAACCTTTATCTTTGTTTGATGCAAAAGTTCTTCCTGAGTGGCTGGATTATAACGGTCACATGACGGAAAGCCGTTATCTGCAGGTTTTTGGAGATGCCACTGATGCGTTGCTGAACTTTGTCGGTATGGACGAAGCATATCGGACGCAGGGATTTTCGGTGTATACTGTTGAAACTCACATCCGGCATCTACTTGAAGTCGCGGGCGGTGAACCGCTTACTGTTCAAACACAACTGCTCGGTTTCGATGAAAAACGTCTCCGGATTGTTCATAAACTACTCCATGTCTCTTCCGGAGATATACTGGCTACAGGCGAACACATGCTGTTGCATGTTGATACAGAAGCAGGATGCGCGGCTCCTCTTGGAAAAAAACTTTATGAAAAACTTGCAAAAATCTGGCAAGGACACCAAAAGTTAACTGTTCTGGATTATGCCGGAAATGGAATCCGGAATATAAAAACAAGCGCCTAATAAATAAAATTGACGGTCACGAAAAGAATCCGTACTATACTTTGTGATTTCGAGAGTAGCGAGAATCTTAAAATATTATTGTAGTCACTCTAATAAGATTTATCGTTTAGCTCTAAATGACAGAGTTTTAGGCAAATTTATAAGGTAAGTAAAGTTTTAACGTAACCTCAACATAGTTAAAATTCGGACATTGAGAGTAGCTTTAAACTGTGCTCTGTGACTCAGTGGTGAAAAGTAAAACTAACTAACATAAATAAATTCAATGAATTACGATATTATTATAACATGTGCGGTTACAGGTTCCGGAGACGCGGCTGGAAAACATCCTCAACTTCCTAAAACTCCTGAAGAAATCGCTAATGCTGCAATCGAAGCGGCGCATGCCGGAGCGGCGGTAGCTCATATTCACGTACGTGATCCGGAAACCGGAGGGGCGGGGCGCAAATTGGAATGGTACGAGGAAGTTGTTGAACGCGTTCGTGCCAGTTCAACCGATGTCATCATCAACTTAACCGCCGGAATGGGCGGAGATTATGTTCCTCATCCTGAAGATCCTGGAAGAGGAGGTCCCGGTACGGACATGGCGACCCCAACCGAGCGACTTGCACATGTTGTGAAACTGCTTCCTGAAATCTGTACCCTTGATGTAGGAACACAAAACTATGCCAACAGTGCTTATGTCAGCACTCCGGAAATGCTCCGTGAAATGGCGAAAATAATTCAGACTTGCGGAGTAAAACCGGAAATTGAAGTATTTGAACTCGGTCATGTCTGGTTCGCGAGACAATTGCTCAAGGAAGGTTTGCTGGACGCACCGCCGCTTTTTCAGCTTTGCATGGGAATTCCCTGGACCGCAGAAGCTAATACGGAAAATATGTTGGCGCTCCGGAATATGCTTCCCGAAAACGCAATCTGGGCTGGATTCGGAATTGCACGAATGCAAATGCCGATGGTAGCGCAAGCCATGATTCTGGGTGGAAATGTGAGGGTTGGCCTCGAAGACAATCTCTATCTTGAAAAAGGGGTGCTTGCCAGTAACGGACAATTGGTTGAGCGTGCCGTGCAAATTGTTGAACGGCTTGGTGGTAGAATCCTCAATCCTGCTGAGACGCGCCAAAAACTGGGCTTTAACAAACGTTGATGAATCATTAAAAAGTCTTAAAACAGTATCATTTCGAGCAAAGTG
>ERZ1049444.676-NODE-676-length-30132-cov-8.664528_pt1 | contig 30132 bp, 29 predicted proteins | sample MGYA00383101_ERZ1049444 | MGnify/ENA primary metagenome ERZ1049444 (study PRJEB29581, sample SAMEA5548371) | metagenome | biome: marine; feature: coastal; material: water | depth 50 m | study: Short-term variability in the microbial, nano- and picoplankton...
TCGCTTTGGGTATGGCGGTGATGTTGCAAGTGGTACTGGCGGTATTCGGCCAAATCTGCAAGGATCGGACGGCCGCACAGCCAGTCACCGACAAATTGATTGAGCGCGCGGCTGCGAAACAGCGCATTATGCGCCGCCTCATGCATTAAAATGGCAAAGCCCAACTGCCGTGATCCGATAACCATGACCGCTACTGTGGCAGTAAGCAGATTGGGCCAAAGCGAAAACAGCGCCAGCGCCAGTGCGATAATGCCCCAGCAATGCAGTACCAACAGCGCACCCCAAAGATCAGATCTGGCCGCCAAAGGGCGAATTTCATCCGAGGTTAGATAGTGCTTTCCGAGCGTCATCTTTGGCTCCTGTCAAGGTTAGCTACCGTGACGCTAGCCAGACAAATGCCACCAAACAAGGTCTTTTCATAAAACGTCGCGTAAGCTGCGGGCATTGTCCATGCGGCGGGTCCATATCCGATAGACAGCCAGCATTACAAGGATATGCAGAATTAAAGCCGCCGACATCATGGATGATTTTAGATCAACCTCAGCCGAAAACAGCGCCATCCCGTTCATGTTGCCATCCATACCAAGCAGAAACATCACTGTTAGATTATTGGCAAAATGAATGCCCAATGCGGCGCCCAAGTTGCCAGTGCGCAGCGTTACCTTGCATAGCAAAATGCCCAAAATTGTTGTGTTGGCCACAAATAGATAGGCGTTGTTGCCGAAAATATCTGGTTGATAATGCAACAGCCCAAAAGCCAGTGATGGCAACGCGATGGCCAGCCAAAAGCCGCCGCCACGGGCGCGGATCATTTGTAAAAGATAGCCACGAAACAAAAGTTCTTCTGCCCCGATCTGCACAAATAAAAGCAGCAGCATCGGCAGCAGCCAAAGTGCCCATTGCGGCAGATCAAGCAGCATGTGCGCTTTGTAAAGTGGGAGGCTGAACAAAAAGGCCGGCACCTGAAAAAGCACTTCAAAGGCAAGGGCCAGGATCAAGACCACTTTGGCAGCAACCCAAAAGTGGTGCCAGTTGACCCGGTGCGATGGCCCCAAAAGCGCCAGTGGTGTGCGCCGGTGCATAAGCGGCAGCACAACAGCAAGCCCGATCCAAACAGGTATAAAGGTCACAAACAAACCGGCCAAAGCCACAGGGCTGTGACCCAGCCCCTGATCAGAGAGAATAATATGGTCTGCAAGGTCCGGAAAAAATCTAAATCCCAAAAGGCTCAAACCGGAGATAAGCGCCACATAGAGTACACTTACCAGGGCTGTTCCGATAATAATCCGCCAAATGTCAAAACGTTCGCCAATATGCGATGCAAAATCGGCTGGCGCCGCTCTTAGGTGATCATCAAACATGTAAAAAATCCTCATAATATCTTTAAAAATAATATACAAATTTGTTACACGCGGCAGCACTGAATGCAACACGCATCTGGCGGCACAGTCAATTTACAGTCATGCAGCCCGCATTTTCGGTTGTGCGCTGATGTGGGATGATACAGCAGCAGGTCAGTTCAGGCTTGTCTAGGCGCTGGGGCTTTTGTATGACCATGCAAACCCAACAGGAAAGGTTTCCCAGTGAGCAAGTTCGACAAAGCCAAATTGCCAAGTCGCCATGTAACCGAAGGCCCGGCGCGCGCACCGCACCGGTCCTATTATTACGCGATGGGCATGACCGAAGAAGAAATTCATCAACCACTGGTCGGCGTTGCCACCTGTTGGAACGAAGCAGCGCCTTGTAACATTGCGCTCAATCGTCAGGCGCAATCAGTCAAAATGGGGGTCAAACAGGCGCTGGGCACTCCGCGTGAGTTTACCACCATCACCGTGACCGACGGCATTGCCATGGGCCATGAAGGTATGCGCAGCTCGCTCGCTAGCCGCGAAGCGATTGCCGATACGGTCGAGTTGACCATGCGCGGCCATTGCTATGATGCGCTTGTCGGTCTGGCTGGCTGTGATAAATCGCTGCCCGGGATGATGATGGCCATGGTGCGCCTTAATGTGCCTTCTGTGTTTTTATATGGCGGATCTATTCTGCCCGGCCGCCTAGAGGGCAAAGATGTCACCGTACAGGATGTGTTCGAGGCCGTGGGCCAGCATCAGGCCGGTAATTTAAGCACCTGCGAGCTGGAAAAACTAGAAGCCGTGGCCTGCCCCTCGGCGGGCGCGTGCGGCGGCCAGTTTACCGCCAATACCATGGCCTGTGTTTCCGAAGCAATCGGGCTGGCGTTGATGAATTCATCTGGCGCGCCGGCACCTTATGAAAGCCGCGATCAATATGCCGAAGCTTCCGGCCGCGCGGTAATGACACTTTTGGAAAAAAACATTCAGGCGCGTGATGTAGTGACATTAAAATCGCTTGAAAATGCGGCACGGGTGGTGGCGTGCACCGGCGGGTCGACCAATGCCGGTCTGCATTTGCCAGCCATTGCCCATGAGGCGGGCATTGATTTTTATCTTGATGACGTGTGCGAAATTTTCCGCGATACGCCGTATTTTGTCGACCTTAAACCGGGCGGGCAATATGTGGCCAAAGACCTTTATGAGGTCGGCGGCGTGCCCGTGGTGATGAAAGAGCTGCGCAGAGCAGGCCTCTTGCACGAAGATTGCCTGACAGCCTCGGGCAACACCATGGGCGAAGAGCTTGATAAAATCACCCGCGAAGCAGACGGCAAAGTGATTTATCCCATTGATGCCCCGATTACCAAAACCGGAGGTGTGGTTGGCTTGAAAGGCAATCTGGCCCCCGAGGGCGCGATTGTTAAGGTTGCCGGCATGGCCTCGCAGCATCAGATTTTCACCGGACCGGCACGGATTTTTGAATGCGAGCAGGACGCCTTTGAGGCGGTTCAGGGCCGCGATTATGACGAAGGCGATGTGTTTGTGATCCGTAACGAAGGCCCGTCAGGCGGGCCGGGTATGCGCGAAATGCTGGCCACGACCGCGGCGCTATCTGGCCAAGGGATGGGCAAAAAAGTCGCGCTGATTACCGATGGCCGCTTTTCCGGTGCCACCCGCGGCTTCTGTGTTGGCCATGTGGGCCCCGAAGCGGCCCATGGCGGCCCGATTGCCCTTCTTAAAGATGGCGATGTGATCACGCTTAATGCCATAAAAGGCTCAATCTCGGTTGACCTGAGCGACGAAGAGCTGGCGCAGCGTAAAGCTGACTGGCCCGGCCCGCGTGAAACCATCTATGCCTCTGGGGCGCTGTGGAAATATTCGCAGCAGGTCGGTGAAATCTATAAAGGTGCGGTGACGCATCCGGGCGGCAAAGCTGAAAAGCATCAGTATATGGATTTGTAGGATCATGAAAGCGGCGCGTTGTATGGGTCTCCGATGGGGGCTAATGATTTCAGCCCTTATGTTGGCCGGTTGTCTGCAATTGCCGCAGTTTCCAAAACTGGACAGGGTCGAATATGCCACCCAGCATCAATTTGCTGCCGGCCCTGCCTTTGTCAGCCCTTCGGGCTATTGCATCGCCAGAAAGCTGGTCAAGGAACAGGACGGAGCGGGGTTTTTGGTCACAACCCCATGCCCGACGGTCGAGGGCTTTGACGAGGTCGGATTGATCACCTTAACGGTGGCACCGTCGGATTCGAACGGCCTAAAGGGGGCCGATGAACTGCTGCGTGCCGCGGCCCCATCTGGCGGTTTTAAGGTTATAAAAAAGTCACCAACCATGGTTTTGGCGCGGATTTCACCGCAAAAGGCGCAGTCAATAAGCTCGGCGCAGCGCGATTTCTGGCAAGGTCTGGGGCTGCGTGGGGGGTATATCAGCGTTGCTACGCTTTATGTTCCCGAAGGCGTCACATTTAGCGATAAAATGGCTGCGGATATTTTGCGTGATACCCTTACGGCGGTATCTGCGCCGCAAACTGCGCAATCCCAACAGGCTTTAAATACAGGCCAGCGGCCACAGGTCAGACCAAAAGTCTTTTCTGTGCTGCGCCCCAAGGCCCGGCCCACGTCCTGATAGGCTACATGGTGAGCGGTAAAAAATAATTTGAAGCTGCAGGCCGGCTCGCCTATACTTTTCTGTATTGTTTAAGAAAGTCATTTTTGTGCAGAATTTGTTTGAGCGGGCAATCATAGCCCAAGCATCAAAAATATGGCGGCGGGCTCGTCGAAAAATGCCCGATATGGCCGTATTGGAATTGGTCCAATTGCGTAGCGCAGCGCTTGACCTGCGCTGCGCGTTGGATGGCATCATTCGCCGGGCGGAAAACCGCATTTCGCGCAGCAAGTTAAAGCGATCTGGATTTCAAAAGCCAGCCGATGCGGATTGGGCCTGGCGGCCTGAGTTATGGTCTGGCGCCATCGCATGCATAGGCGTTGCTGCGGCGCCCTCCAAGACCCCGTTAGGTCAAAAAATCCGACTTTTTCATGATTGTAAGATGGCAGATTTGACCATCAAGCAATTTCGCAATTTGCGCCATATCGATCTTGCCCCTTTTGGCTTTATGTTGGAGGTGTTTCACTTTGGCGGGTCCTATCTGTCGTTGGCCATTGATCTTCCCCAAGAGGCTACCGTAGGATTTAAAACCGGACATATTGTTGAGCTCGAGGCCTTTATCGAAAGCGAAAGACCTCTCAAAACTCTTGCCCGTCTGAATATCAAACACGGACCGAATGTGGAACAAATCATCCGCGAGTTTACTCATGATGCCAAAGTTTCGTCGGTGGGTTTTGATCTGGGGTATCTGATGTTGAATGAAAGTAGCATTGAAGAAATCTGGCTTGATTTTATTTTTGAAGCGCCCCAAATGAATCTGATAAAAATCCGCGATTTAACCTTTTATAGACGCCCCCGGTCTGGGTTTTAAGGACGTATAATATGACACTAAAGGTGCAAGAGCTCGAGTTTCACAATGGTCTCTGGCTGGGCCTCATCAGCGGGGTTGATCCCGGCTCGGATCACTTGCCTGTGCTTGATGTGAGCTTGCACGGGGAACCGGTTGATGCGGTTCAGGTGGTCCGGTCGCAAGATACGGATGATTTGCATTTGCATATCCCCATCCCGCCGTTAGCTGTGGGTTCAGGGGTGCATAGTTTTGTGATTACCGAACATAAAGGCGCTGAGATTTTAGCGCGGTTCACGCTTGTCGGCGGTGATTTGGTGGATCAGGACTTGCGCGCAGAAATCGATCTTTTGAAGGCTGAGTTGGACCTGCTCAAACGGGCTTTTCGGCGACATTGTTCGCAAACCTAAAGGATGAGGTTGACGCTGCGTAGGGGGTGACAAAACTGTTCTGTTGGGTGATGATTTGGCAGCTAATCTGAAAAAGGACCCGCCATGCCCACCGCCTATCCGCATATGCTTGCACCGCTCGACCTGGGCTTTACCACCCTGAAAAACCGCGTGCTGATGGGGTCCATGCACACCAATTTGGAAGAAACCAAAGACTGGAACCGGGTGGCTGAATTTTATGCCACGCGCGCGCGCGGCGGCGTGGGGCTTATGGTCACTGGGGGCATTGCGCCAAACCGCGAAGGCGGCGTATTTGCCAGTGCTGCCGGGCTTTATAATGACGATGACATTGCCAATCATAAGGTTGTTACCGACCGGGTGCATGCCGCTGGTGGGAAAATTGCGATGCAGATCCTGCATGCGGGCCGGTATGCCTATAACCCTGAATGCGTCGGGCCCTCGCCTGTGAAATCCCCCATATCGCCATTTCCGCCCAAAGAGTTGGATGAGGCTGGCATCGAAAAACAAATCAGTGACATCGCAGCCACCGCAGCGCGCGCCCGTGAAGCCGGCTATGATGGCGTCGAAGTGATGGGTTCTGAGGGCTATTTTTTGAACCAGTTTCTGGTGAGCCACACCAACAAACGCAGCGATCGCTGGGGCGGAAGCTATGAAAACAGAATGCGTCTGCCGGTTGAGGTAGTGCGCCGCGTGCGCGAAGCGGTTGGGCAGGATTTCATTGTGATCTATCGGCTTTCGATGATTGATCTTATTCCCAATGGCTCAACCCATGACGAGGTGGTCAAACTGGCCCAAGCAGTCGAGGCAGCAGGCGCGACCATCATCAACACCGGCATTGGCTGGCACGAAGCCCGCATTCCGACCATTGCCACATCCGTACCGCGCGCGGCCTTTGCATGGGTGACCAAAAAACTGATGGGCAAGGTTGGTATTCCGCTGATCACATCCAACCGGATCAACAGCCCAGAGGTGGCCGAAGATGTGCTTGCAAGCGGCTGCGCAGATATGGTCAGCATGGCGCGGCCGTTTTTGGCGGACGCCGATTTTGTGGCCAAGGCCGCAGCGGGAAAAGCGGCGCAGATCGCGCCCTGCATCGGATGCAACCAAGCCTGCCTTGATCATACCTTTAGCGGTAAAATTAGCTCTTGTTTGGTCAACCCTCACGCCTGTTTTGAAACAGAGCTGGCTGTAAAAGCCGCACAGATGCCGAAAAAAGTTGCTATTGTTGGCGCGGGTCCGGCGGGGCTGGCCACCGCAATCACGGCTACCCAATGCGGCCATAGCGTGACGGTTTTTGAAAAGTCGAACGAAATTGGCGGCCAGCTTAATCTGGCCAAACAGGTGCCCGGAAAAGAAGAGTTTTGGGGGCTTGTCGACTGGTTTAAAACCATGATGGATGATCTGAAAATAGAGCTGCGACTTTCGCAGACAGCGAAGGCTGGTGATCTTGCGGCCTTTGACGAAATCATCGTGGCCACCGGTGTTGTGCCCCGCGATCCGCAAATCCCCGGCCAAGACAGCCCGCATGTTTTTGGCTATCTTGATGTGCTTACGGGCAATGCCAATCTGGGTGAAAAAGTTGTGGTGATCGGCGCCGGTGGTATTGGTTTTGATGTGTCAGAATATCTGGTGCATGAAACGGGTCATAGCGTTACCGAAAACCTTCCTGAGTGGTTGAAAGAGTGGGGGGTTGGCGACCCTGAACAGACCGCTGGTGGGTTGGCGGCCGAGGGCGCACAGCCGCAGCCTGCGGCACGTGAAGTGACGTTGCTGCAACGAAAATCGGAAAAGCCTGGCAAGCGACTTGGCAAAACCACTGGCTGGATTCATCGCGCGGCGCTCAATATGAAAGGCGTCAAAATGCTGGGCGGGGTGAATTATGAACGCATCACCGATGAAGGCATTATGGTGTCGCGCGGCGAAGCGCGGGATGCCCCCGAGGTGATTAAAGCCGATAGCATTGTTCTGTGCGCTGGCCAGCTTTGCGAGCGCACGTTAGCAGATGATCTGATTGAACAGGGCCGCCAGCCGCATATCATTGGCGGTGCTGATCTGGCCGCTGAACTTGACGCGAAACGGGCGATTGATCAAGGCGTCCGGCTTGCTCTATCGCTTTAGGCGCCCAGAAACAGTCTGGTAAAAACCCCGTTAATGTCCACGGCCTGCCGCAGTCCTGACAGAATTCCATCCGATAAAATGACAGAAATTTTGTTGATGGATAGGATAAGTTATGGATCGTTTGACCGAGATGGAGGCTTTTGCAACAGTGGTGGACCAGGGCGGGTTTACCGATGCGGCAAGAAAAATGGGGGTATCAAAATCTGCCGTTTCAAAGCATGTGGCCCGTTTGGAAACCCGACTTGGCACGCGTCTTTTGAACCGCACCACCCGGCGTGTCAATCCAACTGAAATAGGCTTGATTTATTATGATCGCGCACGGCGGGTTTTAAGCGACGCTGGGGATGCAGATGCGATGGCCTCAGCCTTGCGCGCGATGCCTGCTGGTGATTTGTGGATCAATGTTGACGCGGATTTCGGGTCTAGCCCGCTTGCTCCAATCCTAAACTGCTTTTTGCTAAGCTACCGCGATATTTCACTGACGCTTGAGGTTAACGGCGATCCTATTGATATAAGCAATGACGCGTATGATGCATCAATCCGCATTGGCGCTGTGCAAGATACCTTAGTCTCTTCGCGCAAGCTTGGCGAAACCACGCTGCGCATGGTTGCCAGCCCGCAATATTTGGCCGAGTATGGCCGGCCCGAGCGGATTGATGATCTGACGGATCACAGGCTGCTGCATCATGCCTCAAGCGCGGCAACATCTGTGTGGCACATTCCAGCAATCAGTGGGGAAACACGGCATATCAGAACAGCCGGTGCTTTGAACGTAAATGATAGCCAGTCTTTGCTAAACGCTGCAGTTTCGGGTTTGGGCATCGCCTATTTGCCAAGTTTTCTCTATGCCGGTGCGCTCAAAGATGGCCGGATTGTGGATGTGATGCCCAATTTGCCCAAAAACCGGCAAGGCATTTATATCACCTATGCACCAGAACGGTATCTTCAGCCAAAACTGCGCGCCTTGGTCGAGTTTCTTGCAGAAAAGCTAGACGCCAAAAGCTTTGATCTTTTGTAAATTACTGCAAGCGCCGTATCACCGCTTCGACACGGCGATTTTGTTCGCGGCCGCTTTTATCGGTGTTTGCTGTCAACGGCGCAAGAAAGCCAACGCCTTGCGCAGTGATCCGCTTGGCGGCAATGCCGTATTTGGCAACCAGGCGCTCGACCACAGAGGCCGCGCGGCGCTTAGACAGGGCAATATTGGCGTCACTGGCACCTGTATTGTCTGTATGTCCAACCAAAATAATCTCTGCTGCTGGTTGATTTTCCATAAAATCGGCCAATTCCTTTAAGGACCGAAATGGCCCCGATCCAAGCTTTGATGATCCGGGCTCATAATCCAAATCAGACAGCACGGCATAGCCGTTTTGCAGCAATTCGCTTTGCATGTCGGTGTAAAAACTTTGGTGGGATAAGTTGGGCAGCTTTTGAGATATCGCGGCGCTCGCCGAAGCCTCGGGGTTCACTTCGATCAGTTGAAAACTTATTGCGCTGCCGACTTTGCTTGCCAGCAGGGTTTTAACGCTATTGGCCTTTTCAAAGGCAATAAACCGAAAATTACGCAAATTGACAAACATCTGAGGGGCAAGAAATACTTTGATAGAATAGCGAAAATCAAACCCGCCGCACTGCACATCGTGACAATCAAAAACAACGTCATATCCGGCCTCGGTCATTTGGCTTACAATAGGCTCGGCCAATTGATCCACAGTGATCGAAGGGCTTTGCAACTGCCATGCCCGTTGCCACAGAGGGCCGGTGATCTGTTTTGTGGGAACCGCCCCATCGGCCCAAGCGCCAATGGGCATTTCATATTTCGCGACTTTGCTTTGTTCGGCAATTTGCTGTTTTGCACCGCTTGGCACGGTCAAAGTGACCTGTGCCTGCGCTGCCATGCACCAAAAGGCCAGGGCGCAGCACAAAAGCGTATTAACGATGCTGCGCGTGATAATTGTCATTGGGCCGCATATCGGTGGCGCTGGCCACCCGGTTGGTCATATTAAAAAAGGCTGCCACATTGGCGATGTCCCAGATATCGCGGTCATCAAAGCCCACGTCGCGCAGGTGCTGGCGATCGGCCTCTTCAATCTCGGCGCTGTTTCTGGTCACCTTTTCGGCAAATTCAAGCATTGCGCGCTGGCGATCATCCAGCGGCGCTGCGCGGTAGTTCATTACGATCATTTCACCAAGGATCGGATCGCCTGAAAGCTCACGTACCGCTGCGCCATGGGCGGTCAGACAGTAAAAACATTTATTGACGGATGAAACGGTCACCGCGATCATTTCGCGCTCAAGCTTGCTTAGCCCGCTGCCGGCCAGCATCAGGTTGTTATAAAGCCCGGTAAAAGCATTGAGCTTTTCAATATCAAACGCATGCGCTGTCAGCACATTCGGCACCATGCCCAGTTTTTCCTGACAGATGTCAAAATATTTCTGCGTTGCCTCGGGCAACGGATCAACAGGTGGCAGATCGAGGGCAGTGACAGATTTTTTTGGGCTCATGACAGCTCCTTTTTCATACGATAATGGTACTGTCCCACAAGTTGCATCCCGAGTGAACCGTAAAGCTGGTTTGCAGCAATATTTTCTTTGGTGCAGAGCACTGTAAGTGTCATGGCGCCCTGATCTTGCGCCCAAAATGCAGCTTGGCGCATGGCCCAGCGGGCCACGCCTTTGCGGCGCTGGTGGGGCAAAATCTCAAGCGCATGCACCATCGCGACAAAGCCGTGCATTGCTACAAATCCAGTGCCCGCCGGATGATCATCCCAACGCATCAAAAGACTGGTTTTGGGGCCTTGCGCCCGCTGCATAATGGTCTGGCGGGCGGGCCCGATGCCGCCCGTTGCCCATATTTCGCGCTGGATTTCCAATGGCTCCCAGACCGAAAACATACTGACCCTTGGCGGCGTCTCTGTGGCGATATCCGCCACCGGTGCAGAATAAAAATTGGTTGGATCGACGCATTCGTAACCGCGCGCGGCAAGTTGATCATCCAAGTTCTGTTGGGCCGGTTGCGCCCTATCGCGGATTGTAAAGAGGGCAGGTTGGCCCAAATCCTTCATGGCCGCCTCGGCCGCGTCAATCTCATCACTGCCAACACTTTGCTCTGCCGATGCCGCAGAGACCCGTTTGCCGCCGCCAAGGCCCTGTCTAATCGTCCATGGGCCCAGCACGTGCTGGGCTGCCGGGGGCCAAGTGGCATCAACCACTGCCCATGGGCGCGCATGGTCAGAGATCATTCGATGAGCATCTGTTGCAATTTTTTCTTCGCCGCTTCAAGTTGGTTGGGGTCTGTTCCGCGCAATACAATATTGGTGCCATAAATGCCATCTTTTTGAAACGGATAAGAGCCGATAGACAGCTCTGGATAAAGCTCTGCCACCGCACCCAGCGGTTGGGCCACATCGCCTTCGCCGCGCTCAAGGCGCAGCGTATCACTCAGCAACGGTGCGCCCCCCGTCAATTGCGGCAGCACGCTTGCCACCATGGCTTTGAACACTGCCGGAACGCCGGCCATCACATGGGCATTGGCCAGACTAAAGCCCGGCGCCACCGAAACCGGATTGTCAATCAGCTTGGCGCCGTCGGGAATGCGCGCCATGCGCAGCCGCGCGGCATTAAGCTCTAGGCCTTGGCGTTGGTAATGGGCTTCTAAAAGCGCCTTGGCATCGGCGCGCACGTCAATTGCCGCATCAAAGGCCGCCGCAATGCAATCCGCGGTGATATCATCATGTGTCGGCCCAATGCCGCCCGAGGTGAAGAGATGATCAAACCGCTTTGCCAAACTGCGCGTGGCCGCGACAATATCCGCTGCCGTATCTGAGACGATCCGCACCTCTTTGAGATCAATGCCTGATTTGGTCAGCTCACCGGCGAGATAATGCATGTTTGCATCGCGCGTGCGCCCGGATAGAATTTCATCGCCTATGACGAGCATTGCGGCAGTTGGATTTGGCATTTTGCTTCCTTTTCTTTTCTCTTTTCAGGGTATAGGGCCATGATATGCAGTTTCAAACCCCTCTTGTGCCCGCCCGTTTGATCCGCCGTTACAAACGGTTCCTTGCTGATATTGAACTGCAAGATGGGCAAACCGTCACCGCCCATTGCGCCAATCCCGGATCGATGATGGGTCTGGCAGAAGAAGGTAGCAAAATCTGGGTCGAGCCAAATGATGATCCTAAGAAAAAGCTAAAGTTTGGCTGGCGATTGATCGAGCATGAGAGCGGTCATTTTACCGGCGTTGATACCAGCCTTGCGAACAAGGTGATCAAAGAGGCTTTGCTGGCGCGCCGCGTTCCTGGCTTGGAGGCTTTTGACACCTGCCGGCCCGAGGTGCGCTATGGCACCAACAGCCGAGTGGATTTTTTGCTCAGTTCGGCTGGCCAGCCGGATATTTACATTGAGGTCAAAAGCGTGACCTTGCAGCGCCAAGCTGGCCTTGCCGAGTTTCCAGACAGCGTCACTGCCCGCGGGACCAAACATTTAGGCGAGTTGCAGCAGATGGTGGAGACTGGTCAACGCGCGGTGATGCTCTATTTGGTTCAGCGTACCGATTGTACCCATTTCGATGTGGCCCAAGACATTGATACGGCCTATGCTGCAGCCTATCAAAAAGCCCGCGACAAGGGGGTTGAGGTGCGTTGTTTTGCCGCCCAAATTTCGCCAGAACACATTGACCTTGGGGCGGAATTGGCAATTATGAGCTAGCAGAGACTGGCAATTTATGAGTTTAGGCGCTAGGGAGCGCTAAAGGGCTTAAAGGAGAGTTTATTTGACCAGTGGTGATCCCCAGAGCAAAACGCGCGATGGCATCAGTCTTTTTAATCAGGCTGATTTTGCCGGCATGCATAAAGCCGGAGCTCTGGCAGCGCGAATTTTGGATGAGATTTGCGATCTTGTGGAGCCCGGTCAAACCACCGGAGTGCTGAATGAGGCCATCGAAGCCAAAGTGAATGCGGCCGGCGCGACCTCTGCCACCATAGGCTATCGCGGCTATCAGCATGCCAGTTGCATCAGTGTAAACCATGTGGTGTGCCACGGCATTCCCAGCGATAAAAAACTGAAAGATGGCGATATCCTGAACATTGATGTGACGGTGATTGTTGACGGTTGGTATGGGGATACGTCGCGGATGTATGTGGCTGGCCAGCTGTCACGCAAGGCAGAGCGCCTTATTCAGGTGACGCATGATTCGCTGTTTAAAGGCATCGAGGCCGTAAAGCCCGGCAATACCTTTGGCGATATCGGCTATGCAATTCAAAGCTATGTCGAGGCGCAAAGAATGTCAGTGGTACGCGATTTTTGCGGCCATGGGCTGGGCCGGGTGTTTCATTCGCCGCCAAATGTGCTTCATTTCGGCCGCCCCGGAACCGGTGCGGTGCTGGAAGAGGGGATGTTTTTCACCATTGAACCAATGGTCAACCTTGGGCGCCCAGAAACCAAAGTGCTGGCGGATGACTGGACCGCGGTGACCCGTGATAAATCGCTCTCGGCGCAGTTTGAACACTCGGTCGGGGTGACAGCCACAGGGGTTGATATCTTCACCCTGTCGCCTGCGGACCGCTTTCATCCGACTTTTTAAGGTCTGAAAATAAAAGGCTTCACCAAAGCTGCGGGTTTTGGATAAAGTTAGATAAACGCCTAAAGTGCCAATGGTTAGATGCAGTATTCTGGTTCCCTGGAGCCAGCGCCACTTTGTTTAAATTGACTGTTTTGAAAGACCTTAATAATCCAGTCGCAGACATAGCGTAAAGCCGTGTCATGACGTCGGGTTTCATGATACACTAACCAGACTTCACGCGCATAGCCGGATTTCAAACTGCCTTGAGTTTTATCTTCGCCTTCAGAGGCATAAGCGTCATCGCTTTTAATGACTTTCCATCCCTGATGCTCTGGATACAGCGCATCAATGCCCAGCCCCGCCCAGCCCGTTTGCTCGACAGCGCTTTTTATGCCGTCAAGGGTGTTGATCCGAAGCTCAGGCTCAGAATTGAAAATTTGCTTTGCAAGTTCCATTTCAGGCCAGTTATCCATGCTGTGATCAAGCCCAATCCACTTTGTCGGATGGGTGGATTTTTTAGCGAATATCCCTGTGTGGATCGCGCCAACCTTTCGGCACATCAATCTTCCCTTGCTGGGCCTTTCCAAATGCAGGGCAAGATCAACAGTGCCATCAGCGGTGCGTTCGTGTCTGTTTTCTGCCACGATGTTCAGCTCAATGCCGGGGTGCAGGTCTGCGAAGCCTGCGAAAAATCCGCTCAGATATGCCGACACAAGCACATGGGGTGCTGACAGCGTTATTTTACGAGACACTTGTTTTGCATTTTGCGCATTTAATTCTGCAGTTTCGATTTGATTGAGCGAAACTTGGAAATCGGCAGATGCTTCTGCAAGCCGTTCGCCATAAGGTGTGAGCTTCCAGCCATTGCCAAATTTCACCAATGCCGGCTCAGCCAGAGAACTGTTAAGCCGCTCAAGCCGTCGAGAAACGGTTGAGACATTGGCCTTTAGGGCAAAAGCTGCATTGGTCATCGTATGACTTCTGGCCAGATGCATCAGGCATTTCAAATCATCCCAGTTTGTCATTTTACGCTCCTCACTTGGGGCATCTGCTGTTTCATAGAGCCTGCTGCTCAGACTCTGAGTGGCTAACACCCTTTATACACCATTTGGTAGTGCTTTGGTATTAAAAAAACACCCCCTAGGGTATTAAAATTGCCATAAAGTTAACCTATTTGGTATCTTTTTGGGTCTAAAAATTATGTGAGGTAAAAAATATAGTTATTAAGGATTACAACCTTTGGTAATTTTATGATTTGGGAATGTCTAATGAGTAAAGCTTGAGTGACTAAATTGTGTATTCACGCAATATCATAAAAATATAGCCTTTAAAGAAATGAGGCAGCATTAACAAATGAGTTATATCACAACCTTAAGATAAGTGAGATAATCACTTTTGTTAAGGTTTGTTTTGTTTCTGGATAAAAATTCATAAAAATTAAGGTTTTGGCCTTTTGGGTAGTCATTTGATCAGGAGTTTACATTGAGTGTTTTGGGTGTGTTCGGTCAGAATTTGCGGAAATTATGCACCAGTCGACCGTCAATTGCGGCCGTCTGTCGTGATTTGGATATTAACCGCGTGCAGTTTAATCGGTATATGAGTGGCCATTCGTTTCCCAAGCCCAATGTTCTGGAAAAAATATGTAACTATTTTCAGGTAGATGCGCGAATCATCTTGGAAGAACTGACCGACGAGCAAATGGAACTGGTTCACAATGGAAAAAATGCCCGAAGTGCCGGAACTGAAGGCAGCTATCTGCACAATGCGGTAGAGTACTTTGAACGCGGAATTTCTTTGGGAGTGGCACAGTATGAAATCCCGGATGGTATCCACTGCTTATGGCGCAATTCGTTTATGGACACCAGAACCGCTGTAAGTAACCTTATTTTGATTAAGACAATAAATGGCAGCCGGGTGTTCAAATCCTTTGATCGACCAACAAGTGCACGGCGCTTGGTGGGAAAAAATAATTTCAATCCGCGGGAACATCGGGGTGTGATTCTAAGCACAGCAGACGGTTTTACTATGATCGGGGTCAGCCCGCATCCCTCTTGGTATATAAACATGACCTATCTTGGGCGAGCTTATTTCAGTGATAGTATCCTCACCGGATTTTCAATTGTATCACGTAATGAATACGTTGGGCGGCGAAGGGCATCGCGCTGTGCGTTTGAATTGCTGCCGCAGCAGCCAGCCGATATTTTGCCAATGGCGCGTCAAGCGGGTGTGCGAAGACCGCTGAGTGATGTGCCTGACATTATCCGCGAATTGATTGAACAACCTTTTTCATAAGCCGGCCCGCTTTAGTATTGTTACATGCGTATCGCCGTATTTACGCTGATCAAGCAGGGTAAATCCGGATGGGGCAGCCATTGGGCTGGCCTCTTCCCACACAATGCAGGCCCCAGGGGCAATCCAGCCACGCTCCAGGGCCTTCTGCAGAGCTTTTTCACCAAGCCCTTTGCCATAAGGCGGATCCAGAAAAATCAAATCAAAAGCATCTGTCGGACATATCGGAAGCCGCGTCGCATCAAGTTTTTTGAAAACCACCTCTGCATCGGTTTCAAACAGCGCGATATTTTTTTGCACCAGAGCGGCAGATTTGGCACCGTTGTCCAGCATCCAAATGCTGCTTGCGCCGCGGGACAAGGCCTCTAATGCCAGCGCACCCGTGCCGGTAAAAAGATCTAGAACACGGGCCTTGGCAAGACGATTGCCGATTTTTCCGCCGCTGATTAAATTGAACAAATTTTCGCGAACACGGTCGGTGGTGGGGCGCAAATGTGCTCCACTGTCCGTTTTTCCCACTGTTGCCAGCCGCCTGCCCCGGAATGTGCCTGAAATGATCCTCACGGCTTTAAAAGGTTTTTAAGGTTGCTATTAGGGTCCGCAATCGTGGCTGGATCGGGGGATTTTGCACTTTCAATCAGCCGTTTTCCAACCATATAGGCCCGCGGATCATTCATGGCATCCACTGCCAGCAACCGATCGCCCTCATAATACCAAAAGGAGACCACTTTTGGGTCATCTGGCGCGGCGCGGGTCACAACGCTGTCGTAACCAGTGTTCAATCCGGCAATTTGCAGTTTCACATCATATTGGTCCGACCAGAACCAAGGTTGGGGGATGTAGGCCTGATCAGCCCCAAGAATATTGCCGGCGACCGCTTCGGCCTGATCTATGGCATTTTGCACGCTTTCCAGCCGCAAGCTTCCAGTTCCATAGGGAAAGACCGTGCAATCACCCGCCGCCCAGACAGCCGGATCGGATGTTTGACCAAGCGCGTTGACCATGATGCCGTTGTCAACCTTTAGACCTGCCAGCGCGGCAATATCGCTTTGCGGCATGATCCCGACGCCAACAATGACAAAATCAACAGCGATCTCGCTGCCGTCGCTTAATGCTGCGCTGCTCACGCGGCCATCTACGCTGTGCAGCTGGGTAAGTCCGATACCTTCTTTAATATCAACCCCGTGGCTTTGGTGCAGCGCGCGGAAATAATCGGACGTTTGGGGCGCGGCCACGCGCTGTAAAATCCGCGTCGACATTTCCACCAGAGTGACATCTAAGCCCATGCGGGCAGCCACCGCCGCCGCTTCAAGCCCGATATAGCCGCCGCCGACAATTAAAACCCGCCGTCCGGCCACAAATTCGGGCGCCATGGCATCGGCGTCGGCAAGGTCGCGCATCGTGTAAACACCCGCCAAGGTGCCGCCGATGCTTTTTGGCAGGCGCCGCGGCGAAGAGCCGGTGGTCAGTACCAAATGATCATAGGGATAAACCCTATCACCCGCGGTTACGGTTTTGGCAGTGCGATCCACCGCGTGAACGCTACGGCCCAATGCCAAAGTAATGGATTGGTCATCATAAAAGTTTTGCGGACGCAAAAAAAGCCGCTCTTTGCCAATCTCGCCCAAGAGATATTTTTTTGACAAAGGCGGACGCTGATAGGGCAGCTCTGGCTCACTGCCGATCAAGGTGATTTCGCCCTGATGGCCAGTGCTGCGCAGTTTTGCCACCAAAGATGCCCCCGCCTGACCGGCGCCGACTACCACAATTTTCATCACGTCTCCTTGAGCGGTGTGGTCATTTTTAAATCGACCCTATATTGAAGAGCAACCAAATTGCAATCAAAGGACAAAGCAAGATGACGATTACTGTGGGCCAGAAACTGCCAGAGGCAACATTTTTGAAAATGGGCGACAAGGGCCCCGAAACTGTTGAGCTTAGCAGTAAGCTCGCAGGTCGAAAAGTTGCGATATTTGCAATGCCCGGCGCGTTCTCGGCGACCTGTTCGGGCAGCCATATTCCGAACATCTTGATGCATAAAGAAGCGCTAGAGGCCAAGGGCGTCGAGGAAATTCTAATTGTGTGCGTCAATGATCCATATGTCATGCGGGCTTGGGAAAAATCATCCGCTGCCGACGAAGGGGAACTCACATTTCTTGCCGATTCGGATGCACAGTTTTCCAAGGCAATGGGCTTGACCTTTGATGCGCCTGTCGTCGGGTTTTACGACCGATCACAGCGCTATGCGATGTTGGCTGATGACGGTGTGGTTGCCGCGCTTCTCATCGAAGAAAAGCGCGCTGCGATTACCACTTCCGGCGCGGATGCTTTGCTGGCCGCGATTTAAGCCTATTGCGCAAGCTGGTCCATTTTCTCGGCCAGTTTTACATCCAAAGCGCTGAGCCCCCCAACATCATGGGTGCTCAGCGTGACCTCGACCCGGTTATATACATTAAACCATTCTGGGTGATGGTTTAGCTTTTCGGCCCAAATGGCCACTTTGCTCATCCAGCCAAACGTGTCGATAAAATTGCCAAAGCGAAAGCTCTTTGTGATGGCATCGCGGTCTGGATGCATGCTCCAGCCGTTGTTTAAACACTCGGCCAGCGCCTCGGTGCGGTCTTGATCAGATAAAAGTGAATTCATTCTAATTCCTCCACAGTGGGTTTTCGAAACGGGCCATAACTGGTCAGGATTTCAATATCCTCACAGATCGCCCGTTTCTCAGCGTCAAGATATTGCTTCACAGCCTGCTGAAAGCTGGGTTCGGCCAGCCAGTGCAGCGAATGGGTCTGCACCGGTAGATAGCCACGTGCCAGCTTATGTTCGCCCTGTGCGCCGGCCTCAACCCGCGTCAGGCCCTGCGATATGGCAAAGTCTATCGCCTGATAATAGCAGGTCTCAAAATGCAGGCAGGGGTGATCCTCAGTCGTGCCCCAATAGCGGCCAAAAAGGGCATCGCGGCCAATGAAATTTAGGGCGCCAGCGATATAGCTGTTCTCGCGTTCGGCCATCACCAGCGCAATATCGTCTTGCAGGCGCTCTTGTGCCAGATCGAAAAATGCCCGCGTCAGATAGGGCCTGCCCCATTTGCGTGCGCCGGTATCTTGATAAAACCGCCAAAATGCATCCCAATGCTCGGGTCGCAATTGATCGCCTGTGAACACATGAATGTCACCGCCAAAAGCCTGTGCGCGGGCGCGCTCTTTGCGGATGTTTTTGCGTTTACGCGAAGAAAGATCACCCAGAAAAGCCTCAAAGTCGGGATAGTTTTTATTATGCCAGTGAAATTGTTGCGTGACCCGATGCAGCAAGCCTTCCTCGGCCCCCTGCGCTGCTTCTTCGGCGGTGCAAAACGTAATATGTGCCGACGAAAGTTTATTATTTTGGGCAAATTGTTGAACGGCTTGGATCAACGCGCTGGTGGCCAACGCGCGGTGCTCTGGGCGGACCAGAAACCGGCGCCCCGTGGCCGGGGTAAAAGGCACAGCAAGCTGTAATTTAGGATAATAGCGCCCGCCAGCCTGCTCATATGCATGGGCCCAGTTGTGGTCAAAAATATATTCCCCCTGCGAGTGCAGCTTAAGGTACATCGGCGCGCAGCCGATCAGCATGTCATCTTGATAGGCGGTTAAATAATATGGCTCCCACCCGGTGCCAGAGCCCACTGATCCGCTGTCTTCCAAGGCTTTAAGAAAGCGGTGGGTGGTAAAGGGATCAAGCGCGCGGCCGGTCTCAGCCTCGGGGCAGGCGCAGCTGTCCCAGTCTTTTTCGCCAATCTCTGAAAGCGATAAGATAATCTCAACCCGAAGCGATGTCCGGCTCATTTATAACCTCCGTTGTCCCTAGTAATGTGGCCTAATGCGAACAAGGATCAAGGGGCAATATTGGCTGGATATCCTTCAAAGGTAATATTGTCGGCAATTCGCCGCGCCCGAATTTCTTCGCGCTCTGATGTAACAGTCCAGCACAACACCGCAAGGCCGTTGGATTTGACCTCGGTCACTTTAGAATTGGCCAAATCGCGGTGATCATGGCTGATAAATACCGCGCCCATCGCGTCGAACCCGTCGTGGCGCTGAAGGTCTAGCAAACGGGTTTCCGGCACATCGGGCCAGTCCTTGGCCGCAAAGCTGTCCGTGGTTAGCCCACGGGGAATTTTAGGGGCAAATTTGGCCATATGGGCGACTGAATGCGGATTGAACGACATCACGGCCACTGCGCCGGAATAGCTTTGCAACGCAGCCGCAGTTGCCCGTTCCAATTGCCCGCTCGTGGGGCCAAGATCAGCGTTTTGATATTTGATTTCGATCAGCAGAGGCACCTTGCCAGCAACCTGTTTCAAAATTTCCGCAAGCGTGGGGATGCCTGTTTGTCCACCTGACAGTAGAATTGTGCCAAGCTTGGCAGCAGATTTATCTAAAACCTGCCCGCTTTTGCAGGTCATCCGGTCCAGCGTATCATCATGAAACACCATCGCCTGCCCATCAGCTGAAAGCTGTAGATCAAGCTCGATCCCGTAGCCATTGGCAACAGCATTGGCAATCGCTTCGCGGCTGTTTTCCACGCCGTTAGGGCCGCCATGATAGCCCCGGTGCGCGAGCGGCACCTGCCGGAAGGCATCTGGCAGCAGCGGGTTCATTTTATTTGAAAAATGCCTTCGATTTCGACAGCTATACCCAATGGTAAAGCGGCTGCGGATACGGCTGAACGCGCATGTTTGCCGGCCTCACCCAAAGCCTCTGCCAGAAAATTTGAGGCCCCGTTGATGACCTGTGGCTGCTCAGTATAATCAGCGGTTGAATTGACAAACCCGGTCAGTTTGACGACCCGGACCAAGCGGTCAAGATCGCCGCCGCAGGCGGCCTTAACTTGCGCGAGCAGGTTAATGGCGCAGGCTTTGGCCGCCTCGGCGCCTTCTTCGGTTGTCATATCCGCCCCCAGCTTGCCGGTGATCAACCCGTCCATTGTGCCCGGAATTTGGCCCGAGACATGCACAATGTCCCCGACAATGACATAGGGTACATAGTTGGCTGCTGCTGCTGGTGCATCGGGTAATGTTACGCCGATTTTGGCCAGATTACTTTCAAAATTCCCGCTCATGGCTAGATCCTTTTCGCATGCTTTAAACCCTACTTAGCTCTAATTTTCCGCCACGAAAAGAGCCTGTTTAGGTTTCGCGAAATGCGCGGATAAAATAATCGCTCAAAGGTTTGAGGAAATAATTCAGCGGACTGCGTTCGGCGGTGCGGAAAAAGACATCAACCGGCATTCCCGGGATAAGCGTTAGCCCAGGCGGAAGCCGCGCCAACTCGCCCTTGCGCAGGATAATTTCTGCGCGGTAAAAGGGCTCTTGACCATTTTGGCCCTGAAACGCGTCGGCCGAAATAAGAGTGACAGTGCCAAACAATTCCGGCGTGCTGCGCTGATCTAGGGCAGAAAACCGCAAAGCCACTTTTTGGCCAAGGTGTATTTGGTCAACATGGATTGGCTCGATGTGTGCAGCGATCACCAAGGGAAGGTCTTGCGGGATCAGAAAAAGAACGGGATCAGCCGGCCGGATCACCGAGCGCGGGGCATGCACAGCAAGACTGTAAACGATGCCGGAAACAGGTGCCCGGATGTCCATCCGCGCCAGTTTTTGTTGCAGCGCACGATGTCGCTCTTCCAGTTCCAAAAACCTAAATTGCTGGTCACGCAGATCACTTATTGCCTGTTCGCGCCGCTGTGTTTGAAGCGCGTCAAGCTGTATGTTTAATTCTGTAATACGTGCGCCTGCCTGAGCACTGCGGGCGGTTAGGTCGCCAATCTGGCCGCTCAGCTGCGCTGCTGCGCGCTTTGGGCCGAGCACTTTGGCAGCCTGCGCCAAGCCGCGGTCAAATAGGGTTTGCTGGTTTTTTAACTCTTCTTCGGTAAGCTCTAGTTGAATGCCAACGGCTGTCTGCTGTGCGCTTAGCCCTTCAATTTGATTTTGAACCTGTTCGCTTTGTTTCATCAGTTGTTCGCTTTGGTGATCAATTGAGGCACGGCGCGCCTCAAACAGCCGATGCTGGCCCTGCATCAATTCGGCAATCTCGGGATATTTATCCGCACGGCGCGTAAGTCTTGGATCAAAGGTAATCTTGAAAAGCCCATCGCGCTCGGCTTCAAGACGGCCGCGCCGCGCCATCATTTCAAAAAGCTGACCTTCGATAATGGACATTTCGGATTGTTCAGCAACAGGATCAAGGCGCACCAAAATCGCATTGCTTTTGACCAGATCACCTTCTTTGACCATAATCTCGGACACAACGCCCCCATCAGGGTGCTGCACCACTTGGCGGTTCTTTTCCACTTCAATCTGGCCGCTGGTAATGAGGGCGCCCGAGAGCGAGCTAAATGTCGCCCAACTGCCGAACCCGCCGATCAAAATCAGCAGTGAAAAAAGCCCTAAAAGCATCGGCAACCTCACAGCAAAAAAGGGTTTAGAGCCGGTCATGCAGGGTCTTTCGAAATTTCCGGCTGGGCCAGAGCTTGATAATTCTGCACTGTGGATTTCAACACATCCTCTTTGGGGCCAAAGGCTTTACCTTGGCCCCCGTCAAGCATCAAAAGCAGGTCACACTCTTGGATTGCCGCCGGTCTATGGGCCATAATCAGAACCGTTTTCCGTTCGCTTTTGAGGGCGCGAATGGCGGCGTTCAAGGCCAGACCGCCCTCGTGGTCAAGATTTGAGTTGGGCTCATCCAGCACCACGATTACCGGATCACCGCAAAGCGCGCGCGCAAGACCGATGCGTTGGATTTGACCGCCGGACAGCTGTCCGCCAAAGGCGCTGACTTGGGTGTCATAGCCATCGGGAAACGACAAGATCATTTCATGTGCTGCGGCTTTTTGGGCAGCCTCAATGATATGTTCTGCGGGGCGCTCGGATGACAACCGCGCAATATTTTCGGCAATTGTACCGTCAAAAAGCTGTACCCGCTGTGGCAGATAACCAATATGCTCGCCCAGAACTTCGGGCGCATAATTATCAAGCGGCGCGCCATCAAGGCGGATTTTGCCGCCCGCCGGTTTCCACACTCCGGTGAGGGTGCGTGCCAGCGTCGATTTACCGGCGCCCGAGGGACCTATGACCCCGACCGCAGAGCCGGGCGGTATCGAGAAGGTCAAAGATTTCAGCGCCGCGGTTTGATCGCCGGGGGGAAACACTGTCAGGGCTTGTGCATCAATCCGCGCTTGCGGCACCGAAAGCGGGGTGCGCGGCATCTCGGGGGGCGTTTCGCTCAAGAGCATCGACAGATTTTGCCAGCCTTTGCGGCCGCGCTGAACCAATGCCCATTGCCCAACGGCCAACTCAATCGGCGCCAATGCCCGCCCAAGTAAAATTGATCCGGCGATCATCGCACCGGGGGTCAGTTGATCGTGCAGTACCAGGTAGGCGCCAAGCCCCAACATCGCAGATTGCAATAATAACCGAAAGGTCTTGATCATTGCCGTAAACCCGCCGCTTAAGTCAGAGTTTTTAAGTTGATTGACCAAGGCCAGATTGCGCAAGTTTTGCCACCGCTCGAAAGCCCCTGCCGACATATTCAATGCGCGGATCATCTCAGCCTCGCTGCGCATGTGTTCGGCTGTTTGCGATGCGCGAAAGGTCAGCTGCGCGGCTTTTGAGCCCGCCGCGCGCGTGGTCATTTGGTTGAGCAAGGCAAACCCGATCAAAATAGCGCCACCGCTTAGGGCCAACACGCCAAGCCATGGGTGAAAAAGGCCAATTCCAAAAAGAAAAATAGGCGTCCAAGGCAGATCAAAAAATGCCATGAGAACCGGCGATGTCATTAACCTTTGGATTATTTCAAGATCATTTGCAGCACTGGCGGCCAGTGGGTCTTGCTTGATGGCCGATCTGCGCAGCATTGCGTCAAAAACCCGGCGGTCTAAGCGGGCCTGAAACCGTGCGCCGACACGGGCCATGACCCGTCCGCGGGCAAAATCCAAAAGCCCCATCATCGCATATAGAAATACAACCACGAGAGACAGAGCAACCAAGGTTGCCTCGGACCGGCTGCCCAGAACCCGGTCATAGATTTGCAGCATATAAAGAGGGCCCGTCAGCAGCAACAGATTGGCAAAGCAACTAAAAAGACCGACCCCCCAATAAAGCCAGCGGCTTTCACTGCGCGCATCAATGAGTTCTTGGCGGCCATATTTGTGTGATGTAATTGCCATAAATATAAACTTAAGTAAAACAAATGATCCTAAAGTATTACATATGACTTAACTTAAGGCCAGAGGTTATTAAACTTTAACTTGATGTTGGTCTTAGGTGGAACTCGCGCCCTGATACGATATATACAGGTAATAGATTCTTTTTTAGCAGCTAGTTTAATGGCAGTAATAAATGATGGTACGGGCAGCATTTTTAATTAAGCTGTGTTTTGCGGCTTCCATAATTGGGCTTAGTGCGTGCAGTCCTCATATGCTCACCACCGAAATTCATGACCCATATGAAACGGCCAACCGTCAAACCCATGCATTTAATAAAAAAGTCGACAAAGCACTCATCCGGCCAGCGGCCATCGGATATTCGCGGGTCATGAATGATTCAATTGAAACCATGATCTCCAATATGGCAAATAACCTGTCTGTGCCCAGCCATATTGTGAATGACCTGCTTCAAGGAGAGCTGATATCAGCGGTGCAAAACACCGCAAAATTCAGTATAAATTCAACCCTTGGCCTGGCTGGAATTGCGACCCCTGCTGCAGATTTTGGGATTGATGGCGGGCGCTCAGATTTTGGCCAGACCCTGCATGTTTGGGGAGTGGGCGAGGGGGCTTTTGTAGAATTGCCGTTGCTGGGGCCATCCACAGGCCGAGATGCAGTTGGCACTGCGGTTGATTATGTCCTTAATCCGGTTGGCAGACTGGCCACCGCTCAGCAACAGGCGATTGCAACATCCACGCGGGTTGGATCAATTTTAAGCCGACGCGGCCAATTTGCAGGAACGGTTGATTCTGTGCTTTATGAAAGTGCGGATAGCTATGCCCAGATGCGCAGTATTTTCCTGCAGCGACGGCGATTTGAACTTGGAGGCCAACAAGAGGATGCCTATTTTGACCCCTATGACGACATATTTGACGATGAATAAACCGCAGCGCAGAACCGTCGTGTTGGGGCTGACGGCCGCATTCATTCATGCGGCGCTGCCAGTTTCGGCGCTGAGCACAGCGCAGGCTAAAAATCTTGTCGGGCAGGTGGTCGATGACATCAACAGGGTTATTCAATCGGGTCAAAGCGAACCTGTCATGCTGGCGGAGTTCGAGAAGATTTTTCAGCGCTACGCAGATGTAAAAACCATCGCGCGCTATGCGCTGGGGCGTGATGCACGCAGCGCCTCTCCGGCGCAGATGGCGGCTTTCACGGACGCATTTTCAAGTTATTTTTCGCGAAAATATGGTGCACAGTTTAATGAATTTGTCGGCGGCCGGATCGATGTGAAATCAACCAAAGCAGTCAAGAGCTTTCATGAGGTCAAGGCCATTGTCGAGTTTCGGGGCGGCTCAAAGATGGAGCTTATATTTTTGGTCTCTGATCGCTCAGGGCGGCCGCTGTTTTTCAATATCTTCTTGGAAGGTATTAATATGCTGCTGGCCGAGCGCACCGAGATTGGCGCGATGCTGGATCAGCGGCGCGGTGATCTAAAAGCGCTGATTTCCGATTTGAAAAAGCTGGGTTGAACGCGGCGCGGTTTTTGCGCTTAGGGGGCGCCGAGCAAGCGGCGTAAAAGTGTGTTGATCGCGCCTCTTGGGCGATTTCCGTCACCCGCATCATCGCGATTTAAAAATCCACCTTCGGGCGCCGGGCCGCCGGGCGGCTGCGGTGCGGACATCGGCAATGGCGTTGGCAAATCCGTTTGATGCACCCGGGTCATCGTTTCATGCCAGATTTGTGCAGGCAGTCCGCCGCCGGTCACCGCCGTGAGCGGGCGGTTGTCATCATAGCCCATCCAAACGCCTGTCACATAATCGGCCGTAAAGCCGATAAACCAGGCATCCCGCGCGGCTTGCGTTGTGCCGGTTTTGCCGGCCACTTGCCAGCCGTCAAGCGCGGCGCGTTGACCGGTGCCTTCAGCGACGACTTTTTCCATCATGTAAACCAATTGCTCGGCCGCAGATTGCCGGATCACCCTTTCCCCAATGCCGCCACCGGCGCCCATCACCGGTTCACTTTCATTGTTCAAACGCAACTCAAGCAGACCGTAGGGGGTCACCGCTGATCCACCATTTAAGATCCCGGCATAGGCGCCGACCATTTCGATCAAAGTGGCCTCTGACACGCCAAGTGCAATCGCCGGACCTTCGGCCAGATCGGTTCCAAGGCCAAAGTCAGCGGCCACAGTGCGCACATTTTCGCGGCCAATGGCTTCTGAAAGACGCACGGCGGGAATATTGAGGGATTTGGTCAGCGCCTCGCTCAAGGTGACGTCGCCCAAAAATTCGTCAGAATAATTTTTCGGGCTCCAGTCGCCCGAACCGGGAATAGTCAGTGTCAGAGGGCTGTCCTCAAGCGTGTCGAGCGGCGAATAGCCTAGCTCCAGTGCTGTGGCATAGACAAAGGGTTTAAAGGCAGAGCCAGTTTGGCGCAGCGCTTGGGTGGCGCGGTTAAAGGCCCCAGAAACTTTTAATTTACGCCCGCCCACCATTGCGCGCACGGCGCCGTCAGCGGACATGACCACGATGGCAGCCTGCGCTTCAGAGCCTGTTTTAACCAGTTCCGTAAAGACATATTCAAGGGCTTCTTCAGCTGATGATTGGATTGTTGGATCAAGCGTAGTATTAATTTTCACATCTTCGGTGGTGTTGCGGGTAAAGAAAAGCGGCCCGCTTTCCATGACCCAATCTGCAAAATATCCACCTGCATTGGCTTTGGCCGCATGTGACAGAACCGCCGGGTTTTGCCGCGCGGCGGCGGCTTCTTGTGCGCTTAAGTAGGATTGTTCTTCCATCAAGCCGATAATCACCCCGGCTCGGTTTTGCGACCGCGTTAGATTGTTGGTTGGCGCATAGCGGGTCGGGGCCACCAGCAAACCGGCAAGCATCGCAGCTTCGGCCGGGCTGACATCAGCCGCCGAGCGGCCAAAATAGCGCTGCGCCGCGGCTTCAAAACCCCGCGCGCCTGCCCCAAGGAAGGTGCGGTTTAGGTAAATCGTCAATATGTCGTCTTTGGTGTATTTAGCTTCCATCGCGAGCGCATAAATCGCCTCTTTCACTTTGCGCCAAAGCGAGCCTTGACGGCAATCGGCTTCATAGGCGCGCTCGCTGGCCCAGCGGTTTTGATCATAACTCACACCCAAACACAGCAATTTTGCAGATTGCTGGGTGATAGTCGATCCACCGTGACCGGAAAGCGGGCCGCGCCCTTCGCTCAGGTTAATCCGCACCGCGCTGGCAATGCCGCGCGGGCTCAGCCCAAAATGGCGATAAAATCGTTTATCCTCGGTGGCGACAACTGCGTTCTTCAAATGCGGTGAGACTGTTTTTGCCGTGATGACGCCGCCGAATTGATCCCCGCGCCAGGCAAAAACTTTGCCCTGATTGTCAAGCAATGTAACAGAGCCCCGGGATCGGCCATCCAAAAGATCATCTAAGGGCGGAAGGCTAAACCAGACATAGCCGATTGCAAGACAGATCAGCACAAGGATGGTCAAACTTGTGCGCCACAGCACCGCCCAAACCAATTTCCAAATCAGTCGCAGAAGCCATTTGATAAACCGGGTGATCAAATTGCCTTTGGGCTTTTGCTTTGGGGTCCGTTTTGATGCTTTAGAAGCATTGACTTTTGGCGCCGCGCCCGCGCCGCGACCTTTCTTATATCGATTGTCGGCGACCAGTGGTCTGGTCGGTTTGTGGTTGCCTGCCATGTATTTGTTTAGCCTCAAGGCGTTTTTATTTTGTGCAGCATACTCGGCTTTTGTCTGCTTGTTTAGGGCATTCCACCTGATTATTTCATGCAGAATATGATTAAAAAATAATCAAACCAACTTAAATGCGCAATAATTATGCGCTTTTACCCTGTTTTTGACTGATTTTACCCCCCGCCCTGCTTTTCTTTTAGCTCCTAGGGCAGTCTTGTGAACCCGCAACATTCCTCAATTTGGCCATCAACTGGCCTGACTCAGAAAGGAAAATACGGTGAAATTGATTATTGCAACCATCAAACCGTTCAAACTCGAAGATGTACGCGAAGCGCTAACCGAGATTGGTGTTCGGGGCATGATGGTGACAGAAATAAAAGGTTTTGGGGCCCAATCGGGGCATACCGAAATCTATCGCGGGGCAGAATATGCGGTGAATTTTGTCCCCAAAATCAAACTTGAAATTGTGGTTGAAAGCGCCTCGGCAGACCAAGTTGTCGAAACCATTATCAAATCGGCCCAAACCGGAAAAATTGGTGACGGTAAGATTTTTGTTCTGGATGTGGGGCAAACCGTCAGAGTGCGCACCGGCGAGTCCGGCACAGAGGCAATTTAGCAAAGGAAACCTTGAACAATGTTTACGAAAAGAACGAGCTTAATTGCCGGCGCTGTTGCCGCATCTTGTCTGCCGTCGCTCGGGTTGGCACAATCGGCTGATGTCACGCCTTTAAATGGTGAAATTGGCTTTATTTTTACCACCTTTATGTTTCTGGTTGCTGGATTTTTGGTGTTCTGGATGGCGGCAGGTTTCGCCATGCTCGAGGCTGGATTGGTGCGCTCGAAAAACGTGGCGATGCAACTGACCAAAAATATAGGGCTGTTTTCACTGGCGTCTCTTTTTTACTACCTCATCGGTTACAACCTGATGTATCCCGGTGATGGCTGGAGCATTGAAGGAACGCTTGGCGCCTTTGGTCCTGCCGTGCTTGAAGCGGTTGGATTGGCCGATACCGAGGCTGATATGACTTATGCCTCTGTCGGATCGGACTTTTTCTTCCAGCTGATGTTCTGTGCCGCAACCGCTTCCATTGTGTCGGGCGCGTTGGCTGAACGGATTAAACTCTGGCCCTTCCTGGTTTTCACCGTCCTTTTGACAGCTGTCATTTACCCAATCCAAGCAAGCTGGAAATGGGGCGGCGGTTTCCTTGATGCCATGGGCTTTTTAGACTTTGCCGGCTCAACCGTTGTGCATTCGGTTGGCGGATGGGCAGCGCTGACAGGCGCTATTATTCTAGGTCCGCGCATCGGTAAATACACCAAAGAGGGCAAAACCGTTCCGATCCCGGGCTCTAATTTGACGCTGGCAACTTTGGGAACGTTTATCCTGTGGCTGGGGTGGTTCGGCTTTAACGGCGGCTCGCAACTTTATATGGATACTGCGGGCAACGTGGCCGACATCAGCCGGATATTTGCAAATACAAATACAGCGGCTGCCGGCGGCGCGGTTGCGGCTTTGATCCTTACCCAGCTCCTGTATAAAAAACCTGATCTGACGATGGTTTTGAACGGCGCTTTGGCGGGGCTGGTGTCTATCACAGCTGAGCCTCTGTTCCCAAGCCTTGGGACAGCCACTTTAATCGGTGCAGTGGGCGGCGTGATTGTTGTGCTGGCAGTGCCCATGCTTGACCGATTTAAAATCGATGATGTGGTTGGTGCGATCCCAGTACACTTATTTGCCGGTATTTGGGGAACAATTGCGGTGGCTTTTACAAATCCCGATGCAGCATTTTTCACCCAGCTCTATTCCATCGTTGTGGTGGGTATCTTTGTGGTGATTACGTCGGCAGTGGTCTGGTTTGTCCTTAAATCAACCATGGGCATCCGTGTCGAGGAAGAGGTTGAGATTAACGGTTTGGATATGGCTGAACTGGGAATGGAGGCTTATCCGGAATTTGGCCGAAGCTAATCACGGCCTATGGTTAAAACAAAAACGGGCTCCTTAAACAGGAGCCCGTTTTTAATTAAATTCGTACTGATGCGGATAGGCACAGTATCCTGCGCAGTTATTCAGCCGGAAAATGACCGTCATAAATCGGATCAAGTGTCTCGGTTTCAAACAGCGAAGACACCGATGTGCCATTCCAGATATTCAAAATCGCTTGGGCAAACATAGGCGCAGTAGGCACAATGCGAATATTTGGTGCGGATTTGACCGGTTCGCTGGCTTCGATGGAATCGGTGATCACCAGAGACTTCATTACGGATTTAGAGATACGCTCGACCGCTGGTCCTGATAGAACACCGTGGGTGATATAGGAGTGCACTTCCGAGGCGCCGTTTTCCAGCAAAACTTCTGCTGCTTTGCACAGCGTGCCAGCGGTGTCGCAAATGTCATCAACAATGATACACTTTTTACCTTCGACATTGCCGATCACGTTCATTTCGGCCACTTCACCGTGTTTTTCACGGCGTTTGTCCACGATGGAAAGTGGTGCGCTGATCCGTTTGGCCAACTCGCGTACGCGGGCTACACCGCCCACGTCTGGCGATACAACCATCACATCATCAAGCTGACCTTTGAACTGGTGCATAATATCCAAAGCGAAAATCGGCGAAGCATAAAGGTTGTCCACCGGAATATCGAAAAATCCCTGAATTTGCGCTGCGTGTAAATCCATGGTCAGCACCCGCTCGATACCCGCCTCAACCAGCATATTGGCCACCAGCTTGGCACTGATCGGGGTGCGGGCTTTTGATCGCCGATCTTGCCGTGCATAGCCAAAATAGGGAATAACCGCTGTGATCCGGCTGGCTGAAGACCGCCGTAAGGCATCCGCCATAATCAAAAGTTCCATTAGGTTGTCATTGGCAGGGTTTGATGTGGACTGGATGATAAACATATCTTCGCCGCGTACATTTTCGTAAACTTCGACAAAGATCTCTTGATCATTAAAGCGTTCAACTCGGGCATCAACCAAGCCCACATTAAGCCCGCGATGAAGCGACATGCGCCGAGAAATAGCATTGGCTAAAGTCAGGTTTGCATTTC
>ERZ1049444.679-NODE-679-length-30072-cov-8.160709_pt1 | contig 30072 bp, 29 predicted proteins | sample MGYA00383101_ERZ1049444 | MGnify/ENA primary metagenome ERZ1049444 (study PRJEB29581, sample SAMEA5548371) | metagenome | biome: marine; feature: coastal; material: water | depth 50 m | study: Short-term variability in the microbial, nano- and picoplankton...
AGCCGGTCAACCGCTGTTTGCACCTGACTGCGCGGCATGGCGAAATTAAACCGTAAAAATGCCTCGCCGCCTTGGCCAAAGGTTTCGCCGTGGTTGGCGGCCACTTGGGCCTCTTGCTGCACCCGGCGTTTGATTTCTTCCGGGCTCATGCCGGTGCCTGAAAAATCCACCCAAGCCAGATAGGTTGCCTCAAGCGGCGTAGATTTAATCCCCGGCAGCGTATTTATAGCCGCGTCAAACAGCTGGCGGTTTCCCTCTAGATAGGCCATTAAATCGTCAACCCATGCGGCCCCCTCGGGGCTATAGGCTGCCGCCGCCATCATCAGCCCGAAATAATTCGGGCTCATTCCCAGCGCTGCCATACGTTTTTTGAACGTTGCCCGCAGTGTGCTGTCGGGAATAATCACATTGCCCACATGGCTGCCGGCGATGTTAAAGGTTTTTGTGGTGGCAGACATCACGATTAACCGCTCGCTGACGCTGTCATCTGCGAGCGGAAACACCGTATGCTTTTGCCCGGGGTAGACCAGATCGTGATGGATTTCATCCGAGACGATAATCAGATCGTGCCGGCGGGCAAATTCGCCAATGGCGCGCAGCTCGTCGGGGGTCCATACGCGTCCCCCCGGGTTATGCGGCGAGCTGAGGATCAGCATTTTTTCACCGCCCGTCATCATCGCATCATAGCGGTCGAAATCCAGCGTATAGCGGCCATTCTCAACTGCCAGCGGGCATTGGGTCACCGGCCGGTCACTGGCGCTTAGAACGCGGAAAAACGAATGGTAAATCGGGGTGAAAAGCACCACGCCATCGCCCGGCTCGGTAAAGGTGTCAACGCAGATCGCCGTGCCGTTGACCAGCCCATGGGTGGTGAAAATCCAACTGGGGTCGATCGACCAGTTGTGCCGGTTCTGCATCCACCAAGAAATGGAATTAAGATAGGCGCTGTCATTCCCGTGATAGCCGAAAATCCCGTGCTCGGCCATCTGGCGAACCACGTTTTGCACGCATTCTGGTGGGCGAAAATCCATATCAGCAACCCACATGGAAATCCCGTCTTTCGCCGAGACACCATATTTTTTTTCCATGTCATCCCATTTGCTAGAGCGTGTGCCATAGCGGTTGATTACCTCGTCGAATTGCATGAAATCGCGTCCTTTTTCTTACCGTCAGGCCAAACTACAGATTTCAAAACTCTGTGCAAGAGGCGTTGCAAAGGACGCCGCTTTGTCCTAGATCAGCGCCATGATACGCCCTATTCTCATTCATCCCGATCCTCGGCTTAAAAAAGCCTGCGCCGCTGTTGGTGATCTGAGCGATGCGCTGCGCCAATTGGGCGATGATATGCTAGAGACCATGTATGATGCCCCCGGTGTGGGGTTAGCTGCACCGCAGATCGGTATTTTGAGCCGGGTGATTGTGCTTGATTGTGACAAAGAAGAGGGCGTGCCGCCCAAGCCGGTGGTGATGTTTAACCCCGAGGTTATGGCCAGTTCCGAAGACACCAACGTCTATGAGGAAGGCTGTCTGTCCATTCCCGATCAATTTGCCGAAGTGACCCGCCCGAAAGAGGTTGAAGTGCGCTGGATTGACCGCGATGGCAAAGAGCAGACCGCCGGTTTCGACGGGCTGTGGGCCACCTGCGTGCAGCATGAAATTGATCATTTGGACGGCAAATTATTCATTGATCACATTGGCGCGCTCAAGCGGCAAATGATCACCCGCAAAATGCAAAAGCTCAAACGTGAGCTGGCGCGCAAAAAGGACGCCTAGCGATGACGGTACGTGCCTTTTTGCGCTGGCCCGATCCACGGCTGCACCAGTCGGCAGAACCGGTCGGCGAAATCACGGATGACATCCGGGATATCTGGGCCGATATGGTCGATACAATGGAGGCCATGCCCGGTGTGGGATTGGCTGCGCCGCAAATCGGGGTGATGTTGCGCTTGGCGGTTGTTGATGCCTCACAAGAGCGGGGCAGAGCCGTTTTGATGGCCAATCCAGAACTTCTAAGCAGCTCAGCCGAGCAGCGTGAACAAATTGAAGCCAGCCCAAATTTGCCGGGCGCGGGCGCCAAAATTAAACGCCCCAAAACCGTTGTTGTGCGCTATTTGAATGCCCAAGGGGTGATTGACCGCAAAGAGTTTAGCGATCTTGCCGCCGCCTCGGTGCAGCACCAAATCGACCATCTTAATGGAAAGATGTACTTTGACAATCTGTCCAAACTGCGCCGCGATATGCTGCTGCGCAAAGCCCGCAAAACATCATGAGGGTGGTGTTTATGGGCAGCCCAGATTTTGCGGTGCCGGCGCTTGAGGCTCTGGTGGACGCCGGGCATGAGGTAACCTGCGTTTATTGCCAGCCGCCGCGACCGGCGGGGCGGGGCAAGCGTGAACAGCCCACTGCCGTGCAGGCGCGTGCCACGGCGCTCGGCTTGCCAGTGCGCCATCCTGCGGCGCTGTCCGCTGCCGATGTCCAGCAAGAATTTGCCGCGCTGGGCGCAGATGTGGCTGTTGTGGCGGCTTATGGATTGATCTTGCCGCAGCCGGTTCTGGGTGCGCCGCGCTATGGGTGCATTAATATTCATGCATCGCTTTTGCCGCGCTGGCGCGGGGCGGCACCGATCCACCGCGCCATAATGGCCGGGGATAGCGAAACCGGGGTGGCAATCATGCAGATGGCCGCGGGTCTTGATACCGGACCGGTTCTTTTGCGCGGCTCGCAGCCGATCACCGCTACGGATACCACTGCAAGCTTGCACGATAAACTGGCCGCGCAGGGCGCGCAGCTGTTGCTTCAAGCTTTAAGCTCGTTGGACGCGCTTGAGCCAACGCCGCAGGATACGGCCGGTGTGAGCTATGCGCAGAAAATCGACAAATCCGAGGCCAGGATCGACTGGACGCGGCCTGCGGCCGAGGTTGACCGGCAAATTCGCGGGCTTTGCCCCTTTCCCGGCGCTTGGACGATGGCTCTGGGCGATCGGGTCAAATGTCTGGGCTCTGAACTGGTTGAGGATACGGGCAGAGCGGGACCGGCGGGGCAGGTTCTAAGTCCGGATTTAAAGATCGCCTGCGGTCAGGGCACGCTGCGGTTAACCCAATTGCAACGCGCGGGCAAATCGGCCCAAGACAGCGGCAGTTTTCTGCGCGGGTTTGCGCTGCCGGTTGGCACCCAGCTTGGCTAGGCGCTAAAAATCAACCGCAAGGCCGTTTTTTTCCCAATCGCCATACCGTACGGGTTCGGGGCCATCGCGTCCGCCCAGCTCTTTGGGCTGCGTGACGGCTTGGGCAGCTTTGCGCCGTTCTTCGGCTTCGGCAAGGGCCCGCTTAGCCGCCTCTGGCAGCTTGTCTTTCTCGCTCATGCGCTCTTTCCTATTACTCTTTGTCTTGATATACGCGGGCCTTTAGCCAAGGCAAGGATCAATCGATGCCAAAACCGCCCGAAACCGCCCGTGGCGGCGCTGTTCAGCTGCTAAATGCGGTCCTGATCGAACGCCGTTTGATGGCCGAAATTATTGCCAGTGGTGCGCTGCAGTCGCTGCAGCCCGACGATCGCGCCCGCGCGCAGCGACTGGCGGTTGAAACTCTGCGTGGTCTTGAGCGCGTTGATCGGCTTTTATCGCGGCATTTGCGCAAAACCCCACCGGACCCGGTGCGCAATATTCTGCGGCTTGCGGCCTATGAGCTGTGCAGCGGCGGCGATCCGCATGGGGTGGTCAATGCGGCGGTAAATTTAGTGGCGGCGACAAAACGCGGCGGGCACCTAAAGGGGCTTGCCAATGCGGTGCTGCGTAAGGTTGCAGCCGATGGGTCGGCAGCTTATGGCGAACTGCGGGTGCCGCATTTGCCCAAATGGCTGCGCAAACCGCTCCAAGCCGCTTATGGGTCGCCCACGGTGGCGGCTATTGAGCAGGCGCATTTTCAAACGCCGCCAGTGGATATTACGGTTAAAAACCCTGAAAAGCTTGATCACTGGGCTGAGACGCTTGGCGCTAAGGTGGTGCTTGGCGGATCGCTGCGCCTGACCTCGGCGGGGCAGATATCTGCTTTGCCGGGATATGAAAGTGGCGCGTGGTGGGTGCAGGATGCAGCCGCCGCTTTGCCGGTGCGGCTTTTGGGCGATATCGCGGGGGCATCCGCGCTTGATCTTTGCGCTGCGCCGGGGGGTAAAACCATGCAACTGGCCGCGGCAGGCGCAGTCACGCGCGCGATTGATATTTCGCCCACCCGGTTGAGCCGGGTCGAAGAAAATCTGCGCCGGACCCAGCTTGAGGCCCAACTTGAGGCGCAAGATGCGCTTGAGCATGGCGGCGAAAGTTATGATATTGTCTTGCTGGATGCGCCCTGCTCAGCCACCGGCACCATCCGCCGCCATCCCGATCTGCCTTATGCCAAGGATGGCAGCGACTTTTTCGAACTTATTGAGCTGCAAGGCCGGATGATTGACCATGCGATCAGTTTGCTCAATCCCGGCGGGCGCTTGGTGTTTTGCACCTGTTCGCTCTTGCCAGACGAAGGCGAGTGCCAAATAGAAGAGGCGCTTAAGCGGCATCGCGGCCTAAAGATTGATCACAGCGCCTTGGAAACCGACATTGTTGATTCGCAGATGAAGGCCGCCCCCGAAGGCCTGCGTCTGCGGCCTGATATGCTGTCAGATAAGGGCGGGCTTGACGGATTTTTCATTTCGATTTTACGCTGGGATGGACAATAAGGTTATGATTGCGCCGTGACTCTCCGATCCCGTTTGAATATAGTTTACAAGATACTCAAAGGCCACTTCTCGAGTAGGGCGGGGTGAATGGCACAAACAAACAATCTATCGCAATTGTATTTGCAATTGATGCACGGGCTGACGGCCCGCGCGCTGCGGTTTTCGCGGCCTGAAACGGATTTCAAAGCGGCGCCCGAGCCACGCTCAATCGGCAGCTATGCGCGCGGCAAACAGCTCTGCGCCGGAAATTTGATGTTTGCAGGGCATTTGGTTGAAGCCCCGGGCAAAGCGCCATGGGATATTCCGGTGCGCGAACAGGAATTTCTAGACGAGGTGCATGGCTTTGGCTGGCTTGATGATCTTGCAGCGGTGGGCACGCCGACGGCGGGCAAACTGGCCGAGGCATGGGCCACGGATTGGATCAGACGATATGGCGGTGGGCGTGGCGCTGGCTGGGTGCCGGATTTAACCGGCCGGCGGCTTATTCGCTGGGTGCATCATGGCTTGATGCTGGTGCAGGGCAAATCGCCCAAGGCACGTGATGAATTTTTCCTCACGCTGGGGCGGCAAGCAATGTTTTTGGGGCGTCGGTGGTCTAAGGCGGCCCCCGGATTGCCGCGCTTTGAAGCTTTGTCAGGGCTGATTTACGCTGGTTTGTCACTCAAGAACATGCAGCATTATGTTGCCCCTGCAACCAGTGCGCTGGCGCGTGAATGCCGCACCCAGATTGATGCCTCGGGCGGTATTTTGACCCGAAATCCCGAAGAGCTGCTTGAGGTATTTACCCTGTTGACCTGGACCGCAGCAGCGCTGCGCGATGCAGACTGGACACCGGCGCCGGCGCATCTAGAAGCCATTGATCGGATCGCCCCCACGCTGCGCAGTCTGCGCCATAGTGATGGCAGTCTGGCGCGGTTTCATGGCGGCGGGCGCGGCATCGAAGGCCGGCTGGATCATGCTTTGGTGCAATCGGGGAACAAAACAGTTGAAAGCAATGCATTGGCTATGGGATACGCGCGTCTTTCTGCAGGGCGCACCAGCGTGGTCATTGATGCCGCCCGGCCGCCTTTCGGGCGGGCTTCGATTAATGCGCATGCCTCTAGTTTGGCCTTTGAGCTGTGTTCAGGCCGGCGGCCATTGATCGTCAACTGCGGCTCTGGGGTCAGCTTTGGCGCCGACTGGCGCCGCGCCGGGCGGGCAACACCCTCGCATTCAACGCTTTATATAGACGGCCTTTCCAGTGCCCGGCTAGGGCGCACCCTAAGCTATGGCGGACATGCGCGTGAGGCATTGACCGACGGACCCACCGAGCTGCTGTGTGAAATCAGCCAGATGGGCGATAAAATCCGATTTGAAGGCGGACATAACGGCTATGTGGCCCTCAATGGGCTGACCCATGTGCGCAAGCTTGATTTGTCGGCCGATGGCCGTTCGCTCATAGCTGAAGATATTTTGATGGCCATAGATGACAAAGATAAGCGGGTCTTCAGTAAGGCGTTTGAGGCCTCAGAACTTGCCGGTCTTGGCTATCAGGTGCGCCTGCATCTGCACCCGGATGTGGATCCGCAGATTGATCTGGGCGGCAGGGCGGTCTCATTGACGCTAAAAAGCGGTGAAATCTGGCTCTTACGCTTTGACAGCACCTGTCAGATGCAGCTTGAAAACAGTGTGTATCTGGAAACTGGCCGGCTGCATCCACGCGCGACAAAACAGATTGTTTTATCTCAGCGCGCAATAGAGTATGCATCGCGCATCAGCTGGTCCCTGTCCAAAGCCCATGACACTGCGGTTGCGGTGCGCGATGTGCATTTGGACGTCACAGCTGCCGGTTAACTAATAAATGGACCCATATACTTATGACTGATCTTTTCCCCTTGCGCCGCGCATTGCTTTCTGTTTCCGATAAAACTGGCCTTGTGGATCTGGCCCGCGCTTTGAGTGCGAGCGGTGTTGAAATTCTGTCCACCGGCGGCAGCGCCAAGGCCCTGCGCGACAGTGGCTTAGAGGTGACAGATGTCGCCGCGGTCACGCAGTTTCCCGAAATGATGGATGGGCGGGTCAAAACCCTGCACCCCAAGGTGCATGGTGGGTTGCTGGCGCTGCGCGATAACCCTGATCATACGGCCGCAATGGAGGCCCATGATATTTCCGGGATCGACCTTTTGGTGGTCAATCTTTACCCTTTCGAGCAAACAGTTGCCGGCGGCGGTGACTATGACAGCTGCGTTGAAAATATCGACATTGGCGGGCCTGCGATGATCCGGGCGGCGGCGAAAAACCACCGTTTTGTGACCACCGTGGTGGATGTGGAAGACTATGAGGCCCTGCTGGGCGAATTGGCAGCGCAGGATGGCCAGACCTCTTATGCGTTTCGCCAGCAGATGGCCCAGCGCGCCTATGCCCGCTGCGCGGCCTATGACGCCGCTGTTTCGGGCTGGATGGCACAGGCCTTGGGTAATAAAGCCCCACGGCGCCACAGTCAGGCAGGAAATTTGGCGCAAAGCCTGCGCTATGGCGAAAACCCGCACCAGTCGGCGTCGTTTTATGTGGACGGCAACGCCCGCGCCGGGGTCGCCACAGCTATTCAGCATCAGGGCAAAGAGCTGTCGTATAATAATATAAACGATACCGATGCCGCCTTTGAGCTGGCCAGCGAATTTGACCCCGCCGAGGGGCCAGCCTGCGTGATCGTCAAACATGCCAACCCCTGCGGTGTGGCGCGCGGCGATAGCCTTGCGGCGGCCTATACTTCGGCGTTTGATTGCGACCGGACCAGCGCCTTTGGCGGGATTATCGCGGTGAACCAGACCTTGGACAAAGCCACCGCCGAAGAGATCAGCAAAATCTTTACCGAAGTTGTGATTGCACCCGATGCCACAGCCGAGGCGATCGCGGTCTTTGCCGCCAAGAAAAACCTGCGGCTGCTGACCACCGGCGGGATGGCCAATCCGCAGCAACCCGGCGCCACCCTAAGGCAAGTGGCCGGAGGGTTTCTATTGCAGGACAAAGACACTGGCCGGATCACCGAAGCAGACCTCAAAGTGGTCAGCAAGCGCGCGCCCAGTGCGCAAGAGCTGGCCGATATGCTGTTTGCGTGGCGGGTGAGCAAACACGTGAAATCCAACGCCATCGTCTATGCCAAAGCGGCGGCAACCGTGGGCATTGGCGCCGGTCAGATGAGCCGTGTCGACAGTTGCCGCATTGCCGCGCGCAAGGCCGAAGATATGGCCGAAACGCTGGCACTCTCGGCGCCGTTGACCCAAGGCTCTGTGGTGGCCTCAGATGCGTTTTTCCCTTTTGCTGACGGTTTGATGACCGCCGCCGAAGCTGGGGCAACAGCGATTATCCAACCGGGCGGATCGATGCGCGACGATGAGGTGATCGCCGCTGCTGATGCCGCCGGGCTTGCCATGGTGTTCACCGGCATGCGTCATTTCAGGCATTAACCCATGCATAGATTAATGCTTATCTCAACGCTTGCCGCCTTGCTGATCGACCAGATTAGCAAATGGGTTGTGGTCTTTGGGATCGACCTCAGAAACCAATTTGAGCTTGAGGTGTTCCCGCCCTATCTGAATTTTCGGATGGCATGGAATTATGGGGTGAACTTTGGCTTGTTTGCGGGCGATAGTGCGATGCAGCGCTGGCTTTTAATCGGCTTTGCTGTGGCTGTGTCGGCGGCGGTTGCCTTATGGCTTCGCCGCACCCCTATGAGCCGGCTTGGGCATATATCCGGCGGGCTTTTGATCGGCGGCGCACTCAGCAATGCACTGGATCGCGCGATCTATGGCGCCGTGGCTGATTTTTTAAATATGTCGTGCTGCGGGCTTGATAATCCGTTTGCTTTTAACCTTGCTGATCTGTCCATTTTCGCAGGCGCTATCGGGTTGGTGTTTTTTTCAGACCCGCCCAAACCGGATGACACAAATTAATAAGTGACGAATTGCAAAGATCGCTTTAAAGGTGATTTTAGATGAGGGGGTAGGGATGCGCCTGCGGATAGTTTTATTTATTTTGGCTGTGACCGTATTGGGTGGATGTGGTACCACGGCTACGGTGTCGAAAGGTTTTGGCAACGCGAATATTTCGCCGCATGAGCTCTCTTTGGAAAAGCAGGCCCCGCTGCGATTGCCCGCCTCATTGAACACGCTGCCGCCACCTGAATAAAGCTAAATATACGGCGGCGTGTCATTCCTTGTCCTAGGATAAAAGAACGAAAACCTAAGCGGCAATTGGCTGTCACATCAAGAAAACCGCCCGCAGTTGGTTGCAACCCTGAAACAGCGGTATATCTTTGAGACAAAGAGGAGATCATCGATGAAAGTGTTTCGTTTCTGTCTGGCATTGATGGGCCTTGCGGCTTTGCCGATGGCTGCCCTGGCCGATATTGCCGATCAGGTCACCGATTTCACGCTGGATAATGGCCTGCAAGTGGTGGTGATAGAAGACCACCGTGCACCGGTGGTCGTACATATGCTATGGTACCGTGCCGGATCAGCAGATGAAACCGCCGGGGTTTCAGGTGTTGCCCATTTTCTCGAACATTTGCTCTTTAAGCAAACCAAGACCCTTGCCGCCGGTGAATTTTCCCGTGTGGTGGCGGAAAACGGGGGCAGCGATAATGCCTTTACCAGTACCGATTTTACCGCCTATTTTCAGCGTGTCGCAGCAGACCGGCTTGATTTGATGATGCGCATGGAAGCCGACCGCATGATGAACCTCGATCTGAGCGAAGAGGATATCCTGACCGAACGCGAAGTGATTATAGAAGAGCGCAACCAAAGGGTTGAAAACAGTCCCGGGGCATTGTTTCGTGAACAAAGCAATGCCGCCCTTTATCTCAATCACCGCTATGGGGTGCCAGTGATCGGATGGCGCCATGAAATGGAAAAGCTGAGCCTTAGCGATGCGCTGGCGTTTTACCGCAGATATTACGCGCCCAATAATGCGGTGCTGGTTGTGGCCGGTGATGTGCTGCCGGATGAGGTGCGCGAGATGGCTGTCAAAAACTATGGGTCTTTGCCGGCCAATCCCGATCTGCACCCCCGTGCACGCCCGCAAGAGCCACCACAAATAGCAGCGCGGCGTCTGACTTATCGCGACGAACGGGTTGCTCAGCCTTACATAACGCGGAACTATCTCGCGCCTGAACGCGATCCCGGTGATCAATCAACGGCAGCCGCGCTCAGCCTTTTGGCGGACATACTGGGGGGCGGGCAGACCTCGGTTTTGACGCAAAAGCTGCAATTTGAAACCTCGACGGCAGTGTATTCTGCGGCTTTCTACGATGGGTTGTCGCTAGATGATAGTAACTTTGGCTTTGTGGTTGTCCCCTCGGCTGATGTTACATTGCAGGCCGCAGAAGACGCCCTTGATCAGGCGCTGGCCGGATTTTTAGAAACGGGCGTTGATCTTGCCCAACTGGACCGGATTAAAACCCAGTTTGCCGCTTCGGAAATTTATGCCCGCGACAATGTGCAGGGGCTGGCCAATAGCTATGGGGCGGCTTTGACCTCTGGCCTTGAGCTGGCCGATATCCATGCCTGGCCTGCGGCTGTGCAAGCGGTGAGCCCCGAGGATATTATGTCGGCAGCAAAAGAGCTGCTGAATGAGGAACGCTCGGTGACCGGATGGCTGATGAAACCAGAAGAGGAGGCAGAGTGATGCGAGGAATGCTAAAGGCACTTTTCATAATCGTATTTGGCGCTTGGGCCCTTCCGCTCTGGGCGGCAAATTCCATTCAAACCCTGACCACCCCATCTGGTATTGATGCTTGGCTGGTGGAAGATCACAACATTCCCTTTGTTGCGCTTGAGCTGCGGTTTCGCGGCGGCTCGGCTATCGAGCCTCTGGCGCAGCGCGGGGTGACCCAGTTGATGGCCGGATTGCTCGAAGAGGGGTCTGGCGATATGGACGCCCAGACGTTTGCCACCGCCAAGGAAACCCTCGCTGCATCCTTTGGCTATCGCGCCTATCAGGACGTGATCGCAATTTCAGCGCGGTTTTTAAGCTCTCATCAGGATCAATCCATGGCTCTTTTGCGCCAGTCATTGCTTAAGCCACGGTTTGATATGGATGCGATTGAACGGGTTCGGGCGCAAATCCTCACCGGCATTAATGCGCAGACAAAAAACCCCAATGATCTTGTCAGTCGGGCGTTTGATGCCGAAGCCTTTGGCGATCATCCATATGCCAGCGATGATATGGGGACCATTGAAACCGTCTCGGCGCTGGGCCGCAGTGATATTCTATCCAGTCATCGCAGCGCATTGGTACGCGACCGCGTTGTTGTGTCTGCGGTTGGGGACATTAATGCTGATGAGCTTTCGGCGCTGATCGATGCCTTGCTGGACGGCTTGCCCCAAACCAGCGCTCTGTCGCTGCTAGAGCCGGCGAAAATTTCGCTGCAAAGTGGGATCAGGGTGATTGATTTTCCAACGCCGCAGTCTGTGGCACTGTTCGGCCACGCTGGGATGGACCGTGATGATCCGGACTTTTTTGCGGCTTATATCCTTAATTATGTTTTTGGCGGCAACGGGTTTGAAAGCCGTCTGATGCGCGAGCTGCGCGAAAACCGCGGTCTGACCTATGGGGTGAACACCTATCTGGTCAATTCTGACTATGCTGATCTTTATATCGGTCAGTTTGCCTCGGCCAATGAACGTGTGAGCGAAGCGGTAGAGGTGCTTAAGGCAGAATGGGATAAAATTGCCACAGAGGGCATCACAGATGAAGAGCTGGCGCGCGCCAAAACATACCTCACCGGGGCCTATCCGCTGCGCTTTGACGGCAATGCAAAGATCGCGCGGATATTGGCAGGCATGCAGCTTCAAGGCTTGGACCCAAGCTATATTGACACCCGCAATGCGCGTATTGAAGCGGTCAGCCTAGCACAAGCACGCCGCGTGGCAGCGCGGTTGTTTCAGCCCGAAAAGCTGCGCATCATGGTGATTGGCACACCGCAGGGGCTTTGATTTTCAAATTTTACAAGCGATTGTTTAAGCAACTCGTGGCTTTTCCTTTTGCCGGGTGACGCGTTAGCTTACCACTCAAAGCAAGAAAGGCTCGTTGATGTCTCGTCCTTCCGACTATAGCCCGCGCGGCGGTTTGCCGCCGCAAACGCAATTGCTGACCGGCCGTGCTGTGTTCACAGAGGCTTATGCGGTGATCCCGCGCGGCACCAACCGTGATATTGTCACCAGTTTTCTACCCTTCTGGAGCAATATGCGCATGTGGGTTCTTGCCCGCCCGATGTCTGGCTTTGCGGAAACTTTCAGTCATTACATGGTTGAACTGATGCCGGATGGCGGCAGCGAACGGCCAGAAACAGATCCCTTGGCTCAATCGGTTTTGTTTGTTGCCGAAGGTGCTCTAAGTCTGATCGTGAACGGCGCCGAGCATCAACTGCGCCCGGCAAGCTATGTCTATCTGCCGGCTGGCTGCGATTGGGAAATTCGCAACCAAAGCGCCGAGCGTGCCTTATTCCACTGGATTAGAAAAGCATATTGCCCAGTAGATGGGATTGCGTCGCCAACCGCCTTTGTCACCCATGAGGGTGAGCAAACACCGATTGCAATGCCCGAAACCAACGGCGCTTGGACCACAACCCGCTTTGTTGATCCGCAAGACCTGCGCCATGATATGCATGTCAATATCGTTACCCTGCAGCCCGGAGCGGTTATCCCTTTTGCGGAAACCCATGTGATGGAGCACGGGCTTTATGTGTTGCAGGGCAAAGCGGTTTACCGGCTCAATCAGGACTGGGTTGAGGTTGAAGCAGGAGATTATTTGTGGCTGCGCGCCTTTTGCCCCCAAGCCTGCTATGCTGGCGGTCCGGGCCCGTTTCGATATCTGCTTTACAAAGACGTTAACCGCCATATGCCGCTTGGATAACCCTGCTGTTTTTCTTTGTTAAAATACTCAAATTGTAACGGTATTTTTGTTGGGTGATCTTGCGGTTTTCAAGGTGAGTATTTAGGCAAAGAAAAAGTGTAAGTATGTGCATCAGGTAAAGCTGCCATGGCAAAACCAGCCGCCAGATATAGCTGCGCCATGGGCAAAAAACAGCCAAAGCTGATCGCCCTGGGCGCAGCTGACTTGCCAATAGTCGCGCACGCCGCTGCGCCAGTTGGGGTCTTCTAGCCACCATTCAGGCGCAATGCGCTCTGGGCCGTGAGAAACCATTACTGTCATTTGGCGGCCACGCCAGTGAAACGGGGCGGAAACTTGCATTTTTTGAAATCCGTTTATGGGCTCTGGCCGCCATAAAACCACCGGTCGCTTGAGGCGGGGGAGGGGCCATTTCTTGACAGGTTCGGACCAGGCTGCGGCAAGCGTTTGATGGCTTTTTTCCGGAATGTGGCTGTTGGCTGGATGGTGGCGGGTGATCCGCTCTAACCCGATCTTTGCCCCAAGCCGCCCGATGAGATCTGCAATCCGGTGTGAGTTCGCCTGTTGCTGGACGATGTGCTGCCCTGCGCCAAGCTGGCCGGTGAGCACCGTGCTGTGCAGTGCTTCGGTTCGGGTGGCTTCAAGACGCAGAAGATCAATGCCAAAGCCGGCCTCGAGACTGTCTAGTTTCATGATCAGGACCGGCCGGATCCGTTCCGGTGTATCGCCGGGGCGGGCCAGACCAATTTCGATGCTGTCCATGGTGGCATCGCTGCGAAAGGCTTCAAGCCGAATGTGGCGGGCCCCTTGGGACTGTGCCTTCAGGTGCAGGCACAGTCGCGGGAGCAGTCGGTCTAGGGCGGCGATGATATCATCGCGCAGCCCGATCGGTTCTGGCAGGCTGAGGCGAACAGCAAAGCAGGTGGGTGCGCGCAGCGGGCAAATCGGCTCATGGGTGCTGCCCAAAGCCTGATCCAGGCGTTGCACCAGAGCTTTGCCAAACCTGCGCGCCAGCGCCGCGCGCGGCTGGCCGCTGAGCTCACCAATGTGCCGCAACCCTAAGCGGTTAAGGGTTGCCGTTAAGGCTGGAGTGATCCGCAATGCGGCCACCGGCAGTTCGCGCAGAGCGCTGTGAGCGCTGCCGGCAGGGGCGATATGGTGGCTGTTGAGCGCCCTATCACCAGCCTCTGGCGGCATATCTGGGGATCGGCGGTGGCGTTTGGCAGCGCGTGAGCGCGTTGCGCGGGCTTCTTGGTCAATAGCATCCCCACTGCGATCATGCGGCGCGCTGCCTTTGCCATAATGGGCCAAGGCCCAAGCCGCGCCTTTGGTATCTGCCAGCCCGATCTGGGCGTTTAAGCCCAGGGCGGTACATTCTGTGATCATCTGATCAGTCAGGGCGCCTTCACCGCCAAAAAGATGCGCGCACCCGGTGATATCCATCATCAAACTGTCGGGATCTTCTAGCGCCACCCAAGGGCTGAATTTCCCTGCCCAGCGGCCAAGGGTGCGTAAAAACCGCTGTTCAGCATGCAGGTTGCGCCGCCGGGTGCGCAGGGAGGGGCACATAGCTTGTGCATCGCGCAGCGGTTGGCCGCGTTGCAGCCCCATAATGCTGGCAGCCGCGCACAGCGACCATAAAACCTGCCGTTGGGCATCATCCTGAACCACTGCAAAAGGGGCCTCGATGGTTTGGCGCTCAAGGCGCAAAAGGCGTTCTGCGCCGAGGCGGGGAAACCAGATACACATAATACGGCGATGGGGCATTTTACACTCGGCAAAACATATGTTCTTTGTTTGTTCTTTTAACGGCATTGCCAAGACGAGTCGAGTGCAATTCCAAGAGAATTTTAAGGCCTATGAAATCAAACTGATCGCAGCGGGTCAAAGCGGGGCGTAATAGGCGCCGCAGGTTTGTGCGCACAGCAGCCTTGGCTCATATATGCTTGAAATACCGCAGATCCCGCAGATCCATTTTATGCGGTTAAAAGTAAGAGCGTACGGATACAGGAACGGCCAAGCTTTCCTTCTGTCCAATTGCGCCTATATTTAACGCACTGAATAAAGATCACCACTGCTTAGCTCGACGGGAGACTGTTATGAAAAAAGTTTTTCTTACCTTGGCCCTTGCGTTTTTGGCGACGCTTTCATTTGCGCATGCCAATGTGACGTCCGAAGCCGTCAAAGCCAGGATGACCTTAATGACCGATTTAAAGGCCCCGCTGGCTTTAATTTCGCGCATGGCGCGTGGCAGTTTGGACTTTGATGCCGAAGAGGCCGCCGAAGCCAAACTGGTATTGCTGGCTCTTGCGCAGGATGTACCAGAGAAGTTCACTGAAAATGTGACCGAAACAGCGTCAGGCGCTGCACCGGAAATCTGGACCAATTGGGATGATTTTTTGGTAAAGTCCGAGGCCTTTACCGCAGCGGTGCAAGCAATTGATACCAGCTCGCCTGACGGGCTTGGAACTGGCCTTGCGGCAATTGGCGCCAGCTGTAAATCCTGCCACCGGATCTACCGGATCAAGTAGATCTATGGGGAAATGTATTGGCCGTTGAGGATATTTCTTCAGGCTGCACAAGTTTGACAGCCCCTTGCATCTGCCGCAGACTATCGGCCAGTGTCATAGGAAGGGATTGCAAATGACTGACATACGCACAGAAACCAAGAGCAGTCGCTCGGACGGGCTTTTAGAGGCCCGCTTTTTCCAAAGCCGAACAGTGATTGTGGCCGGTGAAATCAACCATAGGCTGGCGCAGCGGGTGGTCAAACAGCTGCTGGCCCTGGCCGAAGATGGCGAGGCCCCAATTAACATGATCATTAGCTCGCCTGGCGGACATGTAGAATCGGGCGATATGGTGCATGACATGATCCAGTTTATTCGCCCCAAGGTGCGCACCATTGGCAGCGGCTGGGTGGCCAGTGCGGGTGCGCTGATCTTTGTTGGTGCGGCGCTTGAGGACCGCTATTGCCTGCCCAATACCCGGTTTTTACTGCATCAGCCAAGCGGCGGCATCGGCGGGCAGGCCTCGGATATGGAAATTCAAGCCGAGCAAATTCGCCAGATGCGCAGCCGCTTCGAAGATATTTTTGCCGCCGCAACCGGTCAAACCCAAGAGCGCATCGCCCAAGATACCCAGCGCGATTTCTGGCTCACCACAGAAGCCGCTTTGGACTATGGCTTGGTGCATAAGGTGATCCGTTCGGTGGATGAGCTGGGATGACAGGCGCGCCAATACTGCGCCCGGCTGGTCCACAGGACGCTCAAGACTTGTGGCGAATTCTGCAGCCAGTCTTTCGCGCCGGTGACAGCTATGCGGTGGACCTTGATATCAGCGAAAGCGCTGCGCTGCACTATTGGACAGGGGATGATAAAACCGCATATCTTGCAGTGCTTTCAGGTCAGGCCGTGGGCAGCTATTACTTGCGGCCCAACCATCCCGGCGGCGGCGCACATGTGTGTAATTGCGGTTTTGTTACCCACCCGCAGGCGCGCGGTCAGGGCGTTGCGCGAACCATGCTAGAGCATGCACTCAAGACCGCCAAATTCGCCGGCTATAGCGCTATGCAGTTTAACTTTGTACTGGCCAGCAATGCCGCGGCCATTCACCTGTGGCAAAGCTATGGCTTTGCCGAGGTGGGCCGCCTGCCGCAGGCCTTTCAGCATCCGGCGCTTGGGCTTATCGACGCGCTGGTCATGCATCGCCAGCTTTAAGCGGATGAACAAGGTTAAGTTGGGCCGTGATGACTGCCTAAGGCCTTGACAGGCCGCGCTCTATAAGACCACGTTAAGATATATTTTGATCGAGGAACGGATGCGATTTTTCACTCATAGGCGCCGGTTCAGCACCCTCTCTGAAAAGGAAATTATAGCCTTGGCAATCTCGTCAGAAGAAGAGGACAGCCGTATTTTTCGCAGCTTTGCAGCGCATTTGCGCGCGGCCTATCCAGCAAGCGCGGCGGTGTTTGATGGCATGGCGAGCGAAGAGGACAGTCACAGACAGCAATTGATTGATCTGCATATCCGCCGCTTTGGGGATCATATTCCGCTTCTGCGCCGCGATCATGTAGCAGGATACTATGAGCGAAAACCGATTTGGCTCATGCAAAACCTTTCCCTTGAACGCATCCGTACCGAAGCCACTGCGATGGAGCAACAGGCAGAGCGGTTCTATCTGGCTGCGGCCCAGCGTTGCAACGATGCGGCAACCCGGCGGTTACTGGCCGATTTGGCGGCCAGCGAAGCGGAGCATCACGTTGCCGCGCTGCGCCTTGAAAGCGCGCATCTGACCGATGCGCATGCCAGCGGCGAAGACACGCGTGCCAGACGGCAGTTTATCCTCACCTGGGTCCAGCCGGGGCTGGCCGGTCTGATGGATGGGTCGGTTTCCACGCTGGCGCCTATTTTTGCCACCGCTTTTGCCACCCAAAACAGCGAGACAACGTTTCTGGTAGGTCTTGCCGCCTCGCTGGGTGCGGGAATATCCATGGGCTTTACTGAAGCTGCTTCCGATGACGGGGCGCTTTCGGGTCGCGGCTCGCCGCTCAAACGCGGGCTGGCCGCCGGGGTGATGACAACCATAGGCGGGTTAGGCCACGCGCTGCCATATTTGATTGCTGATATTCAAACTGCAAACATCACTGCCTTTAGTGTGGTGTTTTTCGAACTTTGGGTCATTGCCTGGATCCAAAACCGTTATATGGAAACGCCATTTTTCCGCGCGGCCTTGCAAGTTGTGCTGGGCGGCGCGCTGGTGTTTGCCACTGGCGTGCTGATCGGCAGCCATTAGGCTTTTCTTTTGTTCAAATACTCAAAAACCCATCTGCTGCCGGCGGCTGGATGGAATTAGGCTAAACCGTAATTTCAATTGACCTTACCTGGTCACCTGATAAGCCTATAATTATGATCGATATTTTCTTTAAAACCATCCCCTTTTTTGCCATTATCGGCCTGGGGTATTTTGCCGTTCGCCGCGGCATGTTCACGGCTGAAGCCACCGCCTATCTGACCAAATTTGTGTTTTATTTTGCTCTGTCGGCCATGCTATTTCGGTTTTCATCCAGTTTGTCTTTGGGCGCGCTGCTGCAGTGGAATTTTATCTTTGCCTACCTGCTGGCCACCGGGTCGATTTATATGCTGGCGATCAGCTTTGCGCTGCTCCGGCGTGTGCCGCTGGCTGAAGCCGCGGTCGAAGCGCAATGCGGCGTGATTGGCAATGTTGGGTTTTTGGGTATCCCGATGCTCGCCATGCTTTTGGGCCCCGAGGCTGTAGGCTATGTGATGCTGGTTCTGGCGGTTGATCTTATCGTTTTCAGCTCGCTGATTGTGATTTTCATCGAAGGCTCTCGTGATGGCAGCTTGCGGCTCTCAACCCTGCGCACAGTGATCATCGGCCTGCTGAAAAACCCTATGATTGTATCAATCTCGCTCGGGCTTTTTTGGTCGGCGGCAAAGCTGCCGATGCCCGAGCCGCTGAGCGAATTTGTGATCTTGCTGGGCGCGGCGGCCTGCCCCGGGGCGCTGTTTGCCATTGGCGCCTCGCTGGCTGGTAAATCCACCGAGCGAGCGCAGGTGGCGCTGTGGCTGTCGGCGGTCAAATTGGTGGTGCATCCGGCTGCGGTTGCTGCCAGTGCCTTGCTGCTCTTTGCGGTTGAACCCTATGCGGCGTCGGTGATGATTGCGGCCGCGGCCCTGCCCGTGGCGGGGAATATCTATATTCTGGCACAACATTACAATGTCGCCCCGCAGCGGGTCTCGGCCTCAATTTTATTCTCTACACTTGGAAGCATTGTCACTGTTTCACTGGTGGTCAGCTGGCTGCTGGCGTAAGGCTGTGCGATGTAGGTGGCTAACTGGCGTGCCCTGTGACCTTTCCAAACGGCAATATGTCGTGAATGGCTCTTGTGGCACGGCGTTGTTTCGGGCTAGCCACATTGTGAGTTTGGCAAAAGGAGCGTGGCAGTGAACATCATTTCTGAAAACAAATCTTTTGGCGGCGTGCAGGGGGTCTACCAGCACCGCTCGGATCGGTGCAATTGCGATATGACCTTTGGACTGTTTTTGCCGCAAGAGGCCAATGAAGGCCCGGTTCCGCTGCTTTGGTTTTTATCAGGTCTGACCTGCACGCATGAAAATGCCATGGTCAAAGCTGGCGCACAGGCTTGGGCGGCCGAGCAGGGCATCGCGTTGGTTTTCCCCGACACTTCACCGCGCGGTGAAGGCGTGGCCGATGATGAGGCCTTCGATTTAGGGCAGGGTGCGGGATTTTACGTCAATGCCACCCAGAGCCCCTGGGCGGCGCATTATCAAATGTGGGATTACATCGCTGATGAGTTGCCCGCGTTGCTGTTTGAAAACTTTGCGCTTGATCCAGCACGGCAGTCCATCACCGGTCATTCCATGGGCGGTCATGGCGCGCTGGGCTTGGCAATGGGTTTGCCCGGGCGGTTTCGCTCGGTGTCGGCCTTTGCACCGATTTGCAACCCAACGGCTTCCGATTGGGGGCGCAAACAGTTCAGCGCTTATTTAGGCAAGGATGAAAGCCTCTGGCTGCCGTATGATGCAACCCATATGATGGGCAAACAAGGGTTTGATGGCCCGATGATGATTGACACCGGCACCGACGATCAATTTGGCGATCTTTTGGGCACCGAGGCATTGGCGCAGGCGATCGCTGCGCGCCGGCAACCTGCGACGTTGCGTTTGCAGCCCGGTTATGACCACAGTTACTTCTTTATCGCCAGCTTTATGGACGAGCATATCGCCTTTCACGCCGAAGCGCTTTATAAAGACTAGGTTATGGCCCATTATGATCTCATCATCATCGGATCCGGCCCTTCTGGCCGTGCTGCGGCGATTCAGGCAGGCAAGTTAAAGCGCAAAGTGCTGGTGGTGGATCGCAATGACCGCTTGGGCGGGGTGTCGGTGCATACGGGAACCATTCCGTCAAAAACCCTGCGCGAAACCGTGCTGAACCTTAGCGGTTGGCGCGAGCGTAGCTTTTACGGGCGCTCGTACCGGGTGAAAGATGAAATCCGCGCCAACGACCTTAAATCGCGATTGCATAAAACACTCGATTATCAGGTCGATGTGCTTGAGCATCAGTTCAACCGCAACCATGTGGATACGCTGCTGGGCGCGGCGCGGTTCGTGGGCGGCAACCAGCTTGAAGTGGCTACAAAAGCGGGTAAGAAAACCAAAGTCACCGGCGATAAATTCCTCATTGCGACCGGCACCCGCACATTTCGCCCCGACTGGGTGCCGTTCAACGGAACCAGCGTTGTTGACAGCGATGAGTTTTTGGAAATGGCGCAAATTCCGCGCAGCCTGATTGTGGTTGGCGCTGGCGTCATTGGGGTGGAATATGCCACCATGTTTTCCGCGCTGGATGTGCGGGTCACTTTGATTGAACCGCGCCAGACCTTTCTTGATTTTATCGACCGCCACACCATCGACGAGTTTTCCCATCAGATCCGCGAAAACGGCGTTGATCTGCGGCTGGGGTCGGAAATCGACAGTGTTGAGGCCCGCCCGGACCATGTCGAGCTCGCCTTGAATAACCGCCGCCATGTGCGCGCTGAAATGCTGCTTTTTGCGGCTGGCCGTCTGGGCGCGACCTCACATCTTAATCTCAAGGCGGTGGGGCTTGAAACCGATCACCGCGGCCGCATCGAAGTTGACCGCAAAACCTATCAAACCGCAGTGCCGCATGTCTATGCCACCGGCGATGTGATCGGTCATCCGTCGCTGGCCTCCACATCGTTGCAGCAGGGCCGGATCGCCGCCTGCCATGCACTGGACACGCCGACCTTAAAGGAAAGCCCATGGTTTCCCTACGGGATTTATTCGGTGCCGGAAATATCCACCTGCGGCATGTCAGAAGAGGAAATCCAGCGCCGCGGCATTCCCTATGAAGTGGGTGTTGGCCGGTTTCGCGAAACCTCGCGCGGGCATATTATGGGGCTTGAACATGGCATGGTGAAAATGCTGGTCAGCCTGAAAACCCGCCGCCTTCTAGGGGTGCAGATTGTGGGCGAAGGCGCCACCGAGCTTATTCATATCGCCCAGGCGGTGCTGAACCTCAAAGGCACTGTGGATTATTTCGTTGAAAACACCTTTAACTATCCCACTTTGGCCGAGGCCTATAAAATTGCCGGACTGGATGCCTTTAACCGCATGCCAATCCCGGCCGCGTTCAAAGTGCAAAAGCCGCAAAGCTGACACCGCGCCCGATTTATTGACAAGCCACTCGGCAGGCCTAATGCAAGGAGTAGTGTGAAATAAATGGGAATTAAAAATGATGCTAACTAACTTATACCGTGCATCCACAAAGAGCTTTTTGTCCGTATCAGAAGCCACTTTCGCAAATATTGCCCTTTCTGGCCAATGCTTTGACCAGTGCAGGGCCCCGATCACATGACCGCGCTTTATATCGATGCGGATGCCTGTCCGGTGAAATCCGAAGCCGAGCGTGTGGCCAGCCGCCATCAGGTCAAAATGTATGTTGTCAGCAACGGCGGCTTGCGCCCTTCGCAAAATCCGCTGGTGGAAACCATTATTGTTCCTGACGGGCCGGATGTGGCCGATATGTGGATTGCCGAGCGCGCAGGGCAGGGCGATGTGGTGATCACCGGTGATATTCCTTTGGCGGCAAAATGTATCGAGCGCGGCGCCTTGGTGCTAAAACACAACGGCGAAGCGCTCAGCGCGGCCAATATCGGCAATGTTCTGGCGACGCGCGATTTAATGGCGGATTTGCGGGCCGCAGACCCGTTTCGCCAAGGCGGCGGAAAAAGCTTTACAAAATCCGATCGCTCGCGTTTTCTGAGCGCATTAGAATCCACCCTGCGCAAAGCCAAAGCAGGGTCCTAATCCGCCGGAGACCCCATGCAGGCCAATAGTGCCAAAACGAACCTTATAGGTGCGCTGTGTGCCATCGGTGCGATGTTTTGCTTTTCGCTCAACGATGTGGCGATCAAATTGCTCAGCGATGCCTATCCGCTGCATGAGGTGGTCTTGCTGCGCACTTTGATCGGTATGGCGGTGTTTTTTACGCTGATCATGCCGTTTAGCGGCGGTCTAAGCTGTTTACGCACCAAACGTTTAAAGATGCATTTGGTGCGCGGCTTCTGCGTGGTCTGCGCCAATACGTTTTTCTTCATGGGACTGGCCGCCATGCCCATCGCCGATGCGGTGGCTATATTTTTCATCAGCCCCTTGGTAATCACGGTTTTTTCAGTGATCTTTCTGGGCGAAACCGTCGGCCCAAGACGCTGGAGCGCGGTTGCGCTTGGCCTGATCGGTGTGATGTTCATCGTCCGCCCCGGGACAAGCACCTTTCAACTGGTGTCCCTGCTGCCGATGCTGGCGGCTGTATGCTATGCCACGCTCAATGTGCTGACCCGTAGGTTGGGGGAAACCGAAACCGCAGCGACAATGACATTTTACATTCAGATAACATTTCTATGCGTGTCAGCGGCCGTAGGTTTGGGATTGGGCGATGGCCGGTTTGACACGGGCGACAATGTTTCTTTGACATTTCTTTTGCGTGCGTGGCAAGCGCCTGCCCTGGCCGATTATTGGCTTTTGGTGGTGATTGGTGTGGCCAGCGGGTTTGGCGGTTTGTTGATTTCACAGGCATATCGTCAAAATGAAGCCGGCTTTATCGCGCCGTTTGAATATGTCGCCATGCTGATGGCGGTGTTTTGGGGAGTGGTGATATTTGCCCAATGGCCTGACGGATTTACCTGGGTGGGCATTGCTCTGATCCTTGGCTCTGGGTTGTTCACCGTTTGGCGCGAAACGATTACCGGGGCCACTGTTAAAGTGCGGGCTGCAAAATACCGCCGGTAAAATTCATATATTTAACGGGAAGATGTTCATATGACAAAGATTTCAGCAGTGGCTTTCGACATTGGTAATGTGCTGATCGAATGGGTGCCAGAGCGCTATTTTGATCAGGTTTTAGGGGCTGAGCACCGTCAGGAATTTTTTGAACAGGTGCCGATAATCGACGCCAATGCGGCAATAGACTGCGGCGCTGATTTTACCGGAACGCTTCAGCAGCTTGCGCTGGATTATCCACACTGGAAAACCGAAATCGCGCTTTGGCGTGACAACTGGCTTGCCATTGCTGGCCCTGAAATACCCCGATCAGTGCGGTTGCTGCGGGCGCTAAGGGCCAAAGGTATCCCGGTTTTGGCGCTCAGTAATTTCGGTGTGCAGCCCTTTGAGCAGGCGCAAAAACACTACGGGTTTCTAAGTGAGTTTGACCAACGCTATATTTCGGGGCATTTGCAAATTATCAAACCTGATCCGGCAATTTATGCAGCACTGGAAGAGGGCTGCGGATATGCGCCTAAAAGCTTGCTTTTTGCCGATGATTTGCCGCAGAATATCGCAGCGGCAGCAGCGCGAGGATGGCAAACTCATCTGTTCAAGGGGGCAGATGGCTGGGCCGACTGTCTGGTGTCGCACGGGCTTTTGACACCTTTGGAGGCGCAATGAAACTGTCATATATTCCCTTCGAAGAAGGTCAGAAACATCTTGAATGGATCGGGCTGACCGAGGCCTTTGCCGACGGTCATAACCGCCCGAAAGCCGAAATTGCCGATACATTTCTGTACCGCGATCCCGATACGCTTTTGTCGCGCTCTGCGTGGATTGACGGGCTGGGACTTGCGGTAAAATCAGCCACTGTTTTTCCGCAAAACCCAAACCGCGGCGCGCCGATGATAAACGGCGCGGTCAGCCTTTTCTCGGACCGGAGCGGCGAGCTTGAGGCCTTGGTTGATTTTCATCTGGTTACCAAATGGAAAACCGCCGGTGATAGTCTTTGGGCAGCCAAGCGGCTGGCCCGCCCCGACAGCCGCAACATTTTAATTATAGGCGCGGGCACCGTGGCCCGATCCCTGCGCGCGGCCTATGCTGCCGGATTTCCCGAAGCGCGGTTTACCGTCTGGAACCGCACCCGCGCCAAGGCCGAAGCGTTGGCGGGGGGCGATGAGCGGATGCAGGTGGCCGATGATTTAAAAGCGGCCGTGGCGCAGGCCGATATCATCACCTCGGCCACCATGTCGACCACGCCGTTGATCCGCGGGGACTGGTTGCAGGCTGGCCAACATGTTGATCTTATTGGTGCTTACCGTCCGGATATGCGTGAAGCGGATGATGATACGCTGCGAAGGGCACGCGTCTTTGTCGACAGCTATGACACCACTCTTGGGCATATTGGCGAGCTTAAGATCCCACTCGAAAGCGGTGTTATTCAACGCTCGGATATTTTGGGTGATTACTACGATGCGGCTCACTTTACCCGTCAATCAGATGATGAAATCACCCTGTTTAAAAACGGTGGCGGCGCCCATCTTGATCTGATGACCGCGCGCTATGTGCTTGAGCGTTGGGCATCCTCCCAATGATCTGGGTGCTGATATGCCTGCTGGTTCTGGGTGTGGCGGCCGCGCCCTATGCCGCCGAGCGCAGGCGACTGGTGATGGATGATACCGCCCGCGCGGATGCGCCGGGGGCGTTTATCGACCTGAAACATGGGCGCACCCATTACCGCTATTTTGGCCCGCAATCGGCGCCGCTGGCGGTCTGTGTGCACGGGCTAACCACGCCGTCTTTTGTGTTTGAGGCGCTGGCCGAAGGTCTGGTTGCCAAAGGCTATCGGGTGCTGGTCTATGACCATTACGGGCGCGGGTTTTCAGATCGGCCAACTGCGGCGCAGGATCGGGAATTTTTTGTGAGCCATCTGGATGAATTGCTTAACGCACTGGGCGAACATGAAAAATTCCTGCTGATCGGCTATTCCATGGGCGGCGCGGTTGCCGCGGCTTATACGGCCGCATTTCCGCAACGCGTGCAGCAGTTGATGCTGCTGGCACCGGCGGGCATGGGGCATGAGCTGGGAACGCTTGCAAAATTTATACGGATGGTCCCCGCAATTGGCGATTGGCTTTTCATGGCGGGCTATGGGCGTAGCCACCGCAAAGGGACGGAAAAAGAACGGGCTTTGCGCTCAGCCGTGCCCTTTGTGGTGGACCGGCAGCAGCGCGAGTTGCAATATCGTGGGTTTCTGCCTGCGGTGCTGTCGTCTTTGCGCCATGGGCTGCGCACGCGGGCAAAATCCGACCATGAAACCATCCAAGCGGCCGGATCTAAGGTTCTCGCAGTCTGGGGCGCCGAGGATGATGTTATCCCACTTTCCTGCAAGGAAAAGCTTGCAAGATGGAACCCAGAGGCCACCCAGGTGGTGGTGCCGGATGTCGGGCATAGCCTGCCCTACACTCAGCCCGAGGCGGTGCTTGACGTGGTTCCTTAGCTCTCAATGGACTGTTAAACTGGCCAAAAAGGCATCCGTATCGCGTCGGTATTGCGGCAGTATTGCGCTGGTGGATTTGCGCGCCCGATTTATCAGATACGGGCGGTTTATGTGCCGGCGGCAACCGGCCGCGCCTCACGCACGGGAAGATGCACCAAAGCGCTAAACGCGCCCACCCCGACACCGACCCACCAGACCGCCGTATAGCTGCCGTAGATGTCATACATCCGTCCGCCAAGCCACACCCCCAGAAAACTGCCCAGCTGATGCGAGAAAAACACAATGCCATAAAGCGTACCCATATAGCGAAGACCGTATAAATGCGCGATCAACCCGCTTGTCAGCGGCACGGTGGCCAGCCAAAGCGTGCCCATCGATGCGGAAAACAGCAGCACGCTCAAGGGCGTCATCGGCAACATGATAAAGACGGCAGCAATCACCGTGCGGCTGAGATAAATACCCGACAAAAGGTATTTCTTGGCAATTCTATTGCCAAGATGGCCCGCCAAAAGGGTTCCTGCAACATTGGCAATGCCGATCAGTGACAGCGCAAAAGCGCCCAAGGCAGAAGTTGTGGTAATTCCAAGGCTGCTCAGCGGGCTGCCGGGGGCCAGTGGGCCGCACATTTCGGTAATCATCGCGGGGAAATGGGCGGATATAAACCCCAGTTGATAGCCGCAGCTGAAAAACCCAAAAAAGATCATCGCAAAGCTGGGGTCGCGCATGGCGTGGCGCAAAACCTCACCCATCGAGCGCTCTATTTCGTCTTTACTGGCCAGCGCCGGCGCGCGCATCAACGGCAGGATCAGCAAGCTGCCAAGAATTGCGGCGGCAAATAGCAAAAAGACGGATGGCCAGTTCATCAGCCCCAAAAGCCATTCGGCCAAGGGCGGCCCGATCACCTGGCCGCCGCTGCCGGCCGCCGTTGCGATGGCCAGCGACATCGATCGATGCTCTGGGCGGCTGGCTCGGCCGACCACCGCCAAAATAACACCAAAGCCCGTGCCTGCGACCCCGAAGCCAATCAGCAGAGCGTAAAATTGATGCGCCACTGGCGATACCGCAAAAGAGGAAAGCACCAAGCCTGCTGCATAAAACAAACCGCCGGCAAAGATTGCGCGGCGATCGCCAATTTTTTCCGCCAAAGCGCCAAATATGGGCTGGCCGATACCCCATGCAAGGTTCTGGATGGCAATGGCCAGCGAAAACTCAACCCGCAGCCAGCCAAAATCCTCGGCAATGGGAATTTGAAACACTCCAAATGAAGCGCGCACCAAAAAGCTGATCAAAATGATCATACAGCCGGCGATTAGCACGGGTGTGAACATGGTCGATGATTTTGACATTGCGCCCTTACTTTCTCGCTGGTCTAGCCTCAAAGGCTACAAGGCTTTTTAATGCGGGGTCAATTTTTACGCTGGGGAAGTTTTGAACGGCGCGCTCTTTTCTTCTGTCCCGCGGGGCTGTATTTGGCGGTTATGCGCAGCGTAACAGATAGATACACCGCTCTGGTTACCGAGCAAAAAATCACCGCCGATGCGGTGCAAGAGGCGCTTTTGCCGAAGCTGGACCGGTTGCAACAGGCGGTGCTTACCCCGGTGCGGCGTGGTTTTTTTCGCAAAGCGGCCCCGGCGCCCAAAGGGCTCTATATCTGGGGCGGCGTTGGGTGCGGCAAATCTTTTTTAATGGATTTGTTTGTCGATACCCTCAGCGGTGACGTGCGCCGCGTGCATTTTCACAGCTTTATGCAAGAGGTCCAAGGTGCGCTGCATGAGGCGCGCAAGACCGCCACCAAAGATGCGCTTGCGCAGGTTGCCAAAGACATCGCCAAAGACCTAAAGCTTTTGGCGCTTGATGAAATGCAAATTAAAGACATTGCCGATGCGATGATTGTCGGGCGGTTGTTTGAGCTGCTGTTCGGGCATGGCGTGGCGGTGATCACAACTTCAAACCGGCCGCCCAAGGATCTTTATAAAAACGGGTTGAACCGGCAGTTGTTCATGCCCTTTATCGCGCTGTTTGAGAGCGCGCTGGTGATCCATCCGATGCAGGGCGATACAGATTACCGGCAAAACCGCATGGCTGGAACGCAGGTGTATTTTACCCCGGCAGGAGCCGAAGCAAGAGATGCAATTGATCGCATTTGGCGCGATTTGACCGGCGGTGAAGAAGCACGCTTTCATTTGTTTGTCAAAGGCCGCAAGTTGCCGGTCCCGCGCTATTTTAACGGGGTCGGGCGATTTGCCTTTTATGATCTGTGCGGCCAGCCGCTTGGGCCGGCCGATTATCTGGCCATCGCCGAGCATCTGCGGGTTCTGGTGATCGAAGATGTGCCGCAAATGGGCCGCAGTAATTTTAACGAAGCCAAGCGGTTTGTCACCCTGATCGACACTTTATACGAGGCCCGCGTGCGGTTGATCTGCTCGGCTGCTGCAGCGCCGGAAATGCTGTATGTTGAAGGCGAAGGCATATTTGAATTTGAACGCACGGCCAGCCGCCTGCGCGAAATGCAATCGGCAGACTGGGTAGGGTGACGGTATAAGCCTTATGGGCTGCTTGGCGGCGCTTTAGTGATGCTCGCGCAGCACCGCGCCGGCCAGATACAGCGAGCCGCAGATCAATATACGCGCCGCTGGCTCTTGCGCGATAATATGGCGAACCGCCTCGAGGGGGCTTTCAGCTGCTTGTGCCTGCAGGCCTTGCTCGGCGGCCAATGCGGCCGTCTCATCGGCTTTTAGCGTATTGGGCTCACCCGGGATGGAAACCCCGTAAAGCCCTTGCGCAACGCCGGCCAGAGGGCGCATATATCCGGCGACATCTTTGGTATTCAGCATCCCACAGATTAGATAGGTCGGCTGTTTGGGCAGGCTGGCCAGATGCGCGGCAATTGCTTTGCCGGCTGCCGGATTATGACCGCCATCGAGCCACAGCTCGGTCTGCGGTGCGGCCGCGATCAGCGGGCCGCCGCGCAGCCGCTGCATTCGCGCCGGCCATTGCGCGGTGCTGACGGCCTGTTCACACATCTCATTGGGCTGACCAAGCGCGCGCAGCGCCGCTATGGCGGTGCCGGCATTTTGCAGCTGATGCGCCCCGGGCAGGTTGGGCAGCGGCAAATCCAGAAGCCCGCGTTCGTCTTGGTAAATCATCCGGCCATATTCAGCGCTGACATGCCAGTGTTGGCCATGCAAGATCAGCGGCGCGCCAAGCGCGTTGGCCTTGGCTTCGATCACCTCAAGCGCAGCATCCGATTGCGGGCCCACCACCAGCGGTACGCCGCGTTTGATGATGCCGGCCTTTTCACCGGCAATTTCCGGCAGGGTTTCGCCTAGAAACTGTTGGTGGTCGATCGAGACCGGCGTGATAATGCTTAGCGCTGGCTTTGCGATCACATTGGTGGCATCCAGGCGGCCACCAAGCCCCACCTCAAGCAGCGTATAATCGGCCGCGCTGCGCGCCATGCCCAGCAGTGCAGCGCAGGTGGTGATTTCAAAATAGGTAATCGTTTCGCCTTTGTTGGCCGCATAGCATTCATCCAGCAGCGCGGTCAGATCAGGCTCTGAGATCAATGTGCCCGCCAGCCGGATACGTTCGTGAAACCGCGCCAGATGCGGCGAAGTATAGGCATGCACACGCTTGTCTGCTGCCTCAAGACCTGCGCGGATCATGGCCAAAGTGCTGCCTTTGCCGTTGGTGCCGGCAATATGCACCACGGGCGGCACAGTGTTTTGCGGATTGTCCAAAGCGGCCAGCAGCTGCCAGACGCGGTCCAATGTCAGGTCGATCACTTTGGGGTGCAGCGCCATCATCCGTTCAAGGATGATGTCGGATCCGGCCGCTGTCATGGGGCGGACTTGGCCGTCTCTGCCGATGGCAGGGGCGCGGTGTCCGCAGCAGAAGGCGCGGGCGCATCAGGCTTTGGCAGATCACCCTTGACCGCCGGGCTTAGCCCCAGCATCATCCGGATGATGGTGACCAGCTCATCGCGCATGTCTCCGCGCGGGGTCACGCGGTCGAGCATGCCATGATCCAGCAGGTATTCGGCCCGTTGAAAGCCCTCGGGCAGCTTTTCGCGAATTGTCTGTTCAATCACCCGCGGGCCGGCAAAACAAATCAGCGCGTTGGGTTCGGCAATATGCACATCCCCCAGCATCGCATAAGAGGCTGTAACCCCGCCGGTGGTCGGGTGGGTCAGCACGACGATATAAGGCAGCCCGGCCTCTTTTAGCATTTGCACCGCCACCGTGGTGCGCGGCATCTGCATCAAGCTTAAAATGCCTTCTTGCATCCGTGCGCCGCCGGCGGCGGAAAACAGAACCAATGGCCGCTTTAATTCAACCGCCCGCTGGGCGGCCGCAATGATGGCATTGCCCACATACATGCCCATCGATCCGCCCATAAATGAAAAATCCTGCGCGGCGGCCACAATCGGGGTGCGGCCAATCTCGCCCTCGGCCACCAGCATGGCTTCTTTTTCTTCGGTTGATTTCTGCGCCGCCTTCATCCGGTCAGGGTATTTCTTTTGATCTTTGAATTGCAGCGGATCGGCGATCGGTTCGGCCACGGCAACTTCAACGAATATCCCGCCATCAAACAATCCTGTGAACCGATCCCGTGGGCTGATTGCCATATGATGGCCGCATTGGGTGCACACATTGAGATTATCACTCAATTCGCGATGAAACAGCATGGTTCCACAATCGCTGCATTTAGACCACAGATTTTCCGGGACTTCGCGTCGCGAAAAGATCGAATTAATCCGGGGGCGGACGTAGTTTGTGATCCAGTTCATGCCTTGGTTCCCATATGGCGATGCGCTTAGGACTCAAATAAGACCAGTTTGACAAAATTGCAATCGGCGATCCGCTGACTTTTACCAACTGTTTCGTGAAAACTGGCGCTCAGCAGCTAGGCAGGTTTGCTTGAAGCCTGCAGCAGAACCTGCCAATAGTTGCGGCCCAGCTCCATCTTTGGTCCATGGCCTTTTTGCAGCATAAGCTGATGCATTTTAGGCAAATTGCGACAGGGCACATGCATCACAAGATGGTGCTCTAGGTGAAAATTCACCCAATAGGGGGCCAGCAACAGGCGGGTCAGCGGCCCGGCATGGGTGGTGCGCACGTTTTTGAGCGGGTTATCAGAAAACTC
>ERZ1049444.681-NODE-681-length-29939-cov-6.807322_pt1 | contig 29939 bp, 37 predicted proteins | sample MGYA00383101_ERZ1049444 | MGnify/ENA primary metagenome ERZ1049444 (study PRJEB29581, sample SAMEA5548371) | metagenome | biome: marine; feature: coastal; material: water | depth 50 m | study: Short-term variability in the microbial, nano- and picoplankton...
CTGTAAATAAAATATTGAAAGATATTGTTATTAAAAGCAAAACAATCTCAGGATATGATGCTCCCTTCATCCCTGGATGGGATTGTCATGGCCTTCCCATTGAACTAGTGATTGAAAAAAAATATGGGAAATCTAAGTTTCGAGATGATAAAAATGCATTCAGAAAAGCTTGTAGAGAATATGCCTCTAAGCAAGTAAATAATCAAAAATTAGACTTCATAAGACTTGGTGTGTCGGCCGACTGGAATAATTCATATAGCAGCATGGATAAAACTTTTGAGGCTTCGGCTGTACGTAGTTTAGCTACTATTATTAAAAATAATCATATATATTTTGGTTCAAAACCTGTCCATTGGTGCATAGAATCAGAATCTGCTCTGGCAGAAGCAGAAGTAGAATATCAAGATATAGTATCGGATGCAGTTGATGTATTGTTTCGTCTATCCAAACAGGAAGATTTTTTAAAGAGAATTGAAATCAAAACTACCAATGATATCTATTTTATAATATGGACGACAACGCCATGGACATTGCCCGCAAATCAGGCAATCGCCATTGGCGAAGAAATTGAATATGTTTTAGCTGACATTGGTGATAAGTCTGTTGTTATTGCGAAAGACCTAATGGAGTCTTTGTCAGTCAAAGCTGGTTTAAAATTTATAAGAGTTTTAGGGAACTTCCAAGGAAAAGAATTATTAGGGCTGAAAGCTGAACATCCCTTTTATGAAAAAGAAGTTCCAATAATTAGCGCTGAACATGTTACAACAGAAAATGGCACAGGCCTTGTTCATATAGCACCTGGTCATGGCCAAGATGACTATATAGCAGGTTTAAAAAATGACCTAGAAGTTTTTAACCCTGTTAATGACAAAGGTGTGTTCGTAGAGTCCTTAGAATTATTTGGAGGAATGCATGTCAGAAAGGCTAACGTTCCTATTATTGAAGAATTGACTAAAAACAATAAATTATTTCATCATGAAAAGTACTCACATAGCTATCCACATTGCTGGAGATTTAAAACACCTCTTATATTCAGAGCAACACCCCAATGGTTTATTAGTATGGATCAGAATAAATTGAGAGATAATATTCTAGGCACACTCGAAGATGTAAGTTGGATTCCAAGTTGGGGCAATGAAAGAATAAAGAATATGATTAAAAATAGACCAGACTGGTGCATCTCGAGACAAAGGTTTTGGGGAGTGCCAATACCTTTGTTTATACATAAAGAAACAAATCAATTACATCATAAAACTAGCATAATTCTTGAAAAAGCAGCTGAAATTATAGAAAAAAATAATATAGAAGCGTGGTTTGAATACGATAAAAGTCAGCTCCTAGGTGATGACAAAGAAAACTATCATATGGTGACTGATACTCTCGATGTATGGTTTGATTCAGGAATATCACATTTCTCTGTAATGAAGCAGAGAGAATTGGGTGATGCTGCTGACTTATACCTCGAAGGTTCAGATCAACATAGAGGTTGGTTCCAGTCATCTTTGATAACAGCTCATGCAACCATGGGTAAGCCTCCATACAAAACAGTTTTAACACATGGTTTTGTTGTGGATGCTGATGGTCAAAAAATGTCTAAATCACAAGGTAATGTAATTGCGCCACAATCTATCATTAAAGATAAAGGATCTGATATATTAAGATTGTGGGTTGCTAATACAGACTATACAAAAGAGATGAACATATCTCCAGAAATAATAAAACGTACTACAGAATCTTATAGAAGAATAAGAAATACTATTAAATTCTTATTATCAAATGTTAATGATTTTGATGAATCAAAAGAAAAAATAAATTTTTCACAAATGATGCTCATAGATAAATGGATTATCTCGTCTGCCCTAGATTTACAAAAATCAATTAAAGATAATTTTGATAATTATAAGTTTCATCAAATCGCACAGGATATACAAAATTTTTGTACTACCCAACTAGGTGGTTACTATCTTGATATAGTAAAAGATAGATTATATACATCACATAAAACTGGATTAGCTAGAAAATCTTGTCAAACTGTATGCTTAAAATTATTAAAGATGATTAACTTATGGATAGCTCCAATTCTGTCATTTACTGCGGAAGAAATGTATAGGCATGTAGGGGGGGTAAAACTTAAATCTATATTTTTAGAAGAATGGATTCAGTATGATATAAAAATCAGTGATGAAGAAAAAGAATTAGGCGACATCCTATTTTCTTTAAAACAAGCTATTTCGAAAAAACTAGAAGAAGCTAGAAATAATGGAGTTATTGGCTCTTCACTTGATGCAACAATAAAACTTGGGGTTAATGAAAAGATTTACCTAAAACTATTAGATAAGAGTGATGAATTAAAGTTTATTTTTATTACCTCTGAATGTCACCTAGAAAAAGTACTTGGAGATGAGACAAACATATTTATTGAGAAAAATAATAATGATAAATGTGATAGATGTTGGCATAGAAATGAATCAGTAGGATCTATACCTGATCATGAAAACTTATGCTCAAGATGTCATCAGAATATTTTTGATTCTGGCGAAACAAGAAAACTAGGCTAATGGATCGTTTATCTATACTGTTCATTTCTTTGTTAGTGTTGACAGATTATATGTCAAAACTTTTTATAAAAAGTATTATTCTAGAGGCGAACCAGTTCATAGAAAAATCTGTTGTTGTGAATGATTATATTATATTATCGATTTACTATAATAAAGGGATAGCCTTTAGTTTTCTAGATTCTGATTCATTAGCTATAAACTATTTTGTTATATTTTTAGTGGCAGTAATAATATTATATTTATTATCAATATTTATCAAAAATAATAAAAATTTCAATAAGCTCGAATACTCTTCGTATATTCTTATCTTAGGTGGAGCACTAGGTAATTTTATAGACAGACTATTCAATCAGTCTGTTTTAGATTTTATAATAATTCATTATGATGATATTTATTTTCCAGGTATATTCAACTTTGCAGATATGTTCATTACAATAGGTGTATTGCTGATTATAATTTCATATTTAACAGGTAGAAAAAAGTATGATTAAGTTTAATTCTTTAGTTAAATTACATTACTCAATATCTAATGTAGATAAGATAATATTTGAATCTACCTTCAGTTCTGAACCTGTTACCGTGAGAATTGGAGATGGTACATTACCCAGAAAACTAGAAATGACGCTATATGGCTTGGTTGTTGACAGTAATCAATCAATGACACTAGAACCTAAAGATGCATTTGGTCTTAGAGATAAATCTAAAACTCAAACCTTAGATATAAATATGTTCCCTAATAAAAAAATGATAAAAGTAGATAATATAATAGAAATTGATGTTAAAGAAAAAGATGGTACAGTTCGTCCATCATTTGCTATGATAAAACAAGTTAATGGAAAAGATGTATTACTAGATTTGAATCACCCATTAGCAGGGCATACAATTATATTTAAGGTAAAAATTGTCGATATTAATGAATAATACTTTTATAGATACTAAACTTATATTAGCTACACCCAGAGGCTTTTGCGCTGGAGTTGAGAGAGCTGTTGATATAGTTAATAAGGCTATAGATGTCTTTGGTTCACCAATATATGTAAAACATGAAGTTGTTCATAATAAATATGTTATAGAGGACCTTGAGAAAAAAGGTGTTTCATTTATAGAGGATATCAACGAGGTTCCAAAAAATTCAATCTTAATTTATAGCGCTCACGGTGTATCGATTGAAGTTAAAAATGATGCTAAAAAAAGAAATCTAAAAATATTTGATGCTACGTGTCCATTAGTGACAAAAGTTCATTTAGAAGTCCATAAATACTCAAGGCTAAATACTGATGTAATATTAATTGGTCATAAAGGTCATCCAGAAATAGAAGGCACTATGGGTCAATATAAATCATCAAGAGGAAAGATACATCTAATAGAAAATCTCGGTGATATAAAAAAACTCCGAATAAATAATAATCATGTTGCTTATGTAACTCAAACGACACTATCTATAGATGACACAAAAGGAATAATACTTAAATTATTAGAAAAATATCCTCATATACAATCACCAGTTAAAAGTGATATTTGCTATGCAACTCAAAATAGACAAGATGCTGTCAAAGCAATACTCAAATATTGTGACTATTTACTTGTGATTGGATCAGTTAATAGCTCAAATTCAAGAAGATTGGTAGAGTTAGCATTAAAAAATAATATTTCTTCTAAACTTATTGATAGCAAAAATGATATCAGCCTTAAAGAACTAAAACATAAAAAAAATATTGGTATTACCGCCGGTGCTTCTGCTCCTCAAGTACTACTAGACCAAGTAGTAAATTACTTAGTAGAGAATGGAGCAACCATGGATAGTGTAAAACAAGATATTATAATTGAAGATATAACTTTTAGCATTCCTAAAGAGTTAAGAGAACTATAAATCATGAGTGATATTCTTATCCAGGCTCTCATCAGGAGGAGAAAAAGATGGATCATTTGGATTTAAGAAAATAAACTCATATTTACCATCTTCCAGTTCTACATAATCTAGTTTACAATTTTTTAAATTCAGCATTGATCCAGGTGATATAATAATTTCAACTTTATTAATTTTCAATCGCAAATCTTCTTCTTTTGATTGATCAAATCCCATCATGTAATTATATTTGCCATCATTGGCGACATTAACCGCTATTCTTAGTGGCCAATCCGTAGAATCAGTATCTTCTGCAGATTTGATTATCTGAGCAGCTGCTGAATCTGTAATTTCAAATATCTTTTTTTGTTTCATTATTTTTTATATTATTAACAAAGTTTAAAAAATTCGCAACCCATCTAGATTGGGATGTATCTCTTAAATGGCTATAAGAAGCTATAAGGTTTTTATATAATATACCATCATGCTTGCCATTGGTACCATATCCACGCATGACCTTAAAACCATAAGAATATGAACTGTTTTTTAATTTAATATCAGAATAATGAAATTCATGGCATTTTATCAGGTCTTTGTTTAACATCCAGGGATGCTTATTAGTAACCATTAGCTCAACATAGCCACGACCAATAGGTCTATCTAACATTTTAATATCTGCATTGATAATTCCAGTCATTTTAAACTTATTTGTCTTTGTTATTATTGAATTACATAAATACATTAAGCCGCCACACTCAGCATAAACAGGCATTTCAGATTCAATATAATTAGAAATTGACTTAATCATTCTAGTATTTTTAGTTAATTTATCAGCAACACGTTCAGGAAATCCACCTCCAATAAATAATCCATCCACCTTGGGTAAAACTGTGTCTTTTAAAGTGTCAAAATAAATAATTTTAGCACCGAGTCTTTTAAACTCATTGATATCATCAGGATAATAGAAGCCAAAAGCGCTGTCAAAGGCTACACCTATTCTTAAATTAGAGTATATATTTTTTTTTAAAACCACTTTTGGAATTTTATTATCCTTATTATTAGTTTTTTTATTAATTAAATATTTCATATCAACAGATTTTTTTATAACTGATGATATGTTTTTAATGATATTTTTAGTATAAGGGTTTTGAAATACTGGCTCTAACCCAAGCTTCTTTTCCATAATAGTTAGTTGTTTATTTTTATGAATGGAACCAATAACTTTTAGTTTTGTGAATTCGTTTATAGCATTAATTACCTTATTCTCATGTCTATCATTTGCAATATTATTAAGTATGATACCTTTATATTTAATTTTTTTATCAAATTCTTGATAACCCTTAAGTAAAGGGGCTACTCCTCTTGTCATGCCAACGCAGTCAATAACCAGAATGACCTCAAGTTTTAAAAGATGCGCCAATGATGCATTACTATCGCCACCATCTAAACTAATACCATCAAATAAGCCCTTATTTCCTTCGATAATTGATATATTTTTCTCATAGGACATTTGCTTGTATAACTTTTTAATTTCAGAATTACTCATAGTGAAAAAATCTAAATTATAACAGTTAACTTTAGATGCAAGACTAAGCCAATAGGGATCTATATAATCAGGACCTTTTTTAAATACAGCTAAAGAATCAGTTCTGCTTAATATAGAACTTATACCAGTAGCAATAATAGTTTTTCCAGATGATTTTTTGGTAGATGATATAAGATATGACTTCACGATATATTAGCTATCAGAAGATTTTTCGGCAGCTTGTTTTTTGTGTAGTGAAGAAATCATAGTAGGTAGAAATTTAAAATTAGCAATGCCAACTAGGACAATAATTAATGCTAATGCTATCCCGCCTATGCCTAATCCAAATTCATATACTGAAGGTATATAGGAGTGGACAACATTATCAAAAAAAGAAGAGTCTATGATAATATGATCAGGAAAGATTGTTAATGGGTATGCTTGACCGCCAATTATAATAACATACATAGCTATAAAACTACCTATAAGAATTAGAATCGATGATGTTGTTAATGCAAGATGTGTACATAACTTATTTGATGATAGGATTATAATAGGCAGTATAATACCAATAAAAACTTGTCCAACCCAAAAAGAGATTGTATAAATTCCACCTGAAGATAATATAAAAATTTCAAAATCTAAATGCTTAGCTATGTACATATTTGTAACATGGTACAAGCCGAGAAAATATAAATTGGCAAATAAAAACATAACGCTTAATTTTTTAAGATTATCCAGAATATCTGTGGTGATATATGTATCATGAAACTTACTAATTAACCTCAATATTAGGTAATACACCGCTGTACCATATAGTAGAGACATAACAATGAAAAGTGGGGCTAATATTGCTGTGGAGTAAGCTTCTCGTGCTACAAGAAAACCAAAAATTGAACCGGTACCAGTTGTAAGTATAATTCTCCAACCAAATGCAAATGTACCCATAAATTTAGAATACTTATTAACTTCGCGATCTAACATCGTCCACATATAAGCTGCAAGCACAACTGTAAATCCAGAGTATAAAAATATATTCCAAGAGAATATTGATTTAAAGTTATAAGTTGTCATAGCGACAATTAATCTATTTGGACGTCCTAAATCTAATACTAATATTACAAGACCTGCTATCAAAAAGGATATCGCCAATAAGGCAGATAAGGGAGCTAAAGGTTTATATAATTTCTTGTCGAAAACTGATGATATAGATGCAATATTTAAAACTCCTGAAGCAATAACAATTAGGAGTACAGCAAATATATGGGGAAGACCCCAAACAATCTGATTATTCATTCCAGTGACATAGTGTCCTTCTAATTCCATATAATGAGAACATGCAAATCCCAGAAGGATAAAAAATCCTAAAAGGAAAAAATTAGACCAAAACATTTTTGGATTGATAATAAATTTAGTAAAGGTAATTTTATCCATGATAATTAAAATCCAGAGTAAGTAACTCTTTGCTTAAGTTTCAAGTCTTCTCTTAAGCGTCTGCTTGGTTTTGTTTTTATAGCTAAACTGACACGACTATCAGGATTAGCTAAATCACCAAACGTTATTGCGTTATGACCTTCTTTCATACACGCTTCTTCGCAGGCAGTAGTCTCAGAACCATGGTCTATTCTATTGACACAAAGGTTACAACTTTCAACACAGCCTTTTCCTCTTGGGGAACTTGTAACTTGTTCTGTTAAATTTTCATGTACAAAAGATCTAGCTTTAAATGGACAAGCCATCATGCAATATCTACATCCAATGCATGTATGCTGATTTACCATAACAATACCGTCTTCTCGTCTAAAAGACGCTCCAGTGGGACAAACATCTACGCATGGAGGATTTTCGCAATGTTGGCACATCATAGGAAGAGTTGTAACTTGTTCCGTCCTAATATCTTTAATCTGAAGCTTTCTTATCCACTGTGAATCAGTTTCAGGTCTATCAAAACCATAAAGACCATTCTCATCTACACAGGCATCTACACATGCGGTACATCCATCCACACATTTTGTAACATCAACATTAATAGCCCATTCTGTTTTAGCACTCACCTCTGCATCCAAAGGTTTTGAAGCAACTGCTTTAGGAATTAAATCAGGAATTATATATACAGTAGATATTGCTGTAAAAGATTTTACCATGAATTCTCGTCTTGTTAGTCTAGCACTATCTTTCATATTCATTCTCTTTATAATATTTTACCAAGTTATGAGCTGCAGACTCAATATGTATATTTTTATTATAACCTGTAGATTTAATTTTTGATGCGCTATCCCGAGGAACAGTTGCATGGCATGTAAAGCAATCTATATTTACCGCTGTCTTTACGTGACAAGTTTGACAAAACTGACCTTCTGCATTTACAGGAATTGCCTCACCCTTTTCATCATGAGAAACATGACAGTCTATACAATTTGCTAAGCTGTGATTTTTAGTTCTTATACCTTTTTCAACTGTGTTGTCACGCTGATGGTATAAAAACTCAAAATGTTTTTTTTGCATAACCTCGGTAGGTTCTACACACTGATCTAATTTGTCAGCTTTAGATTCGCCAATCAGAGAGTGTTTTTCATTATCATGTGAATAGGAAGAAATAGGAATGAATACCATTATTGCAATAGCTAATATTTTAGTAAGTTGGGGCACAATCTCTCTCCTCAGTTGCTGCCAATTAATTAGCTATACTAATTATTCACCTAGACCCATTTTAATATATCCAGTAGGACAAACATCAGCACAAATATGACACCCAATGCATTTATCGTAATCGGTATCAACGTATCTACCCATTGTAGACTCATCTTTTTTAACACGAAAAACTGCATCTTGAGGACAGTAAATCACACAATTATCACACTCAAAACACATTCCACAGCTCATGCATCTAGAAGCTTCTTTTATTGCATCTTCTTCAGTGAGACCGATTATTCTGTCTTCATAATGATCTATAACATCATCGCCAGTAGGGACGGCTTCGCCTCTTTTTAGACGATCTTCATGCTTAAAGTGTCCTAAAAATAATTCTGTTGAAGGTATTACTTCTTGAGATGAACGATCTTCATAATTATGAACAACAGCATTGCTATTATCAGTGCCTCTTAATAGATCTGGATCTTCAACCATTGGTTTATATTCTTCAGGTTGTTGATCTGTTTCTCTTAACTTATCTAACAAACTAAAGTGATGAACATCAACTTTAGGTCTACGTTTGAAATCTTTATTTTCAAAGAAACTTTTTATTGACTGTGATGCAATTGATCCCTGCCCAATTGCAGTTGTTAATAAATGCGGTCTTACTATGTCACCCGCAACAAAATGTCCTTCTTTAGTTTTATGTCTATAAAAGTCATCGACATCGAAAAATCCATGCTCATTACCAAGTGCTTCTAATCCTTCAATATCGGGCGATTGACCAATTGCAGAAACAATTAAGTCTGCCTCAATCCTTTGTTCAGAACCTTCGATAGCTACGGGTTTATTATCTTCAAATGCACATTTAGCAATAATTATTGCAACAGCTCTGTTATTTTCATCTTTTTCTATTCTTACAGGTATAACACCATTTATTATAGTTACCCCTTCGTGAATAGCATCATTAACTTCTTGTTCCGCTGCAGTCATCTCTTCTTTTTGAAATAGGGATGTTAGAGTGACTTCTGCTCCTTCTTTAATAGCTGACTCTGAAACATCTTGTGCAACATAGCCGTGTACAATAGCTTCCGGGCTTTCCTGATCATTCATTGTTGAAATATGACCGAGTCTTCTAGCAACAGATACTACATCTATTGAGGTATCACCACCACCAACACAGACAACTTTTTTAGACCCAACTTTTAATCTACCTTGGCAAAATGCCTCCAGAAATGCCACACCACTTAAGCAGTTTTCTGCATCACTACCCTCAATCGGAAGCGCTTTACCATTCCAGCAACCAATAGTCCATAGTACCGCATCATATGCGTTCTCAACTTCTTCCAATGGTATGTCTTTACCGACTCTCTTATTTAAAATAACTTCTATATCACCCAAATCAAGAATACGTTTGATTTCAGCATCTAATATATCTCGTGGTGTTCTATAATTAGGAATTCCATAACGCATCATTCCTCCTAAATCTTCACGTTCTTCAAAGATAGTAGATGCATAGCCCATCTTTCTTAATTGAAATGCTGCAGATAGTCCAGCTGGACCTCCGCCAATAATCGCAACTCTTTCCTTCAATAGTTCTGGAGCAGAATCGAATTTATAGTTCTCTTTAAAAGCTTTGTCGCCTATAAATTGTTCGACAGCATTAATACCAACGTAATCGTCTACTTCATTCCTATTACATCCACTTTGACAAGGTGCCGGGCAAACTCTTCCCATTTGTGATGGGAATGGATTGGCTGTAGTAGAGCGTCTAAAAGCATACTCTGACATACTCATTCCTTCGGGAGCTTTCTCAATCCCTCTTACAATTTGTAACCATCCACGAATATCTTCACCTGATGGACAACTGCCCTGGCAAGGTGGTGTTTTATGGATATATGTTGGACATTTATGTGACGTATCTTCATTAAAAATTTGTTTTGAGAAGTCAGAATACGTATGCTCTCCCTCTTCGTATCTTCGGAAGGTGCTCTCCTCTTTCATAGCATTTACAGTCTTTTCTAGCTTAGTCATGATAATCTCACACTTTATATAAGTTTATTATTCTTCTCTAATATTGAATAATTATAGCATAAGAACATTTGCTCTAAAGCTCTTTTTTATTCATTATCAATGCATCTCCAACAAGCTGATGAAGACTTATAATTTGATCTAATTCAAAGCCATAATACTGAAATGCCTTTGAAAACTGGCTCTTACAAATTGCGCATATCGCTGCCATATGAGTCACCCCATGATCCTCTACAACTCTTTTCAGGGCTTCCATTCTAGGCTGGGCGCCTTTCATCCTAAGTTCTATTAAATCATCTGTTAATAGGCCGCCGCCGCCGCCGCAACAGAATGTTTTCTCCATAATTGTCTCATCATCCATGTCATAAAAATTATTAGTAGTAGCTTTTATAATATCCCTAGGAAGACTAAACTGACCTCCGATGATATCACCCATATTTGATGCCCTTGCTACATTACATGAATCATGGAATGTTATAATTTTCCCATCATTAGCTGATTTATCAAATTGTAAAACATTTTTATTAATAAGATCATGCGTAACCTCACAGATATGCTGAGGGACAGGATATCTAGGATCAAGGAAATCAAATGGGCCAGCTAATGTATTTAAGAAGCTATAGGCAACTCTCCAAGCATGCCCACATTCACCAAATACAATTCTCTTAACACCTAGATCTAAAGCTGCTTCACGGATCCTAAGTGCTAATTTCCTCATGTTATCATAGCTTCCAATAAACATACCAAAGTTAGCTGCTTCACTCGCATGAGAGCTCAAAGTCCAGCTTATTCCAGCTTGATGAAAAACTTTCGCATACCCTATCAAGCCATCAACATGCGGCTCAGCAAAAAAATCCGCTGATGGGGTGATAAGTAATACATCTGCGCCCTTAACATCTAAGGGGAATTTAACATCAACTCCTATATCTTCTTCTACGTCTTCTTCTAAACCTTCCAAGGTATCTGCTAAAGCAGGTTTAGGTAAACCTAAATTATTACCAATTTTATGCACCTTACCAATAATCTCATTACAATATTTTTGTCCTACACCAACAGAATCCATTATTTCTCTAGCTGCCATGGATATTTCAGCTGTATCAATTCCAATTGGACAAAAAACTGCACACCTACGACATTGAGAGCATTGATGATAATAAGAGTACCAATCATCCAAAACTTCTTTTGTCAAATCCACCGCGCCTACTAACTTTGGGAAGAATTTCCCAGGCAATGTAAAATGTTTACGATAAACACCACGCATTAAATTTTGTCTACCAACTGGCATATTATTTGGGTCTTTAGTTCCAAGGTAATAATGACATTTATCAGTACACGCCCCACACTGAATGCATGAGTCCATGTACACTCTAAGAGAGCGATATTTTTTTAGTAAATCACCCATTTTCCCAAGAGCAACTTCTTGCCAATTATCAACTAATTCACCAGGGTACCCGAGAGATTTTTGAAAATCTTCTTTAGATTTAAATGGGGCTAAATGTGAAGTAGCTTGCTCTACTAATTTAGGGATCGGCGAGTATTCTTTAAGTATAGGTTTTTCAAATTCTTTTACTGCCATAATGTAACCTATTTTTTAGATTCTAATTTTTTTGCCCAATCAGATATATGTCTCTGATCACGGGCATTATCTGGTTGATTTCTAGTAGGACTAAAAAATAGTCCTGGCGCATGTAACAACTTACTATAAGGAAATATTATCATCAAAAGCAATACAAGAGAAAGGTGTAATAGTAATATAAAATCACTTGGTAGCTCAGACCATTGAAAATACATCAGACCAACAAAGAACATTTTTACAGCATAAATGTCTGTATGAAACCATTTCATTAATAATCCAGTGAGTGCGATAGAAATAATTAGTATTAACATTAGATAATCTGATGGATTAGAGATATATCGGACTCTGTCTACAAAAATTCTTCTACCTAACAAACCAATTAATCCAAATACCATCATGTATCCAGCATAATGACCAGCAGCTTGTACAATTTCCCATGAAACCCAAAACCAAACTGGATCAGTAAAATATCTTAAATGTCTTAGTGCAGCTAATAATAATGCGAAATGAAAAAGCCAGCCAAACAACCAAGTCCATTTAGTTGCAGAAAATAAGCTTTCAAAAAATACAACTTCACGGAATAACCTTACAGCTACCCCTTTTTTAGTCTTAGGTGCCGGAGGTGTTGGTATCTTTAATGGTGCTGGAATTATAGAATACTCATATATTCTATATGCTAAGCCTATGAAGAGAATTAAGGTAGCCACATAGAATGATATTCCATAGAATATGGTCACAAATGACATACCTTATCTCTCCTTATTTCGGTATAAAGTTTATACGCAACCGGTTGGTTTTGGTAATCCTGCAAACTTACAAGCTTGCTTACCTGGACCATATGGAAATAACTCATAAAGATATTTACTATTACCTTTATCTTTACCTAGTTTTTTCCCAACTGCTTTAGTTAATACTCTAACAGCCGGCGCAATTTGATATTCTTCATAATATTCACGTAGAAAATTAATAATTTCCCAGTGATCATCACCAAGATCAATATCATCTTCTTTAGCCATTGCTGTAGCTAAATCTTTTTCCCAAAGGCTAAGATCAGCTAAGTATCCTTCTTCATCAGTCTCAAAAGACTTCCCATTTACTTCTATTGGCATAATTTACTCCTCTAATTTATAACCAGTTTTGAATTTTCTCATTCTCTACAGTCAGATTGACAAAACCTTTGTAATCTATTACCTCTATATTAGAGATTAGAGAGCTTTTATCAAGCCCTCTTGCTTTTAAATCTGGACCTAATACATAGATTTTTGTTATTTTTTGTGCATCTATAACAGTCTCAGAGATACTAGTATTTTTAAGAGCACCGTAAACACCATCTTCAATAAGAAGAATTGCTGAATTATCGTCAATTAGTCTTAGACATGTTTCTAAACTATTTTTTTCAAATGGAGATTTATTAACTGTATGTAACATTAGAAATTAAATATAACCTCGCTATCTGTAATAAGTTTTTTCATTTCAGAACTGTCAATAACTTTAACATCAACGGATAAATCATCTTCTTTCAGTCCTCTTGACTCCAGTGATTCTCTTTCTACATACAATTTTTCTACATCGTACATTTCTAGAGCTGCAAAAATTTTAGAAAAGTTTTTAGTATTTATTTCTGAAGTATCTTGATCCTTTTTTAACTGGAAAACTCCATCATCTATAAAAGCCAGACTAACATCTTGTTCAAATGCAGCACCTATTAATACAACTTCTAAGGCTTCATGCGCATAAACTGTTCCATGAGGAGCTCTTCTATTTATGTATAGAAACTTTTTAACTACTCCGCTTTCTAATTCTTCTTCCATTTAATCACCAAATGTTATTAAGCGTTCAGCTTGAACGCCAGCTTCTATTAACTGTCCTAATCCAGATATTCTGAATTTATCAGCAATATTATCTGCATCTTTTTTATTCCTTTTCATTTCGTCTGGATCCACCATTCCACGTCTTTGCGCAGCTGCAACACATAATACAAGGTCAATATTATGTTCATTAGCAAGTTCAGACCATCTATTAGGGATGTGTCTATCATCTTGTGGTGGTGTGGCAAGTCTTGTTCCATTATTTACACCATCATGATAAAAAAATACACGAAAGATAGTATGTCCTTCATCTATAGCTGCTTTTGCAAATAAGTAAGCACTGTCTGATGCTTGGTGTTGATAAGGGCCTTCGTTAACTAATATACCAAATATCATAAACAATCCTTGTTTAAAATCTAATGTATGTGGAAGAATTTAGAGTTTTCCTTCCACCACGCCAGTTATCAATATGATACTTAGTAAATGGAAGTTCTGTTAATTCAAAAAATCTTGGCCAACCTATCCTTTCAATCCAATCGTTGATGCGTTCCCAGTCTTTTGCATCTTCTTTGTATTTCGAAAGAATTCTTTTAACAATTGCTGTGGCTTCTGGCCATCTAGGTGGATTATTAGGTATTCCTGCTGCTACTAATTTCTGGAATGTTGGTTTACTACGTGCATTTGAATGGTTACCGCCAACCCATATAGCAAGTTTACTATGCTCTGGATCGTTGATTTGCATCGGAGGACATGGAGGAAAACAAGCACCACAACAGATACATTTTTTTTCGTCAACTTCTAAAGAAGCTTTACCATTTACCATAGCTGGTCTAATCGCGGCTACAGGACACCTTGCTACAACCGATGGTCTTTCGCATACATTTGATACCAAGTCATGATTAATTTTTGGCGGTTTAGTATGCTGAATATTGATTGCAATATCTCCTTGTCCACCACAATTAATCTGGCAACAAGATGTTGTCATGTGAACTCTATTAGGCATGTCATTGTTTTTAAATTCATCTATTAACTCATCCATCATAGCTTTTACTACACCAGATGCATCAGTTCCTGGTATGTCACAATGTAACCACCCTTGTGTGTGAGAGATCATGGCAACACTATTTTTTGTTCCTCCGACTATAAAACCTTCACTCTCAAGCGCCTCTATTAAAGGATCTACTTTTGAGGCATCTTTAACCATATATTCAATGTTACTTCTAATGGTAAACCTTACAAATCCATCAGCAAATTTATCACCTATGTCGCATAGTGTGCGCAAAGTAAATACGTCTAAGATTCTTTGAGTACCTGCTCTAACTGTCCATATTTCATCACCGCTATTAGAAGCATGTCTTAATACTCCTGGCTTGGGATGATCGTGCCATTTCCATTGGCCAAAATTTTTACGCATCGTCGGATGCATGTACTGGAAACCGTCTGGTGCTCCAGTCTCTATAGGTGCTCTTTGTTGTTTTTTTTCTTTTGCTTCTGCCATAATATTATTTCTCGTTAAGCTGTGCCTTTATCAGCAGCATCTGCTCTTTCATACCATTTGACTGCTTCTCCATCCCATCCATCACCTCTGAAGTAACTAGATTCTCTAGGATTTCCAACCATATTAGGGTCTACTTCAATTCCTATTCCTTCTAAGAAATTCACAAGACCAATTCTTTCAATCATCTCACCGCATCTTTCATGCTCAAGAGCATTATCTGCCCAGAAATCTATTGATTCTTCAGCAATCTCAACGAGCTTATCCCAATCTTCTTGAGTTTCAAGCTTCATGAAAGGAACTATTACTGTTCCCATAAGGTCACCAATTTTTAGTGTTCTTTTCCCGCCCATAAGAACGGTTGCGCCTTTGTCATCTCCTGGATGTAATGCTTTTGGTACAACATTCAGACAGTGCATACATTTCACGCAATTCTGATTATCAATTGTTACAGAATCATCATCATTTAGGGAGATAGCATTTGTAGGACATCTTGTAACTATATTATCAATTACATATTTTCTTCCCTTCAAATCTACATATGCTTTAAATTCAGCTTGATCAATTTTAATATCGTCTCTCCATGTCCCAATTATTGACATATCTGCCCTTTCTATTGAGTTCATGCAATCATTTGCACATCCGGAAACCTTAAATTTGAATTTGTATGGTAATGCCGGTCTATGCATATCATCTATAAAATTATTAACTAGTAATCTATGAGCTTTATGCTCATTTATGTTTGACATCTCACATCTACCTGCGCCAACACATGACATTGCTGTCCTAACACAAGGTCCGGCGCCACCTAAGTCAAAACCATATTCATTAATCTCATCAAAGAAATGTTGAGTAGCATCTGAAGTGGATCCAATAAACATTATATTTCCGGTCTGCCCATGAAATGTAACCAGCCCTGAGCCATATTTTTCCCAGCTATCAGCCATTTTTCTCAATATATCTGTTGTATAAAAATTTCCTGCTGGTGGCTGCACACGTAATGTATGAAATTCCTTAGATTTAGGGAAAGCGTCTCCAACTTCAGAGAAACGAGGGATTATTCCTCCACCATAACCATATACACTTACAGTTCCGCCTTTCCAGTAGCCTTTTCTTGTCTCATATGAGTGCTCAAGTTGACCTAATAGATCATTAGTCATCTCATTAATTCTTTCTTCAGGGTGCTTATCTCTTAATCTCTTAATACCGCTAATAAAACTAGGCCACGGTCCGTTTTCTAACTCATCAAGCATTGGTGTATCATGTTTTTTCAATGTATAGCTCCCGTTTATCTAAGATATAATCTTTATTATATTATCATTATTTACTAATATAAGTCTATGGATAAACAATATAGCATTTATTTAAAATAACTTACAAGTACTAAATAGGCATAAATCTAATGAATATACTTGAAAATAATAAAACTAATTATAAACTCTGGGCTGACAAAAAACTACAAGGATTTTCCAATAAATTAGATGATTTAATTGTGGAAATAGACAATCCTAATTCTCTTAGTAAGTCAGAAAAAGCCATGATGCATAGAATTATTAATCAACATAATATTGTCTTTTTCCAAATCAATAAGGGTGTTGATGACGTAAAATCATCTATTAAAATGTTGGCGTCTCAGGTTGGTCTTGGGAATTATGAGATAGACTCAAAATCGGACAGCGATGGTCTAACCGAGATAAAGATTCATGATAATATCAAGACAGATGCAGAATATATACCTTATACAAATAGACAGCTAAAATGGCATACAGATGGATATTATAATGATGATGATAATCTTATATTGACTTGGTTGCTATTTTGTAAGAATCAATCTGAAAATGGTGGATTGAATAAATATATGGATCATGAAATCGCATATATTCTGTTTAATGAAAATTTCGATAATATTGATGACCTAATGCTCAATAATGCTTATAGAATACCAAAAAATGAATTAAATGGCAGGGAAGCTATTGATAACCCGATATTTTCATTTGTTGAAAATAAATTACATATGAAATTTAGTATGAGAGAGAAAAATATTATATGGAATGATAAATCTAAAGAAGCTTCAAAAAATCTAAAAAATATTATTAATAATTCTGATATGTATCACATATCACATAAATTCACAGAAGGACAAGGAGTGATAACAAATAATATCATCCATATGCGCACATCATTTACAAATTTAGAAAAAAAGAATAGGCTCCTATATAGATTAAGATCTAAACAAAGGATGAGGGCCTAATGTTATATCTAAGTAGCGTATTAATAGATGAAAAAGATATTGAAACTTTTAAAGAATTGCTTGAGGTAATAAAAGTTAGAGCTAGAGATGGTGAAATATTTATAAAGATTGATTTAAAACCGCCATTTCCTGATACACCTGATAATTGGGAAGATAAAATTGAATCAGCTTTCAGTAGCTATATTAAATAGTATGTGGGAAGAAGAAGAAAAGCTTGAAGAGAAATCAACTATGATCGATGTTGCATTTAAAATAAAATGTAAAACATTGCCTTACGATCATATCTCAGAATTATCTAATGCTATAACCAAACTAGCTCCATGGATGTTAGAGGATAATCTAATTGGAGTTCATACACTGCATGGTCCAGATTTTGGAAATGGCTGGGTCAGATCTGAAAATGATGAAATTTTTTTATCTAAGCGAACAAGATTAATATTAAGAATTCCTAAAATTAATATTGATAAAATAAGGTCGTTGGAGGGCTCAACTATAAATGTTTTAAGTAATGATATACAGATCGGAAAATCTATTGTAAAACCATTTCTTGTTGTAAGAGACTTAATTTGCAGATCTGTATTATGTAATCCAAATCAAACAGAAGAAGATTTCTTATTTGAAATCAAAGAACAATTGATTGCGCATGGAATATTTATCAAAAAAGCTATTTGCGGTAAAGCTAAAAGTATGCAGCTTGAAGGAAAAAATCAATTTACAAGGAGCCTCATGATTGCTGGTTTACCTAAAGATCAGTCTATACTATTGCAAGATTTAGGTATTGGGGATGGCAGGATATATGGGTGTGGCATCCTATTACCCCATAAATCTATAGATGCAGTTGCAAACTTCAAAGAAGACTAACTATTAGTTAAAATCGATATGGACATATTTCGTTGAGTATATTAGAATTTTCAAATATACAAACAAGGATTAGATGGAGTCTCAAATGAAAGTAGAGGTAAATGGTCAGGTAATCGAAACAACTGAAACAGGTTTTCTTACCAAGCTAGAGGACTGGACTGAAGATATAGCTAAAGTAATTGCACTTCAAGAAGAGATAGAATTAACCGAGAGACACTGGGATGTAATTAAGTATCTTAGAGATGAATTTATAAATAATAAAGAAAATCAGCCCAATACTAGGAATATGGTTAAAGATCTAGGAAAACTATGGGGTGAAAAAATAGATACTAAAACATTATTTGATTTATTCCCTGGCAATCCTAGCAAACAAGCTGGTAGAATAGGTGGCTTACCAGAAAGTAGGAGAAAAGGTGGATATTAATGAGTGATATTAAAAAACTAGAAGAAGAAAGAAAAACTATAATTGCAACATTATTAAGAATTCAAAAAGAATTCATGGAGCTTGAAAGAAAAAGTGGTGTAACGGAAAAAGATATTCACCTGAATCCAACAGGCATAATAAAAGAATACAAAGAAGAACATGAAAAATTAGCTAACCGTTTGGTAGATATTGCTCATGAACTAAAGGGGTCTATAAGAACATAATGAATAATGAATATTTCACTAAAGTAACAGAGTTAGAAGAAATGAATGTCTCTGATGAATATATTATAGGATGGCAAGAAGGATATCAGAACAGCCCCAAAGTTGAAGAACAAAGGCTCACTGATGCTTATGAAGCTGGCTATGAAGATGGTGAAAATAAAAATATAGATAATGCAGCTAACTTCAAAAAATAATTCTATTTTCTATTTAATGACTCGTAAACTTCTATAAACTTCTTACAAATTTCAACTGCATCTATGTCAACTATTTGGTCCATAACCCATTTATTTGTTTGGCTAGAACCCATGGCATCTTGAATTTTTTGCGCCAAGTGTCTAAAAATTGAATAATTACCAGATGATTTAGTAAACTCATATTGTGAATATTCTTCTGATCGGATATTGAGGGTATTAATATAACCTTCTCTATAATTCCCACCCCCAAATAAATCTTCGCAATTTTCCTGCATTATTCTGGCTGACTGTTGGCCTAAATTATTCATCACAGATATTCTATATTCATCCGTTTTTTTATCTTGGTATAAAAGGCGGTCAGCTAAATGTATCTGGAAAGACATAAATTCAACAATGACTGTTATACGCTGATGATCTGAAGAGTAATCAAAATCATCTCCATGAAGATTACGAGCTTTATCAAGTGATAATTTCCACCCAATATATGATAATGCGCTTGCAATATCTTCACTGGTTTTTTCACGTTTGACAGTCTTAGACCAATTACTTTTAATTCTTATAGCCATATCTAAATTATCTTCATTATATATAGGTTATATTTTATACTATACACTCAACGTGTAAGAATATAAATAATGGAGAACTTGCAATTGGATATTCAACTAGATAAGAGGCTCATAGAATCAAAACCCGGAAGTTTTATTTTTGAATTCACCAATAGTATTTCTAATAAGGACTGCCAAGACATAATTAAAAGATTTGAGGAATCAGAAGCTGAACACTACCAAGGAAGGGTTGGTCAAACATTTGAAGAGAACACTGATATCAAAAAATCTACTGATATGGTTATAAGCGGTAAAGATAATTGGAAAGATATTGATACCTTATTATTTACAAGTTTAGCAAAAGCATTAAGCGGTGTTAAAAAACAATTCGATTTTTTTACTGGACCATTTAAGGATATAGGTTATGCAGTTCAAAGAACAAAACCTGGGGAATTTTTTCACTGGCATATAGATAGCGGAAGTCATCAATTTAGTGACAGGCAATTAGTTGCCATTTGGTATCTTAATGATGTGGAGGGGCCGGGCGGCGAAACTGAGTTCTTATATCAGGATGTTAAGATTAAACCAGAAACTGGCAAACTTATCTTATTTCCTCCTTTTTGGACTCATGAACATCGTGGTGTTACACTGCGAAAAGGAGTTAAATACATTGCAACAACCTGGATAGTTTTCAAATAATGCCATCAAAAAATAACTTAACAAAATCTGAGCTTATGAAATCAGTTATTCAAAGAATAGCTACTGGTCCTGACCTGAGTAAAAATATATCACGTGAAGAAGCAAAGGCAGCCATGTCAGCCATACTAGATGGAGATATCAGTGATGTCCGCTCAGCTATATTTCTAATTGCCCTAAGAATGAAAAGGGAAACACATGATGAAAACTTAGGCGTCCATGATGCTATGATTGATTCAGTTAAAAAAATAAATGTTAATACTGATAACCTTGTAAACATTGCTGACCCATACGATGGTTTTACGAGAAATATTCCGTCATCTGCATATATTTTACCTGTGCTTGCAGAACTTGGAATCTCAGCTATCTCTCAAGGGGTAAACACAGTTGGCCCAAAGTTTGGCTGTACACATCATGCTATATTTAATCTATTAGGATTAGATGTCTATGCATCACATGAGACAGTGGCTGAAAGATTAGAAAATAAAAACATTGGATGGGGATACATAGATCAGAAAGTTTATTCTCCTAAACTTAATAATTTAATGGCCTTAAGAACTGAAATAATTAAAAGACCTGTTATCACAACAATTGAGGTTTTAGCAAACCCATTAATATCAAAAAAGAATCACTTTGTGACCGGCTATGTACATAAACCATATCCTCCTATTTATTTAATGCTTGCTAGAAATGCAAATTTTGACACTGCTATTGTTATTAGAGGTACAGAAGGAGGGGTAGTACCTTCTCTTAGGCAAAAAGGAAATGCTCATTATTATAAAAATATATCAAGTGAAAATGAGTTGATTGAAATAAATCCAGAAATAGATTTAGATATCAGTCAAGATGTTAGAGCTGTTAAAATTCCGGATACTATTGTAAAACATACATCTAGCGATAAAATTGAAACAAAAGTAAACCCAATTGATTTAGCAAAAGAATCACTGAAAATGGGAATGGATGCATTATCAGGTTCTGAGGGAACTATGAGCGACTGTATTTTATATGGTGCAACAATTATTCTAAGTCATGTGACAAACAATAGTATTAAGTCATGCTCAAAAGAAATTAAACAAGTATTGAATTCAGGTAGCGCATTAAAACGTATTAAAAAATAAGATGACTAAACTAAAGATTGGTAATATTAATGATGTAGTAAATGGTGAAATGATCCAATCCACTATTAATAATAAAAATTATTTAATCGCTAAAATTGATGATGAGATATATGTCACATCTGACATGTGCACTCATGAAGATGCAGAGCTTACCATGGGGTGTCTAAGTGGTAAAAAAGTTAAATGCCCTCTCCATGGCAGTTATTTTGATCTGATTACTGGTGAAGCGCAGAATGAGCCTGCTGAGGAACCAATCACAGTATATGAAATTAAGATTAAAAATGGGCAAATATTTATAGATGACTAACCTAACTAATCTAAGAAAAGATAGTGACGGCTTCCTATTAGATCCTTCTGACTGGTGCTTACCTCTCGCAGAGATGATTGCAAAGGAATTTGATGATGAACTCACAAAAGAACACTGGGTTGTAATATATTATATTAGGGAATATTTTGATATACACCAAAAAGTACCAGAGCTTAGAGAGTTATTAAAAACTTTTAAAAATAAGTATGGAGAGGCTAACTCAACAAGAAAATATATTTATAAATTATTCCCTTATGGATATGGTCAACAAGCATGTAAAATTGCAGGTATGAGGCAACCTAAAAAACTTTGGTTAGATATGTGACAATGAATACAAATATAAAAAATACATTTGATTGGAATTGTAAACATACATGGAAACAATCCGCTATAAATACAATGTGGTGTCTAATAGGATGTAGTTTTGGCGACATGATGACAATATATTATTTTCAAGTAAATGAAATTCCATGGTCTATGCTATCTATTATGGCATTAGCAATGTTGAATGGAATAATATCAAGTATCATACTCGAGACATTCATCTTGCTGAAGCAAATGAAACTTATGGCTGCACTTAAAACAGCATTTGGAATGAGTCTAATTTCCATGATAAGTATGGAGCTAGCCATGAATCTTACAGATATTTTAATTACCGGGGGAGCTAAAATAAACCTCTACGTAATTCCATTTATGTTGGTTGCAGGTTTTTTAACTCCCTGGCCATATAATTATTGGAGATTAAAAAAATATGGAATGGGTTGTTGCGGTTAATTAATTTGTGATGTTAAAACTTTTGTCACAGAGTTTTCAATATTGTTTTTGAAAGTGTCAATTAGGTTTCTAAAATAAGATTCAAAAACAACTATAGGTATTGCAACTGACAAGCCGGCTGCAGTGGTAAGCAATGCTTCCCAGATACCACCTGATAAAATAGATGGATCAACATTCTTTCCAGCCATTTCCATTTGCTGAAATGCTTCAATCATACCAAAAACAGTTCCAAGCAATCCGAGCAAAGGAGCGATAGTTGCTATGACTTGCAAACTATTAAGATTTGAACTGTAGCTATTTATCCTCTCATCTGAAAGTCTAGTAATTTCTTCACGTATATCATTATCTGTTTTTGTTGTTAATTTTTTATGTTTGAGTAATTGATACATTGCGAAAGATACAACCTCTGCTTGAGGGTCATTAATATCATTAATTAATTCATAAGCATCATTATGGTTATTTGAGAGCCATAAATTAATGCTCTTAGCTGTCTGATCAGATTTAAAAAATTGAACTTTATAAAAAATATGTAATTTATATAATATGACAGCAGTTGCATATATAGACAACACCAGCAATATATATACTATTGGCCCGCCAAGATTTAAAAGTGAATTAACTTCCATAATTATTTTCCGTTTGGTTATATTTTAGAGTAATTAAATTTAATATCATCCTCTAAATCATATAATTTGAGGATAGCTGCTGCTTATGAGAGAGGGTTAATGATACTAAATGTGTGAAAGCCCATAAATATATATATGAGCTCTCAACGAGGTTATGAAACCTTAGTGAGGACATCTTCCTTAAGGGAGAGATTAAGAATAGTTCTCTTAAGTCTAATGTCCTCTTTTATTTTTCACCGGAGAATGATGAAAATTAAAAATCAAATTTTATTCCAGCCATTACAGATAATGGTTTATTTGGACGTTTACCATACTCATGCTCTGAAGCCACGATGACTTTATCGAATAAGTTGTCTACGTTGAAAAATAATCTTGCATTTTTAATACCATTTGAATTCACAGGAATATTCATACCAGTGTGTAAGTCAAATATAAATGCTTTACCTGTACGGAAAGTATTAAGATCATCAGTAAAAGTATCATCATGGTACTTAGCCCCTAGAGCAATGCTCCAGTCATTAGTTTCCATACCAATTGATGTATACAGTTGGAAATCAGGTACATAAGCAATTGAATTGCCGCTGAAATTAGTTTCACCACCTGTATATTCAGAACTCTGTAACATACCAGTAATCATTAATGGATATCTTACTGTACTATGTGCAGCCATTCCTTTCATTTGAGGAGTAGCGAACATGTTATTAAGTCTGTATTGGAATTCAATACCTTCAACTTCTGCAGCACCTTTGTTAGTTGTTGATCCCGAATCAGCGGAAGCACAACCATTTGCTTCTAAGCATGAGTCAATTAATTGACTGTAGTCATTATAGAAACCAATAATTTCAAAGAAACTGTTGTTTGTTTGTTTTCTGTAACCAATTTCATAATTATCAGATTCTTCAGGCTCAATTGAAGCTGCTGATCCTGCGTCTACAGGACTGTGACCTTGATTGTAACCAACGAACATAGTTGCACCGCCACCCATATTATAAATAGTGGATGCAGCTATCATGGTTGCTGAATCAGATACATCTTTCTTAGAGTTACCTGGGTTAGCATTGGTACCGTCATTTTTTTCAGTATCTTCATGACGAATACCCAAAGTATGAGTAAATGCGCCTGCTGAGATAACGTCTTTTAAATGCCAAGACGATGCATCAGTATCTTTAAGTTCAGCATCATCAAACCTAGTCTGATCATTACCGTGTTCAGATAATAATGTCATAGTGCCATTAGCATCCTTAGTATATCTTTGACTGAAACCATCATCAGCTCTAGCCCTATAATCTTTATGACGCCTGTATCCATACTCAATAGCATGGTTACCAATGTCTTGATTGATTACAAATTGATACCCATACATACCGTAATCACGATGTCCCATCGATCTTTTGATATACTCGCCAGCAACCATTGCCGTATCATTTGTTAAGATATTACATGCTCTTAATTCTATACCTGTATCACCAGCACAGTTACCTTTCAAATCAAGTGCTGAATATTTAACTGTAGTTAACGGACCACTATTAGTCCCGTCAGCAGTTATCTTCATTTCACCACTTTTACCCCAGATACGGCTGTATTTAGTTTTATAAACTTTTGATGTGATCTTCATGTTAGCTGAAGGTTGCATAGTATGAGTAAAGATATATCTGTGATAATCATTATCCATTTGATCAACTGATGAAGCTCCATATCTTTGGTATGGATCAGCTGCAAAATCTACACCTGTTAAACCAATATATGTTTCGTTAGATGTTTCACTAGTATTTGAACTTGTTATTTCAAAAGTCTGATTCCATGGACTAGTTGATGGTGCAAAGCTAAATTTAACTAAATCCGTTTGCTTATCAAATCCAGCATCTTTATTACCAGAGCCTTTTATGTTTTTATAACCATCGGCTCTGTAATCATGATATTCAAAAACATAACCAAATGATCCGATATTCCCACCATAGTATGTGTGATTTCTTGAGAAACCATCAGCGCCCATAGTTGCAGAATAATGTCCTTCTGAAGCCACAGTTGGGATCGAACGTGATAAAAAGTTAATTGTACCAGCAGTTGTTCTTGGTCCATTGCCAATAGCTGCCGCACCTTTTAATACTTCTACACCTTCCATACGACCAACATCCGGGAAGAAGTACATGCTTCCATTAGAATAAATAGCAGGACCTTGTGGTACGCCATCTTCTAGAATATTAATCTTTGTTGTTCTTAGGGCGCTTGTTCCACGCATACCTAAATTTGTTCTGAGACCGTAACCGTCCTCAGTCTGAGAATATACGCCCGGAATACGTCTTAAGACTCTTTCCGCATCGGTATAACCCATCTCCTTCATTTCATCATCGCCGATAAAATGGGCTGAACCAGCTTGTTGTGTTTCGTCTTGTGAACCAAATACACTAACTGGACTCATTTCTTCTGCATTGATTGGAGCACTGATAACCATCAGTGATGCGATCATATATGCTTTAAAATGTGCTTTTTTCATTATTATGTTCCTCATTTATATATCAATAACGTTTACTTTTAGTGCTTAAAACAACACTAGATTTAAACAATTGAGTCATTATATGCGAATGATTCTCATTTGTAAACACGAATGCTTCTTATTTACATTAAAAAAAATGCTAAAATATGACATAGGAGAAGATTTTATATAGACTTACTGCTTAAAAGAGAGAAGATATGACTAAAATAAGCTTAACACCGATAATAGACGTAGTATTCATACTTCTGATATTCTTTATGCTTGCGACAAATTTCCAATCATTTAATAAAACTGAAATACAAATATCTAATGAATCAGCCAGTGTTTCTCAAAGTGATAAAAAAATTTTCTTAATCGAATTTAATAAAGAAAGTGAATTCAAGTTAAATGGGACAGTAGCTAGCTTGGACTCTATTAAATCTGATATTATTTCTAGTAAAAACAAGAATGATGAGTTTTTAGTTATAGCTAAACCATCAAAAGGGGCAAACGTTCAGCTCTTACTGGGTGTATTAGCTAGTTTAAAATCTAGTAACATCGATAATGTTACTCTAGGTGTAATCAAGAGTAATGCTAATGATCCAGAGGTTAAAACAAAGAAATCTGTAAACTTACCACTACTAAAAAAGCAATAAATCATTATGAGAATAAAAGCTAAAAAAAAGATTTTGAATAATGAGGATAATTTATTACCTCTAGTTAATATTATATTTCTATTGTTAATATTTTTTATGTTAGCTGGAGTCATAGCAAAACAAAAAGAACTTCATAATGTAAATCTCGCATCTGCAACTATTGAGGAATATAATGAAGATAATAAAAATACTCTATTTATTAATGTTGATGGATCTTTAACTTTAAATGATCGGCCTATAACAGAATCTACACTTCAAGCTCAATTAGTCTCTCTAAAAATAGAAGATATAATAATAGCTGCAGATGGATCGCTAGATTCTAGCTCGCTGAACAAAATTCTTTTAATATTAAGTGCTAGTCAGATAAAAAATGTTACCTTACTCTCTAATGCAAATGAATGAATCATCAAAGTTAAATAAATATTTATTAATAGCATTTATTATGCATTCGTTTTTTTTATTCTCATTTAGTCTTCCTAGAACAGTCAATGATATCACCACTATTGGTGAAACAGGAATGCAAATACAGATGATGGTCCTAAAGAAAAGCGATGAAGTCTATGAAAAAAGTTTGGCGTCTGAAGAAATAAGAAATAAAACAGAAGATTCTGAAAAAGACCAAGAATTATTAATGGATAACAGAAAGGTTGGAGAAGAGTCAGTCTATACTTACGATACTTATTTTGGAAAAATTAGACAGATAATAGATGCTAATAAGAAATATCCTTTGTTATCTCGCCAAAGACAACAAGAAGGGACTCCTACAGTAACATTCACAATACTAAAAAATGGTATTGTTGATGACTTGAGCATTAAGTCATCCGGATATCGATCTTTAGATAGAGAAGCAAGAAGAATGATCATGATATCATCACCGTTTCCAAGAATTCCAGATTCTGTCAATAAAAAATCTATCACCCTCACAATCCCAATTAATTTTAGATTAACTAATAACTAATCAGATTTATACCAATTTAGTTTATCTCTTAGTGTTACAACATGCCCTATAATAAAGATCGTTGGCGCACTAGGTTTTTCTTGTTCTACTAAGTTATTCATTTCGTCAACTGTAGATGTATATACTTTTTGATTTCGGGTAGTCCCTTGTTCTACTAGAGCGCATGGTGTTTTTGGATCTAATCCAAATTTTATAAGTTGTGAGCAAATAATATTAATAGAAACAAGTCCCATATAAAAAACAATAGTTTGATTGGGTTGTATTAACTTTTCCCAGTTTAAATCTAATTTTCCTTCCTTTAGATGACCGGTTACAAATATACATGATTGCGCATGATCTCTATGCGTAAGAGGAATACCACTATATGCTGAACATCCGCTTGCACTTGTTATGCCTGGAACAACTTGAAAGGAAATATTATTATCTACTAATGAATCAATCTCTTCACCGCCCCTCCCAAAAATAAAAGGGTCTCCCCCTTTTAATCTTAGAACTCTTTTGCCTTCTTTAGCATATTTAACAAGTAATTCATTAATCTCTTCTTGTCTGACGGTATGATTATCTCTCTGTTTTCCCACATATATTTTTTCTGCATCTCTTCTAATTAAATCAATTATTGACGGGTGAACCAATCTATCATACAGGGCAACATCTGCTTGTTGCATTAAACGAAGTGCTCTAAAAGTTAATAAATCTGGATCTCCAGGTCCCGCCCCAACCAGATAAACCTCTCCTTCTCCTTTTTTCTGTTCATCAAAGTTATCAATTTCTATATTTAAAAATTTTACAGCTTCTTCATCTTGGCCGCTTAAAACTAATTCTAAAAATTTACCATTTAGCATTTGTTCCCAAAAGATTCCATTGGACTTAGAATTAACTAATTTTTTTCTTACAGGTATTCTATTTTCAGATACAATTTTTGCTAGTCTACCATAAGCACCGGGTATCATTGTCTCAAGCTTAGTTCTTAACATACGCGCGAGCACAGGTGAAGACCCTCCGGTAGATACAGCTACAGTTATTGGCCCTCTTTCTAAAATAGATGGGAATATAAAGTCACATATTTTTGGCTTATCAACTACATTAACAAGTATTTTATTATCATTAGCATCTTTAGCGACCTGCTCATTCAAAGATTCATCATTAGTTGCGGCAATTACAAACGCAAATGAAGAACTAGTTAGATACTTAATATTATAATAATCTTTTATTGGGTTTATATTTTTATTAACAAATAACTCTTCTATGTAAGATGTAAATTCTGGTGAAACAATAGTTACACTTGCATTTGCTTTTAACAAAAGATCTAGTTTACGTTCAGCAACTTCACCGCCACCTATCAGCAAGACTGACTGTTTACTGAGCTCCATAAAAAAAGGGAAATATTTCATCAGGGTTTTTCAATTCCCGCTTTCTTATACCAATGTTGTGCTTTATCTAAATCTTGAGGAACAAGTTTTCCTTCTTCATAAATCATTGCAAGCGTTGTTGCGGATCCCATTAAACCTTGATCTGCGGCTTTGGTAAACCATTCTATGCTCTTCTCTATATCTTTATCTGTGCACTCACCTTCAAAAAACATAAAGCCGAAAGCATGTTGAGCCAGAGGGTAGCCCTTTTCTGCAGCACTGCCCATATAATCAAAAGCTTTTTGTGTACTTGCTTGACAGCCCAGTCCATTCTGCAACATTATTGCCATTCTATACATGGCTTCGACGTTACCTTCATCAGCAATGGGTGATAATAATTTTATAGCATGAGCAAAACTTTTTGTTTCAAAAGCAGCTATACCACTTTCTAATTCCATTGCTCTATTTTCATATTTATCCATATTAATCCTTTAATAAATCCTCTAGTTTACCGTCCATATCATGCTCAATTAAATCATCAAATCCACCCACATGATAATCACCAATAAAGATTTGTGGTACAGATTGCCTTTTAGATCTTTCCATCATAATTTTTATTTCTTCAGGGTTTTGATCGATCATAATGTCTTCGTATGGAATATCTTTTTTGGTAAAGAAATTTTTAGCTCTAACACAATACGGGCATATTCTCGTACTATATATAACAACTTTTTTCATCTTAACTCTCCAGTCTGTATCTTTTACTTATAGTGTGTGATTTTTCTCTTATGATTTTTTTGAATTATCACCCCTAGGATATCATAAGAATTATCTAATAAAATATCTGGATACATATCATTTATAGCTATTAAATATTTTTTATCACCTTCTTTGACGAACTTTCGAAACCACCTGACTCCCTCATATTCTATAAAAATATATTGACCATCCGTGCATTGGCCAACAGGATCTATAATAACTATGCAGTCTTTATTAAATTCTGGCTCCATACT